>Ga0172367_10005185_pt1 | contig 15834 bp, 14 predicted proteins | sample Lak10m_FD_114542 | JGI IMG/M metagenome (GOLD analysis project Ga0172367, IMG submission 114542) | Freshwater microbial communities from Kabuno Bay, South-Kivu, Congo - kab_022012_10m | ecosystem: Environmental > Aquatic > Freshwater > Lake | place: Democratic Republic of the Congo: South-Kivu...
GTGGTTTCAGAAGACGCATGCCCCAGGTAGGCCTGGATCACCCGCAAGTTCACCCCGGCTTCCAGGAGATGGGTTGCCCAGGAGTGGCGCAAGGTATGGATGCTGGCCGGTTTCTGGATCCCGCTGGCTTTCAACGCCAGTGTAAACGCGCTCTGGATGCTCCGCGCGGTGATCGGCCCCAGATTTTCTCGCGCGGTATCTTTCGGATTGTAATTGGTGGGAAACAACCAGTAAGGGTGGCGATGGGTGCACCAATGCTGACGCAACAAGCGTAAGAGTGACACCGACAAGGGCACAAAGCGATCTTTGTTCCCTTTCCCCCGCTGAACATGGACCACCATGCGCTGTCTGTCGATATCCCCCACCTGCAGGTGGATCCCCTCTTGCAACCGCAGCCCACAGCCGTAGATCGTGCTCAGGCACACCTGGTAGCGCACAATCTTCACGCAGGACAAGATCAAGCGCACCTCATCGATGGAGAGGACGACCGGCAGCTTTTTCTCGCGCGGCGCACGCACCAATTGAATGGTCGTCCACTGCCGCTGCAACGTGTACACGTAGAAAAACTTGACCCCGCTCAAGGCCACCGTCAGCGTGCTGGGCGCAACCCGTTTCTCGTTGAGCAGATAGAGAAAGTAGGCGCGCAGTTCTGCTTCGGTGATCTGATCGGGGGATTTATGATAGTGCTCGGCCAGCTGCTGCACGGCCAGCACGTAGAGATCCTGCGTCCTGCCGGATAACCCGTGCAGTTGCAAGTCTTCCATCATCTTCTGCCGCAAGGGCGTGGTCATGCTATACCTCCTGTAAGTGAAAAGGAATTTCGCTTACAAGCAATATAGCAACAACCCACGCTACTCGTTGTTATTCACCTGTACCTTAGTCTGGGTTTCTTCCCTGCGCGGAGCGCTTAGTCCAATGCCTCTTGAATGCCTCTTGGGTGATGGGTTTAGGAGTGTAAATTCTTATAAAGAAGATTCTTCCCCGTGGTGTTCTTAGCTTTGATTGTATGACTTTTGGTCAACCGAGTGATTTACCACTTCTTTTCCCCTTGGCCTTCCAAATATTCAATCGGTTGTGTAGAAACTCACTTGTATTTTGGAAAGCAAAACACTACCTGAGGCTAATTACAGATGTTGCACGAACCTTTGTCATTCCCCACTTTCGCAGTAATAAATAGTGATTTTGAGGAATATCGGTTAAGCTTAGGGGATAAGCCCGAACCGAATAAACGAGCCGCAACGAAAAGACCACCTGGTGATCGTTGCAGGGGGTATGCCAGGAGGAGATCTCCCTTATCGAACAAATCAACAGCCAAGTGAGAAGCAGCACGCGGGAAGGCAGCTGCGGCCGATGCGCGCTGGCGATGATCATGAATGCCTTGGATTTTATTGGGCGAGCGCTGTATCTGGACAACAAGCCGATGGATATGCTGATCGGCGAGGATGTGCTGTGCTCCGTCCCTACTCCCGCCGAATGCTACGGTCGATAAGACGTCACTCCTGAACTGACCCGGAAATCTTCGAAGCGGGCGCTGAAAGCCAAAGAGGCGCCAACGCTGTGGGCAGAAAGGTAGATCGAGGCCGGCTTCTCGGGCACCTGCCCATGGGCCACCTCCTGCCAACCGCTCCCCGTCTCGTACAGCAGGGTCAGTGTCGCCCCGCGTCGGACCAGCCGCAACCGGCCGGCATCGGCCGCCTTGTCCGACCGCCCTTCGACTGCGCCGTTCGAACTCCAGACGTGGAAGCTGTCGTCCGAAGAGGCCAGCAGGCGGGCAATGTGGTATCGGTTGCCTTCGATCAAGACTCCCAGGGCGGCCCCGTCCAGATGACCGGCTGCTGGAGGGGTCCAGCCGTCGCCCATCTCGAAATGCACCTGGACATCGAAGTCGCCTGGGAAGGTCCAAACCGAGACGATCTCGACGCTGGAGTCGGCCGCCTCGGCGCTGGCCGACAGGGCCAGCGCGCCATCCTGGAAGGCCGTCCCGCCGCCGTAGGTGGTTAGGCTCCATTTCTTGGGGTCGATCGTCGTCCCGTCGAACATATCGTCCGGTGGAGCTGCATCAGACACGGACGCTTGGGCCCCGAATTGAACGCTGGTCGTGATCGAAGCAGGTCGGCTCCAATAATCCAAAGCCCGCAGGCGGACCTGCTTGGCTCCGGCGGTTGTCTCACTCCACTGGGGAATAACGGCACGGCCCTGGTAGGTGCCATCGCCCAGATCGCGGAGTGTGACCAGGCCGGTCGTCACGCCCAGGGAGGAGAGATCGGCGTCGACCAGGATGCGGGTACGGCCCAATGTCGCGATAACCGTTACCTCATCGCCGGGCCTGACCGGATCAGGGCTGATCTGGACCGAGGTGAAGGCCGGGTCGCCCGCCGGCGGTTCAGCCGGCAGGTCGTCGGTGGCGCCGAGCGTATAAAGACCTGCAAGCATATCGCGCACTTCGGTGTAATCGAAGCCACCGCGTAGCTTGACCGGCATCCCTTCCAGGCTGGCCTGGTTGGCGCTGTCGGTGGCCGACCAGCGCCACAGGCAGCCGCCGTCGATCCCTTCGGCCTGCATGACCCAGACCAGGCTCTCGAATGCCTCAGCGGTAGTCCATTCCGGCTCGACCGGGGGTTGGTTGCCCATTTCCGGCGCTACCACCCGGGCGCCGTTGCCGCGCCCGACTATGTCGCGAACCGCCTTGGCGGTCTCGATCGCCCAGGCATGCGGACCAGCATCGGTCGGGCAGGGCAGGTTCCCGTCGGCCCGGCATTTGCGGTGCTCGTAGAACGAGATGGCATAGGTGCGCTCAGAGTCGGGAATGCCAATGTTGTCGAAGATGCCTTTGAGGACGACGACCGGGTTCCAGAAGTGGCCACCAATCTGGTCGGGGGTGGCAACCTCTCCCATGCTGCGGAAGTCGGCGACGATGGCTTCGGCCGACAGCTTGCGGTAGGGCAAGCCCAGGCCGTGGGCATAGCCGATGGCCCAAGTGATGTAGTGGGTCGATGGGACGGACGGCCCTTCCCATAGCGCCGGCTCGGCCTGTCCGCCGCAAGCATCCGGATGGCCGTCGTGGTCGAAGTCATAGGTGTGGATGGCGCCCTCGAACAAAACCAGGTCGAGCGCCGGGTGATCCTTGATGGCGCCCAGGATCGTCCCCAGCCAGGTTTGGTTGTTAACCGGTGGTTGTTCCTCCATGTGGGTATTGACCAAGCGCAGAAAGACCTTCATGCCTTTGCTATGGGCGAGGTCGAAGAAGGCCACCAGGTTGTCGATCTCGGTTTGGGTCGGCTTGGGGTAGATCAGGCCGATGTCCGGATTGACCCCGCAAGCGGGAGGCTCATAGGGATCGTTGGGCGTGACGTTGGGATCGGACGAACGCAGTTCAAAGGTCAGGGTGTTGATCCCTAAGGCGGCCATCTCGTTAAGCTGGAGGCCGATTTCTTCCTCGACTGTATGACCGACGACCTCGTCGAACTCCTTGAAGTGGCGGATGAGGTAGCCGGGGTAGTAGCCGCTTTCCCAGCCGCGGCGGTCGAAATTGGCGTACACCCCGCGCACAGGCAATCGCACCCTGGGGATTTGGGTGGGCACTGGAGTAGTCGGGATGGCTGTTCGGGTAAGGACCGAAGTAGAAGTAAGAGTGGGTGGTGGGAGGGTATGGCCGGGGCTGAATGTTTGAGACGGCCGGAGGTCTGTAGCAGAAGGGCTCTGGTCAGGGGCTGAGCACCCGACCAAATAAATGATGATCAGAATGACAGCCATAATTACCACGACAGGCTTGTTCATACTTTTTCCCTGTTCAGGTCAGTTGATTTGGCTAATGAAGCAATTCGCAGATGCGTCTCCATAACGTACAACGCAAATTAATTGTACACGCAGAAAAGCTTCAAATAAAGCAGGTCAGAGATCCTGATTTATTCAGTTTCAGGTGGTTAGTAAAAACAAATTCATTTAGGTGTAGCATCACCCGCCCACGTATCTTGGCTGAAGTCGTGCCTTTCACTCACGCCCAGGCACCTTGCCTGCGGAAACACCAACCGCTTCTGCAGGTTGTTTCATTAAGTTCCAATGATGAACCCTATCAGATATCTTCGTAGCTAGGATCGACCCATTTAAAAACCTATAATAGAGAAGCTTTCGTTTTAATCGTTGGCCAGACATTTGTCACAAAGGTGGCGTCTGGTCTTTTCTTTTAAGGCCCATTCCATGCTGATTTGCGCCCCACTTCTCATCGCCACATACTTTGATCTACGTTTCCGCGAAGTCCCGGCCTGGTTGACGTTAACCGCACTTGTGGGATCCGGTGCTTATGCTGTTTTTCATGGCCTTTGGTTGCCGGTGCTCCTAACCATTATCCTTTTTCTGGTTTCAGAAATGACAATTCCAGCTCAGCGGCGATCCTTCGCAGCCGTTCTGTCAGCCTTCGCTGCCATTTTCGAACCTACTTCCGCGGTACTCTGCCTGGCGCTCTTTACCATCTGGTTTTTATGGGATCTAGACAAAATGGGCGGAGCAGACATGAAGCTGATGTCCGCGTATACTAAAATTGGCTAAACAATCGGGGTGGGCTGTGATTACAAGGAGAGTGTATGAAAGCAGAAATCGGCGTATGGATTGATCATAAAAAAGCGGTAATCGCGACCAATGCTGGAGAACATATCGTTACTCTTTTCTCCGATCGTGAGAGAATTGTTCGATTTAGCAACGATACAGGCGCGAGGTCCCTGATTGGGGCAAAAGATTATCCTGCAGAGGACCAGCACGAACGGCGTATCGCTGAACACACGAAAAGATACTATTCCGAAGTCATCTCTCACTTGCGCGGAGCAGGAGCTATTATTATCATAGGCCCGGGAGAAGCCAAATTCGAAATCGAAAAAAAACTAGAAGAAGAAGGATTGAAGAATTGTGTACTCAGCGTCGAGTCAGCAGATAAGCTGACTGACCGCCAGATTATTGCCAAGGTGAAAAAATACTTTGCCAGCCTCAAGCTGCCAGTTCAGTAAGAATCAGGTTTATTGATAATTAAAGATAACCCCTACCCACCCCAAAACCCTCTCTTAGATAAGAGAGGGTTTGCTGACAAGACGGTAAGTAAGAAAAAGGATTAACTTATTTATGCCCTCTGAAAGAGAAGTTTATGAAAAACATGCAAACCAGTACGAACGGCTAATCCAGCGCGAAGATTACAATAACCATATTTTGCCGGCATTAGAAAAAATTTGCCCGTTAGGCAAGCTGGACGCAATTGATCTGGGTGCAGGAACTGGGCGAATAACACGCATCATAGCACCTCATGTGGCAAATGTACGAGCTTTTGATTCCTCTTCCCACATGTTAGCCAAGGCTGAGGTGCGACTGCACTCAATGGGCTTAACAAACTGGAAGGCTGGTGTAGCCCATCATCATCGCATTCCCGTTGCAAATAAGAGCGCTGACCTGGTTATCGCTGGTTGGAGTTTTTGCTACCTGGCAGTTTGGGGCGGAAAAAATTGGCGAAATGAGCTCGAATTAGGATATGAGGAAATTTACCGAATTCTTCGCCCTGGAGGGGTCATTATCTTCTTAGAAACGCTGGGAACCGGAGCAGAGACACCCAATCCGCCTAAACACCTCTCGAATTACTTCGCATGGTTGGACGATAAAGGCTTTCAAAATACATGGATAAGAACAGATTATCAATTCAATTCTCTAGAGGAAGCAATAGAACTTTCCGATTTTTTCTTCGGAAGAACCATGGCAAAAATGGTTGAAATGAACAGATGGATTATCCTACCCGAATGCACTGGGATATGGTGGCAGCGGAAACTAATTTAGAATTATTCACAAACTGATGGTCAACAGGTTGTCGTTTGTGTATAAAAAACCCTTAGAAAGCGAACAGGGCGACTATTTTGGTAGTCGCCCTGTCTATTATCATCAAGGTTTATTTTAGAAACCCAGGTTTTCTTTGACAATTACCACCGTAATACGACCGGGGGCCACTTCGCGATTCACAACCAATAATTTGTTAATAGAGCTCTTCATGCCATACGCTCTTAAAGCACGTTCGCTTTCCAACGGAAGAGTGTATTCCTGAACACGCTGCATGCCAACCTCAAGTGTCGGCACTATTTTCTGCGAACCAACTACCCAAATTACCTTTGATGCACCAGCAGCATATGGAGCGAGCTGGCTTCCAGTAGCTGATGCAACAATGGCAGAGCCAGTTTCAGTCAACGCGTGCACACTACCAATAATTACTTCGGGGGTTGAACCCAGTTTATTCATTTCTCGTCCCTGAGTTGTGCGATCCATTTTTGATAGTTTGGCGCGCACCGAATCGTAACGATTTAAAGAATCGATATCATTTGCAATACCGGTTTGAATAAGGGTTTCCGAGCTGGACACAAATACTTCAACACCTGGTGGCAGCAATTCAGCCACTTTTTGCCTGGCTTCACCGCTGGTTTCCACTACGACCGCATGAATTCCATTCGCTTCGAGTGCATTCACTGTGTTTTTAATTTGCTCTTCAGAAGCAAGTTCAGCAAACACAGAAGTAGGGGTAAGAACGCTTTCAACAATCATTTTATTTTCTCCTTTGAATGATTTGAGACAAAGCAAGTCAATTTGCGAAACTGAGCACTAACCCAGTAAAATCCTAATTATTGACTTACTCTCAAAATTACGATAAAATAACAACAGTTGTTGCGTAAACAACAACTGTACCGATGATACCATTTCCAATTTTGCCTGGTCAATCACCAATATGCAAAATTTGTTGGATAAACCACAAAGGAGTAAAAATGTTGCCAAATGAAATAGAGAATCTTGATCCGCGCGTAAAGCGTACACGCCAGATGATTGAAAAAGCTTTTTCAGACTTGATTTCTGACAATGGTTTTCAAAGTCTAAGTGTGCAACATATTACAGACCGGGCAGGAATCAACCGTGCGACGTTTTATGCGCACTTCCCCGATAAATATGCCCTTCTGGACCATGCTATTCGCCAGGATTTCCGTAATGAAATTGACAACCGAATGCTGAATGCCTGTCAGTTTAGTTTAAGTAATCTACGAATCCTGGTAATCACTGTATGCGAATTCGTGGATCGCGCGCACGGACACTGCCCTGTAAGCGAGCAGCAATTTCAATCACTTGTTGAAGCTCAGGTAAGAGCGCAAATTCATGAGCTAATCAGTCACTGGCTGGATGGTATGCCGGTCTCAGAAAACTCCTCGCAAACTCGAACCCAAACTGCCACGGCTGTCAGTTGGGCATTGTATGGTCTTGCTACTGAATGGAACCGCTCCAAGCGGGTTCCTCCAGTCGATGAATATGCAGAACAAGTACTACCCCTTCTGGCAGCCAGTTTGAATTTGAGCATTGAGTTTGCCTGATACCGCAAAATCAGTAAAGAATTTACATTTTCGGCGGATATCCTTTTGCGCCAAATGGAAGTTTGTCACATTTTCCACTTCATTAATCATGACATGATCAAGCCTAATAACATATTGTTAAAAGTACAAAGTTGATAGATAATAGTAATATGAACCTAAAGGAAATCTCTCCAGCCTTTATTGGCTTCCTTTGGAAAATCTGACAGCAGAGCCTGGTAGGTGTAAAGTACACCTATCAGGTTTTTTTTATCTTCATCTGCCATTTGGTTATTATATTTAGTAACTCACTTACATTAAGGAGATTGAATGGAAACACCTTGGGAATATCGTTATGCCCATCGCACGCAGAAGATGGGAAGTTCTGTAATCCGCGAATTATTAAAACTCACCGAACGGCCAGATATTATCTCTTTTGGGGGAGGTCTACCAGCACCAGAAGTCTTTCCGTTAAAAGAGTTTAAAGAGGCGTGCAATTTCGTATTGGATCATTATGGCGCACAAGCCCTGCAATATGGCACCACCGAAGGTTACATGCCCTTGCGCGAAATGATTGCCCGCCATACAGTGCGCTACAGTGTTAATATCAAACCAGAAAATATCCTGATCACATCCGGCTCACAACAGGCATTGGATTTTATCGGTCGATTGTTCGTAAACCGCGGAGACTATATAGTGGTAGAATCGCCAACTTATTTAGGTGCCTTGCAAGCCTGGAATGCCTATGGAGCGCAGTATATATCTGTACCAATGGACGAAAACGGCATGATCGTTGATGAACTGGAAATAGCCCTGAGAATCGGACCAAAGTTTATTTACGTTCTACCAAATTTCCAAAACCCAAGCGGAGCTACACTTAGTCTTGAACGCCGGCAAAGAATCGTCGAACTGGCTGATAAATATGGTGTCCCAATTGTGGAGGATGATCCTTACGGACAACTGCGCTACGAAGGGGAACACTTACCTTCATTGGTTTATCTGGACAGTAAGTATCGCGGTGATGATGGAACTTATACAGGCAATGTCATTTATCTGAGTACTTTTTCGAAGCTGCTTGCCCCCGGTATCCGTCTAGCCTGGGTAATCGCACCTGAACAGGTGATCAAAAAACTGGTTAATACTAAACAAGCTGCTGATCTTCACACAGCTACTTTCAACCAAATGGTTGCTTACGAAGTAGGCAAAGGCGGATTCTTGGATGAACATGTCAAAGTCATTCGCACCATATACAAAGAACGCCGCGACGTGATGCTGGAAACCATGGAAGAGATCTGGCCGGCTGGCACAAGCTGGACAAAGCCACAAGGGGGTATGTTCTTGTGGGGTATCCTCCCTCCCGATATGGATACAACCGAAGTCATCAAAAAAGCCATCGAGAGAAAAGTCGCTTTTGTGCCTGGGGGTGCTTTCCATGCGAATGGCGTTGGCAAAAATACGATGAGGCTGAATTTTTCTTACGCATCGCCAGATGTCATCCGCGAAGGATCAACCCGACTAGGACTCTTACTCCGAGAGCTGGTCACTGCCAACTCCCTCCAAAATTAGATTACCCTCAATAATGGACAACGCACCTACGGTAAATAAGAAGTATTATTTGAAAAATCTACTTGAAGGGCATCCACTTATATATGCACCTGCAAGCCATGGAATCTTTGACCAATAGGGCATAGGTCCACTTCAGTTTTTCGCGTTAGCGTAAGAATTCGCAAGACAAGTCCAATAAAAAATGGGCGCCACTTGAACTTGGCGCCCATTTTTCTATCCTTTACTCTTCGACATAGGGCACATAATCAGCCCGAGCAATACCAAGGTCGATCGCTTTTTGCGCTACTGCCCGAGCTACCGCCAGGTGGACTTTCTTGTCCAGTGGATTAGGAACTAGCTCCCCTGGAGGGGTCATGTCCGCGATAGTTTGCGCGGCAGCCAGTAGCATCTCAAAGGTAATTCGCGGTGCGTTTGCATCCACCGCGCCGCGGAAAATTCCTGGAAAGCCCAACACATTGTTGACCGATTTTCCGTCTGCGGCAAAAGCAGCCCCCTGCCGGACAGCAACATCCGGCTCAATTTCGGCGTTTGGATTTGAAAGCGCCAGGATGATCTGGCCCTTGCGCACCATTTCAGGTTTTATCAAGCCAGCCACACCTGTAGTAGAAATCACAACGTCACAGTTTGCCATTATTTCCCGCAGGTTGGAAGATCGACCGCCTGCTGCTTCTAATCTTTTAAGCGCGTCTGGATTTAAATCTGCGCCCCAAACGGGATTGCCAGTCAGGCGCATGAGCATATTAGCTGTGGCAAAACCCGCTGCCCCAAGTCCAATTTGGCCAATCTTTGCGCTGGACAAATATACACCGGTCTGTCGTGTTGCAACCATAAGCGCTGCCGTGGTGACAACCGCGGTTCCATGTTGGTCATCATGCATAACAGGGATATCCAATCGCTTCTGAAGGCGTTGCTCAATTTCAAAACAACGAGGAGCAGAAATATCTTCAAGCTGTATAGCAGCAAATGTTTGGGCGATGGCAGCAATCGTCTCTACAATTTGATCAGGATCTTTTGTGTTTAACAATATCGGAATACCTGACAACCCAACCAGGGATTCCATCAACATAGCCTTCCCTTCCATAACGGGCATCCCCGCCAAAGGACCGATATCACCTAGGCCAAGAACCGCAGTGCCATCAGTGACAATTGCAACCATGTGAGATGTGGATGTATAAAGTCGGGCGAGGATAGGCTCTTCAGCAATTTTCAAACATACTTCTGCTACACCTGGAGTATATACCTTACGAAGGGTGGCAAGGGAATCGATTGGAAACCGTGAGCGAATGGCGATTTTGCCTTTTAGGTGTAGTTCTAAAATTTCATCACGCACTCCCACGATCACTGTACCTTCAATGAGCTGCATAGCCTTTAGAATAGCTTCGAATTGTTCGAGACCGTCACTATAAATCGTGATATCCCGCACAACATGTTGAGAGGTTTCGGTTAACATGTTTATGTCACCTACTGCCCCACCTGCATCCGAAATTGCAACCAGCAGACGGGCAAGTTGGCCCACTGTCTGTTCATTACGAACACGCACATTTCGGCTTAATTTTCGCTCCCAAGCCATCACTGTCTCCGATCTAATAAAGAAATGATTTGATTGTGCGATTGGATCACAGGGCAGTCCGGTTTTTCAAACACGCCATTTACATCTAATAATACAGGAGTCAAACCCGCGCCTCTTGCGCCAACCACGTCAGCAAAATAATTATCGCCTATATAGATTGCGTCCTGTGCTGGAATTCCGGCTTTTTCCAATAAAAAATGAAAAGCTCCAGCATTGGGCTTGTAAACACCTGCCTGACCTGCATCGATCGCCAGACTGAAAAAGTCACTAAGGCCAATTTCTTCCAAGTATTCCGCAAAAGACTCGCTGCGATTAGAAAAAACTCCCAAGATAAAACCCCTTTCCTTAAGAGTTTGTAACGTTTCAAATAAATCATTGGGAACGATATCGGCAGGGCGATATCTATCATTCATAAGCTGAAAAATTTTAGGAGAAAGATCTTCAGCCTCTTGAGGGCTAGCTCCAAGCAGGATGAGCTGGCGATAACCGAAATTGTGCCAAAAAGAATCACCATCAGGAAACGCAATTCGGTCTGCAATCAGCTCAGAAGATTGAGCAAAATAATAATGCTCCCACCTAGCAACACGCAAGTAGTCTTCCTGTGTGGTACTTAGACCAAGTTCGTTCGCGAATTCTATAAACGCCTGCCAACCATTAGGTTGGTTCATTCTTAAAGTACCATCTAGATCATAAAATATTGCACGAATTGTCATGATTCCTTAGCCACCAATTTGGTTCATGACCCGGTTAAGAGGGATAAAGCCCTCGTCCAGGCCATGACCCCATGGTTTATCCCAAATCCCATTCAAAATTAAAGCACGCAGATCATCTTCACTTGCGCCTTTTCGCATCGGAGACAGTAAATCGATTTCTTTTTCTCTCAGGAGACACATTCTCAAGACACCATCCGCAGTAAGGCGGGCTCGAGTACAGGCAGAACAAAATGGTAGTGTCACCGAAGAAATAAAGCCAAGCTCACCTTTTCCGCCGCGAATACGATAAATTCGAGCTTCGCCATCATATTTTCCCGTCGCCTCGAGAGGACCAAACTCGGACTCAATTTTCTGTTGTATTTGAGCAGCGGTGATAATCTGCTGGGTCTGGATATCTGTCGCTCCGGCGAAAGGCATCATTTCAATGTAACGCATTTGCCAGGGACGGTCCACAGTCAAAGCAGCCAGGTCAATCACATCTTCTTCATTGTAGCCTTTGACAACCACGGCATTAAGCTTTACCGGAGACATTCCTACTTCTTCAGCGGCTAATATCCCTTTCCAGACATCCTCTAATTTTCCCCAGCGGGTGAGCCGCTTGAACTTTTCGGGCTCGAGTGTATCGATTGATATATTTACCCTTTGGAGCCCAGCCTCTTTCAGAGGTTTTGCCAACCGAGAGAGAAGAACACCATTGGTTGTCATCGACAAGGAACGGATACCTGGCGTGGAAGCAATACCACGCACCAATCCCACAATATTTGCTCGAACTGTAGGTTCTCCACCTGTTAGACGGATCTTATCAAAGCCCAATTTCGCAAAAATTCGCGCGAGAGTAAGTATCTCATCATCCTGGAGAAGTTCTGGATTTGGACGAAAAGTCTGATCCTCGGGCATGCAATAAATGCACCGCAAATTACAATGATCGGTAAGGGAAATCCGCAAGTAATGGATATTTCTTCCAAAACGATCTAATGCCATCCAATCACCTCGCTTCAAGATATACCAATAGACTTTTCAATTATAAAGCCTACATTATTAGAAATTGAGAAGAGTATTGCTCTAATAATTGACGCAATGAAACGGGCATGCTATCATGAAAAAGTTATTATTCTTATTTATTTGTCAGCGCATTTATCTAAACCGGAATTATTGTTTTACCCTCCAGCCGTCATGGTCATGTTTAGATATTTGCTTTGGCAGCAGAGGGAGTCATCATTATGAGTACAAATTTTATTGTTCGCCTTCTTGGCATGGTAATTTTTGGGGTGCTTGGTAGTTATGTGGGGTTTTGGTTCAGCAGCGTAAATTCACCTCACGAACTTATCACTTACACACTAAGTCTTGGGGCAGTTGGGGTTTTGTTTGGACTGATTGCAACCCCCTATTTCACAACAGTTCCAATTAAAACTCTCCGACATTTGCTGGTACGTGTTTCTGCAGAAAATTTAATCGCCGGGCTAAGCGGGTTGATAGCCGGATTATTGGTTGCGGCTTTACTTACTTTCCCATTATCCATGTTGCCAGACCCACTTGGAAATATCCTGCCGTTTTTATCTGTACTTATTTTCAGCTATTTTGGTGTGGCGTTATTTGTCATGCGCCAAGCTGATATTATGGTCTTGATCGGAGCGGTCAGCAACCGTGGCGGAGAAAGCATATCTCCAACCCCTAGCACTTGGGGACAAGGTTCGCGAACCATCCTGCTTGACACCAGTGTCATTATTGATGGGCGCGTCGCTGATATTGCCCGGACAGGTTTTTTGCCAGGTACGTTATTGATCCCGCGCTTTGTCCTAAATGAACTTCAATATATCGCTGACTCAGCAGATAGCTTACGGAGACAGCGAGGACGGCGCGGGATGGAAGTTCTTTCTGAACTACAAAAGGTATCCGCAATTAGCGTTCGCATCAGTGATATTGATGTCGAAGGGGTACGAGAAGTCGATGATAAGCTTGTGATCCTGGCTCGCCAACTTAAATGTCCCATTTTGACGAATGATTATAATCTTAACCGAGTCGCAGAACTTCAAGGAGTAATTATCCTGAATATTAATGAACTCGCCAATTCTGTAAAATCAGTGGTATTACCCGGTGAAACCATGGCAATTGCCGTCATACAGGAAGGTAAAGAAACAAACCAAGGGGTGGGTTATATGGATGATGGCACAATGGTAGTAGTGGAAGGTGGAAACCGGTTCATTGGTCAAACAAAAGCAGTCAGCGTCACCAAAGTATTGCAGACTGCCGCTGGGCGTATGATTTTTGCAAAGCCAGAGGATTAATTCCTCTTAAAGACCATTATTAATATTTCATTTTGAAAATGTGGGGCGTGGTTCGTATTGAACTGCGCCTTTTTATTTCTGCGACTCGCTTCTCTGGTTTATAATTCAGTATTTCAGGAGAGAAATCATGATTCGTCTTTACAATACGCTCACTCGCAAAAAAGAAGATTTGCAGACTCTGGAACCTGGGGTAGTAAAAATGTATGTATGCGGGCCAACCGTATACAACGATGCTCATGTAGGGCATGCAATGTCAGCCCTGGTTTTTGATATCATCCGTCGTTACCTTGAGTACCGCGGGTACAACGTTAAACATGTTATGAATTATACAGATGTTGACGACAAGATCATTAACCGCGCAAACCAAATGGGAATCGATCCGTTTTCATTATCACAGAAGTATATTGAAGACTTCGATCAGAACCTCACCGATTTGAACATTCTCCCCGCAACAGCAAAACCACGGGTCAGTAAGACAATGCCCCAGATTATTAGTTTTATTGAAGGCCTGATTGATAAAAAATATGCTTATGCTGCTTCTAATGGAGATGTTTACTTTAGGGTTTCTCACGATGATGACTATGGAAAACTTTCTGCCCGCAAATTGGATGATATGCAAGCAGGTTCCCGCATCGAAATTGAAGAACTAAAAGAACACCCGATGGATTTTGCCCTTTGGAAAGCCGCCAAACCTGGCGAGCCTTCATGGGACAGTCCTTGGGGAAAAGGCCGACCTGGCTGGCATATTGAATGCTCAGCCATGAACCTGGCCGAACTGGGCGAGCAAATCGATATTCACGGTGGAGGCAATGACTTGATCTTTCCTCACCACGAAAACGAAATTGCCCAATCCGAATCATATACCGGCAAACAATTTGCACGTTACTGGATGCACAACGGCATGCTGCAGCTTGGTGGCGAAAAGATGTCTAAATCAACGGGTAACATCATCAGTATCAAAGAGTTCCTTGCGAGACGCAATGCAGATGTTATGCGCATGTTGGTATTGAACGGTAGTTACCGCGCTCCACTTATGTTCAATGATGAGACACTTGACGGTGCAGAAAAAGGGTTGGAAAGAATAAAGTCGGCGCTGCGCCCAACAGCAGAAAAGGCTGGCTCCGCTTCGATTGGCGCGCTCAACGCACTATCCGCGCAATTGGAACTGACCCAAAATGGTTTTTCTGCTGCGATGGATGATGATTTTAATACTGCCGGCGCCCTTGGGACGCTTTTTGATCTTGTGCGCGCTATCAACATTGCCCGAGACGCTGGGGCAAATGCTGTCCAGTTGAATTCATCACAGGAAACCCTGCGCGAATTAGCCTACGTTTTTGGCTTGCGACTCAGCGAGAAGACCGGAAGTGAAGGTGCGGATAAGTTCATCAACGTGCTTATCGAAGTGAGAAGCGAAGTGCGTAAGCAAAAATTATGGTCACTCTCAGATTTAATTCGCGACCGATTAAAGGAATTGGGTGTCTCTATCGAGGATAGTAAAGAAGGCACCAATTGGCGTTGGGGATAATGAGAGTCGTCGTAAAAATTGGTACTTCGTCCTTAACTAGCGGCTCAGCGTATATATCGCCACCGTTTCTGATTGAATTGGCCCGGCAGACCTCGCATATTCAGGCAAGCGGGCACCAAGTCATCCTGGTTTCATCTGGAGCGATTGCAGCCGGACGAGAGAAGCTTAATTTTCCGCAACTGCCCAAGAATATGCCCGCCAAGCAAATGCTTGCTGCAGTTGGGCAATTGCGGCTGATGTCACTTTATGAGCAGATTTTTGGCTTATTCGGAATTCTTGTTGCGCAGGTTCTATTAACTCGCACTGACCTATCGAACCGCAAGAGTTATCTAAATGCGCGCAACACATTAGTTTCATTAATGATGCAAAACATGGTTGCAATCATTAATGAAAATGACACTGTGGCAACAGAGGAAATCAGGGTGGGTGACAACGACAACCTTTCTGCGATGGTAGCAAATCTAATTGATGCTGATTTGTTAATCTTATTAACCGACCAGGAAGGGTTATTTACAGCTGACCCACGCAGCAATCCACAAGCCGAATTGGTTAGAAATGTCGATACTGATGAAATCCCTGAAGCTCTTTGGCGGGCAGCCGGAGGGAGTAAGTCTGGTCTCGGTACGGGTGGAATGACGACCAAACTGCAGGCAGCGGACCTGACACGCCGTTCTGGTACAGCTTGCGTGATTGCCAGCAGTAAAGAACCAGAAATATTAATCCGCCTATTGAATGGCGAAAGAATTGGCACCTTTTTTCCTCCTACAACAACATCGATCGAGAGCCGTAAACGTTACATCATGTCCGCCCGGCGCGCCCCTGGGCA
>Ga0172367_10005188_pt1 | contig 15829 bp, 16 predicted proteins | sample Lak10m_FD_114542 | JGI IMG/M metagenome (GOLD analysis project Ga0172367, IMG submission 114542) | Freshwater microbial communities from Kabuno Bay, South-Kivu, Congo - kab_022012_10m | ecosystem: Environmental > Aquatic > Freshwater > Lake | place: Democratic Republic of the Congo: South-Kivu...
GCAAATGATTTTCAGCGATTATGTCTTCACGCTGGTTATTCATGTAATAAATTACTTAAAACTCCAAAAGGAACTAGAAACATTTCATTAGAAATATTTAACAAAACAGATAAAGAAAGTTATACAAATGCAGATTATTGGGTATTAACTATTATTAAATATCAAAATGAACCAATCGTTAATAAAAATAAAGTAAGTGAAAAACATCCTAAATTTGATGAATTCAAATTTCAAGATGAATGGGTTGATTATAATGGTGAAGTATATTGTTGTAGTCTAAAATATGGCGATGGATTAGTTTATGTAAGACGAAATGGAAGACCTATTTGGAGCTGTAACAGCAAAGCTGCACAAAAGGGAAGTATAGGTATGATTTACGACCATAAGGATATGCCTTTCACAAAGGAAGGAATTGTTCCAGATATTATAATTAATCCTCACGCCATTCCTTCAAGAATGACGATGGCACAATTAATGGAATGTATTATGGGAAAGGTTGGATGTAAAATTGGAGCATATGGAGATGCTACACCATTCTCAAAATGTTCGGTAGATGATATTTCAAAACATTTGGAGAATAATGGATTGGAGAAATATGGAAATGAAATTATGTATAATGGAAGAACAGGCGAACAAATTAAGACGGAGATATTTATTGGTCCAACTTATTATCAAAGATTAAAACATATGGTTACTGATAAAATTCATTCAAGAGGTAGTAATGGCCCAATTGTAATGCTTACCAGACAATGTAGCGAAGGGCGTGCGAGAGGCGGTGGATTACGATTAGGAGAAATGGAGAGAGATTGTTTCATAGGTCATGGTTCCGCATTATTCTTGAAAGAAAAGATGTTGGATTGTGCTGATAATTATCGTGTGTTTATATGTAAAGAATGTGGAATGATTGCTTCGGTGAATATTGAAAAGAATATATATAAATGTCATAATTGTAAGAATTCAAATGATATAGTTCAAGTAAGAATTCCATATGCTTTCAAATTATTAACACAAGAATTGCAAACGATGAATGTAGTTATGAGGTATATTTGCGAATAAAATTCAACCATATAGAAAAGAAAAGAATTGCGGATTGTTTATGACTTTCAGGATGAAATTGAATTCCAATATGTTTATTATTAAAACCCATATAAATCATCTTTTTATATTCAATACCTATTTTCCAATTTTTAGGAAGCTTGCTAATATAATCGTGATGATTAAATCTATATTTTGTTTTTTTAATTTTAAAAGGTTTATCTATTTTATAAGCTTTATCATATTTCTTATTTTCATTTGAAGGAAATGAATTAATATTTTTTAATGATGAATAATAATAAACTAAATATTGAAATCCATAACATAATCCTAAAATTGGAATATTCGATTTAAAAACTTCTTCTGGAATAATCCCCTTATTCGTTTTTTTAATTCTAAAATCCGAACCAGATAATATAATTCCATTTATCTTCTTCGATTTAATTTCTTTGATAATCCCTTTCTTATCTTCCCAATTCTTTATTATCAATTTATCTTTGAAAATTTCTTGGAAAACTTTCAAATTCTTAAACTTCTCTGGTTTTGAATAAAGATTTATTAAAAGAATATTCATCTTTCCTCCTCCTAATCTGTTTGTTGGAACAACTCTTTTTGAATTGCTTCTACCAACAAAATTTAAAAATCTTCTAATATAAGATGATTGTTCTTGATGTTTTAAATCACATAATTTAACTATTTTTTCTAAACATAATCTTAAAAATAATGATTTTATATATCTTGTTTCTGTGTATATACTGTATGAAAAATCTGTTAAAATTTGTTTTAATTTCTCATTAGTAGTTTTCTCATATAATTTATATAATTCATCATCCTTTATTAATTCTTTTTTTGTTTCTATTAATGGTTGTAAATTATAATATAAATTAGTAAAATAATTTAATAATATTGAAATATCAAAACATTTATTTTGATTTATTTCACTTATTTCATTTAAATATTTTAAAAATTCATTTAACAAATAAAAAAATACAATATTTTCAAGAATAGCAATAGGAATATGTGAATAATTTTTTAATACTGTTTCTATATTTTCCAAAAAACCATTTAAAATTTCATTATTTTGTGTTCTATATTGAATAAATACAATATCTAAAACTACATTTAAATCACTTTGTTTCTTAAATTTTTCTTTTAAAAAATTACTATATGTTAATAATATTCTTATATTTTCATCATTATCTTTTAATAATTCATTTTCAGCAAATTTGAAACCACGAACACTAGTTAAATTATATGATATTAAGTCTTCTTTTTCAATAAAAGAAGATATTTCTTCAACAATTCCTCCTAAATTTGTTTTAATTTCATCTATTTCTTTTTTATTTTTATCTATATCAGGTAATTTTCTTCGTGAAAATGTTGTTTCCATTTCTATTTATATCATAAATAAAAAATGATTTTGAGTTGATTGAGATTTTTAAACAAATGTCTAAACAAGATATTAAATATATTTCAATAGAAATTTATGACATTATTCGATTGATATTAAAAAAATCGTATTTTAATAAACATCTATATTTCTATGATTATATAAATCCTTTGAAAATAAATGTCATCATTAATAATATCATTCCATCTTTATTAGATTTATCAAATGGAGAACATATTAAATATAATATAAATTCATTTAATTTCATCTCAAATAAAAGAAATATTTATATATCGTATAAATTATATAATAATATAATTAAATTTGATGTATCGATTTCATAATTTTTGTATTAAAATTAATGAAAATTCTAAAAAAATGATTTGAGGTGAAATCTAAAACTTTCACGGATTACAACGAGATTTGTAGTCCGTCCCCTGCGAAAATGAACCAGCAATCACTTTCGCAACGCACAGCATACGCTATTCGCTCCGTTTTCGAACGCAGAGATGACGACTATTGTGTCGGTTTTCCAACCCGCTACATAGACCTTGAAGATGGTGAGTTTGACACGAACAACATCCACGATTTCGCAGTTGAGGTTTGTAGTTCTCTATCCGCTTCGCTTCACGGCGTCGGTTATGAGGACTTCAAAATTCACTTCAACGGCGTCGTCGTGCGTGTCTTATATCAACTGATAGAGGAATGGAGCGAGTTGAAGATTGATGTCGATGAGTGAGAATTTGGAGTGGGGGAACAAGAGACGAGTTGAGTTTTTTGTTCCTTTTTTGATTTTGTTAGATTTGTATTGAAATTAATCAAAACCTTAAAAAAATGATTGGATTTAGATTTAAAACTTTCACGGATTACAACGAGATTTGTAGTCCGTCCCCCTCAAAATGAGTTTTGCCGAAGAAGATTGTAGCGAAGTTGTCGAGTTGATTGAGAGTATGTCGCAGAAGAACCAGACCAAAGCATCCATTATGCTATGGACTATCTGCTGTTCGACTATTCCCATCTTCATCTCCACGGTTAAGCGATTATTGGAAGGCGGTGATGCTTATGGCGAGGTTTTCACATACAAAGGCAAGTTCGTTCACATCGATTATTCGGTTGGAGGCGCTTCGAATGACCTTGATATGTTTGTGGAGATTTGCTTGAAGGATGAGTGATTTGGTGATGGTTTGGGAACAGAGACGAGTTGAGTTTTTGTTCCTTTTTGATTTTGTTAGATTTGTATTAAAATTAATGAAAACTTAAAGAAAATGATTTCTTTTAATGATTTAAATATTTAACATAAGTTCCAAATGACTTTTGTCGAAATCATCGTAGAGAAGATTAAGAAAGTTTATGCGATTACGGACGAATTTGCCGTCGGTTCATATATTTATGCTGAACCGATGGATAAATCCAATCTCGCTGAATTCGCTTGTTCTGTTTCCTCGAAACTCGGTATGGAGAATTGGTTCTTATGTGCGGAGAAAAATCATTTCGTTTTAGAGATTGACGAGCGTTTTATGGTCGTTTATTTCGCAGATGATAGACTTGATAATGCGACAGAATTCGTGGTTCGTCGTTGTAATACCGAAGAGGAATATCAAGTCGTTTTAGCTGCCATTTGATTTTTTTTGATTATTTAATTCAAAATTGTATTGAAATATATAAAAATAATTAATAAATGATTTCTTTGATAATTAAAATCATCACGCATAAGTCCAAATATGTCGTCCATTCAAATCCTCGTTGATGAAGTCAAGAAGGTTTATGCGATTGCTGATGATTACGCCACAGGTTCCTATGTTTTCTATGAACCTATGGATGTTTCAACCATCGACATCGCTAAATTCGCTTGTGCTGTTTCTGCGAAACTTGAAATGGGAAATTGGTTCTTATGCGCCGACAGAAATTACTTCGTGTTGGAGATTGATGATAAGTTCGTCGTCGTCTATATCGTTGATGATAGATTTGATGATGCGACTGAATTCACTATCCGCCGTTGTAATAACGATCAGGAGTTCGCCGATATGATGTTGGAGATTGCTTGATTTTTTGTCCTTTCTATCGAATTCGAATATCTTGATATTCTTTATAAATAAATTTAGGCATAATGCTCCCAACTTGTGTCTCGTCAAATGCTTTATCTATTTCCGTTCCTTCTTTATTTATATAAATCGGTTGTTCTAATGATTTTTGTCCTAATGAAGTGCAAATAGGTGGTTTAAAACGAGCATCACCAACATAAGAAGATTGTTTATATTCTATGGGATTATAAACACGAACATAAACCTCACTATTCTCCGGTAATTCATTCGTAATCCTCCTTATTTCATTTGTTTTTTCTGGTGGTGAAATTTGTTCTTCCATTTTTTCCTCTTTCGAATTTAATAGAAATTTCATATTAGGATTAGAAGCAATCGCATTATCTATATATCTTTTAATAGTTGAACTTATATCTCCCTCATCTTGAAATTTCTCTTTCACATTCTCATTTACATTTCCATTAACATTCTCATTTACATTTCCATTAACATTCTCATTTACATTTCCATTAACATTCTCATTTACATAATTTTTAATTTCATTAATATCTGCGACATTTGAAGGAGGTGGAGGAGGAATTTTGGTAGGTTCTTGTGTTATTTTTGATAATTCTTTTTTAAGAGTTTCCACATCAATTCCTTCTTTTGTATCTTCAATTCCTCCTTTGGAATTTTTAATAATTTCTTCTGCTTTTAATTTTAATTCAAGAAGATTATAATATTTATTGAAGATTTCAAGAAGATTTTTCTTTGTGATAGTGATAGTTGTTAAAACCTCATTTTCGAAATTAATGAAATTATCTGCTTCTAAAAATGCCTTAAATAAAAATGAATTATTTCTTAAATGAATATAACAATCTCTTAAAGGCATTAGAATTTTATCATTTGGGTCTTTTTTATATTTCTTTTTATATAAATCAATAATTTTCTTCAATAGATTTCTTTTCGCAATTGAACTTTCTATTCCACCTTCGGCGAGATTATCTTGAACTTTGGTTAATTTCTCATATTCATATGAATTATATAATTCTTCGGTTAATTCTTCTTTCGTTTGAAAAACTTTTAATTTCAATTCTTCAACATTCGGCGAACGGTCTAATATCTTTTTATAAATATCTATAATTTCATATTCTGTTAATTCTTCTTTTAAAAATGGATTAGATGGAATATAAACCATAGGTATTAAATCTTCTATTGTATTTTGGTCATAACTACCTGTGAAATCTTCGGTGAAATATAATTTCCTATTAATTATTAAAATTGAAAAAAAGATAATTATCAAGATTATTAATATAGGAATAATTATATTCATATTCTACTTTTAAATAATTATAATTATTCTAATTAGAAAATGAACGATTATGATAATTATATGAAAGATTGTTTTAAATTATCATCCGTAGAAAGATTTATTTTTGGAAAAAGAGATAAAGAAACTCTCTCTCATATTGATAATTATTTAACTGATGAATATCTAGAAGCTGAAAGAAAAATAATCGAGAAATATGAAAAAACAACTGATTTAGAATTGAGTTTATTAATCTCTATTGATAAATTCTCAAACGATTATCAACTTCATTATTTCCTATTTTCTTCATATAATAACTTTATTTTAGATTTTGAAAATGATAATAAAAATCTTTATCTTAAAAACGAAGTTTATAAAAAATCAAGAGAAAAAGATTTTAATGAATTATTAAAAAGTCATATTCATCGAGCAAAAGAAGGTTTAAAATTGAAGATTACATATCCAAAGATGATTATCAAAATTTTTTTAGAACAAATTAAAAATAAACATAAATATTCGACAATTTATAATTTTGTTAAAAATCATTATTATCCTTATTGTAGAAATGAAATTGGTTTATGTTATGTTAAAAATGGACGAGATATTTATAAGAATTTATTAAGAGAAAGTATTGGATGTTTAGATATTAGTCCAGAAGAAATTCATCAAATAGGTTTAGATTTATTAAAGAATTCGAAAAAGAAAACTTCTAAACAATCTTATAAATCTCGTGAAGAAATGTTTGAAGATTGTTTGAAATATGGAAAATTCGTTTATGATGAAGTTTTATCCAAATATTTTCATTTTAAACCTAAAAAACCTTTTAAAATAATCGCTATGGATGATGAAGAAGAAAGAAATTCTCCATTAGGTTATTATAAACCACTCGAAAAAAAAGTATTTATTAATCTATCTTATTATAATGAAATTAGCAAAAATGAAATACATTCTCTAATAATGCACGAGTGTTTTCATAGCTTCCATTTTGATTTTATGAAATTCCATAAAATTCCTAAATATAAATATTATAAATATTTTAATACGGCACTAGTCGAAGGTTTCGCATTTTATATGGAAATCTATTGTGATAATTATGATGATAATAATAATGAAATGACCTTAATGAGAAAATTACGATTAGTTGTTGATACTGGTATTAATTATTATGGATGGACTTATAAAAAATCATTTGATTTTATGAAATCATATATGCCTACTAAAATAAGTGATATTAAAAATGAAATTGAGAGATATATTTGTATGCCTACCCAAGCAGTTAGTTATATGATTGGTAAAATACATATTCTCAAATTAAGAGATAAATATCAAGGAGATATTAGAGATTTTCACGAAAAGATTTTAATTGAAGGTTTGGCATCCTTTAAAACCATCGATAAAATCTTTGAAGAAAAATGATTTTAATTATCTTAAAGATTTTATGGACGAATTATTACATATTCAAACAAATTCGAATGAATGGTTTGTTATGATTTTAATTAACATCTTCTATATTAATCCTTTATTAATTGATTTTAAGAAAATTAATGATAAGAAGTTAATCAAGATTATTAATAATATCAAGAAGATTAATCAAGAGCTTCCACTCGAATTATTATTAATTAAATTTTTGAGGATGGATGATAAAAATGAAATGATTAAAATGATGATTATTAAGAAGGATTTCACGATTTCTATAAGATATATATCAAATATATATAAATTATTGAAAATTAAACAATTGAATTTATTTAAAATTGATGACAAATTTTATAAGAATTTAAATCATTATTATCAATATTATTATAATAATTATAAAGGATGTGTTGATATTTATAAAACTTGGAAATATCAAATTGGTAATATTGATGAAATTGATGATATTCCTCAAACCATTTTAATTCATATGAATTTAAATAAAGATGAATTAGATGTTATGCGAGATATTATTCATCCAAATTTAGAAATAGATTTTGACGAATTTAAAGATTATATTTATCTAAATGACATTTATTATAAATTAGAAACGATGATTTATATGAAAGATAATCATTTTCTAATTCTATTTAATCATAATAAGAAAGGATATTCCTATGATAATTATAAAAAAGAATTGAAGAGATTTGATTGGAATTCTCGGGTTATATTATTCAATCATCAAAAGATTATGATGGTTTATTCTAATTCATAAATCATTAAATATGCAGTATTATTTTTTTCCAATTCTTTAATTATATCATTTGTATTATATGACTTAACAATATTATCATTATATAAATTATATGTATCATCTTTCATATCACATAAAGCGATATAATGACCTCCCATTAAATTCCCATAATGAAGTCCTAAACCTTGAAGGTTATAGATTTGATTAATGGAAACGAAGTTGAGATTTTTGTTAATGAAGATGAGTGAATTATCTTTATTATAAATATCTTTGAAACGATTGAGGGATATGAATAGGATTTTAGGTAATTTCCAAATTTTTTTGAATTTAGAATAAGGACATTTCTTTTCACATCGCTCACATTTCCAATCATCAGCGTCCCTTACTTCTCGACCTAGATTATTGATGATTAAATTAGCGATTGATTGATGTTCTATAATATCAAGAGACATAGATATAAAGGGTTCAAATGAAATTGATTGATGATTACAATTCGAACATTCGATAATATTGGCGAATATTCCTTGAACGAGATTTGTTAAATGACTTGTTTTTTTATCATTATGAAGATATGTATCATAATTAGGTTTATCATTTGTAGATGGTGGTTCGATTTCGATGGAGGTTTCTTCAAAGATTTTATTATAAACAAATAACCATAATTCATTAATATCAATTTCTTCATATCTTTTGAAAATATTCTTAAAAGTTTCGAAGAAGAAATTGATGAATTTATGAGGTGCGATAGATTTCTTTTCATTATAAACGAGATTAATTACTTCTTTTAATTCACTTGTTAAGGTGTTTGGAGGTGTTGAAGAATTTAAGATAGTTGAACGAAGATGATTATTTCTTATGATGATTTGAATGAGACTATTAATAGCACAAGTGCCACCTAGATTATCTATTCCTTCCATTTTAAATCTATTTTAATTAGATAATCATTTTTTTAAATTATTAATAATAGAATTATGAATGATTTTTGTGAAGATTTAAAGGTAATTCCTCAATTCGTAGGTTCTTGTTGGTTTAATGCTTTTTTAATGGTGATGTTATATAGTCAAAATGCGAGAAAAGCGATGATAAAAGCGAGTAAGAAATGGGATAAGAAGGATAAATTTTTGAATATATTGAAATTGATTTTAAAGAAGAATTATAATGACCCTTCGATTGCTACTTATTATAATAAGATACAACCTCAATTGATTTTATTTAAATTTTTGAAGAAATATAATCCTGAAATGGAGAAATTTGTGAAAGAAAAATTGAAAAATGATATAAGTTTTGGTTGGAACCATAATTATATCGCCGATTTTCTTCATTTTATAAATCCAAAAACTATTAATTTAGCTTATTTTGATAAAACAGATGATATTTTTATTAATTTTTTAGATAATTTCAAATATACTTATGATAAATCATTAAAAATCAAATTTATAATGCCTGATATTACAGAAGAAGATTATATAAAACAAAATAAAAAGAAATTAAGTGATATTCCTGATTTCATTTGTTTATATCATACGAAGCTTAATAAAATATTCAATTTTAGTCAAGAATTAGCATTTAAAACAGATGTTTTTCATAAAAGACATAATTTATCATATAGTTATAAAGATGTTAAAATCAATAAAGATGATATTAAGAATTTTAAAGATGAGATTTTTATGAATGGTATTAAATATAGATTAGACAGTTGTTTATTAACAGATTTTAATGCTAAATTTAGTAGGCATTCAATAGCAGGAATTACTTGTAATAATAATAGATATGTTTATAATGGTTGGATTAAGAAAACATTAGACCCTGCTATGCGTAATCAATTAGAAGGAATAAATGAATTTCCTTGTTCTTTAATGAGACATGATTGGAATGTTAAAAAAGATAAAGATTTTTGTTTAAATTCGCAAACTTGTAAATTAGATTTTGTTAATAAAAATGATTTATGTTTTAATTTTAGCAAAGGTAATGATAGAATTCTAATTTATGTTCGTGTTTATGATGACAAAACTCCTGAAATAAGTTCCATTAATACAAGCAAAGCAGATTTAAGCAATATTGAAGATTTACTCAAAGATATTTATCAAATAGATAAACTTAAAAGAAGTGAAGTTATAAAACATCTTAAATATCTTAATTTTACTGATGTTGATAATAAATCTCTTAAAGAATTACGAGATATTTTATTAAAATCTCTTATTATAAATATTGATTTAAAGAAAAAAGAGGTGAAGAAGGATACGAAGAAAAAGGATATATTCTTTAAAAAAATCTTTTTAGTAGAATTTCCTGATGAGGAAGATGATACAAAGAAAAAAACGATTGATGAAATATTAAATATAATAAAAGCTTTGATAAATAATAAGGAGAAAACAGAAACAATTAAATTAAGAACTCCATTAAAACTTGCTATTAATATTAAAGATTTGGGAAAAAGATTTAAGAAAATTTTACCTGATTTGTATGAAGATTTTAAAATAATAGAAGGTAATAATGATTATTTATGGTTTCAAATAGGCGATTATAAATTTGTTATTACGAGTAATAAAGAAGTTGATAGTGTTGTTTATAATATATCTTTTGATTTTATAAATAAGAAATATTTAGTTTCTCGTAAAGATGTTTATAAGAAATTCAAATCTTTAAAAGATTATAAAGGTAAATTATTAAAACAACAAGTATTTTTAGCAGATTATATCACAAAAGAATATTCATCAATCGATAAAATGCTTCTTTTTCACGGAATAGGGACTGGTAAAACTTGCACTTCCATAACAATCGCCGAAAGTATAATGAATAAGGATAAGAATATGAAAGCACTTGTAATATTACCGGCAAGATTGAAGACGAATTTTATTGATGAATTAATTTCCGAAAATTGTGGAATGAATAGATATATATCTAGTGAAGATTTTATGAAATATATTGATTTTAAAACATCTAAAAAGGATAAAGATGGAATTCGTAAGAAATTTATGGAGAAAATAGGTGAGAAATATGAAATCATTTCTTATGAAAGTCTGCGAATTAGTTTATTAAAATCGACGGATATTAAAAGAACGATTGATGAAATTACGAATAATAGAGTTATTATTATTGACGAAGTTCATAATTTAATTACAACGAGAATTAATTCAAAAGTAATTGAAGATATTTTGAGTGAAAATAAAATTTCTAAAAATACGAAAATGATTAATGGAGTTATTATGAGATTAATGACTTTATTAGCGAACAAATCATCTAAATTTTTCTTATTAACCGCTACACCTGTTTTTGATAATTACGGACAATTTATAGAAATGGTTCTTAATCTATGTCCTGATATTAAAGAAACTGATTTAAATAGAAATGTTGATGATTTATCATTTTTAGTTGAGAAATTACGAGGAAAAGTTAGTTTTTATAAATTAAAAGATACAAGTGCTTATCCTAAAACGATTGTTGATAATATTGAAATTCCTTTATCAAAAACCCAAGATAAGATGTTAGTAGGTGAAAAACCAACTGAAAATGAGAATTCACCCTTATTCTGTATTACTGAAAGACAAATATCAATATCAGCATATAGTTTGAAGAATAAGGATAAAGTTTTCGCAAATTTGAAAGAATATGCTCCAAAATTAGAAAAATTATTCGAATTATTGAAATTAGATGGAAAGCATGTCGTGTATTCCAATTTTATTCAATATTGTCTATATCTAATCGCAGCTTATTTGAAGAAAAATGGATGGAATAATTTCATCGAAGATGGTATTAAGAATTATAAAACTTTTGTTATTTGGGATGCCTCTCTTGATGATGTTAATAAACAATCCGTTAAAAATGTTCTCAATTCCGTTTCTAATATGGATGGAAAGGATATTCGTGTTGTTTTAGGTTCTCCATCGATTAAAGAAGGAATATCTTTCTTACATATTCAACATCTTCATCAAATAGACCCTGTTTGGAATTCTTCCGCAAAAACACAAGTTGAAGGAAGATGTATTCGCTATAAATCTCACGATGATATTCCTCTAAATCATCCAAAATTAAAAAGAGAAGTTGTTATTCATAATTATATATCTGTTTCAAGAAAGAATGGATTAATTGAAAGAACTTGTGATAGTAAAATTTATTATGAAATTATCAAGAAAAAAGCAAAGGTTATTTCTATTATTGAAGGATTGTTAAAGAAGGTTTCAATTGATTATTATCTATGGACTGTGGATAATTCGCCATCAGGAAAATCATCAAGAATTTCCTTATCAAAAGAAAAAGAAGAATTGAATGAATTAATTAAAAAGAGGAAGATTAGAGAAAAGGGGGTAAAGAATGGTAATAGTTGTCCTGTGAAAAGAAGACCTACTGACGATAGGAAAGGTTTATGTCCTCCTGATTTTCCATTTAAAAGATTAAATCCAAAAGGTTTTGAATGTTGTTATAAAAAGAAAAAATAGATACTCACCGCTTTTCAGCACGAAGATTTGTTTCTTCTGGTTAAGAAACACCCGTCTTCAATATCTATTCTTTTCTTTAAATATTTAAGATAAGAAATAAATCATTTTTTATTTATTTTTGTTTATTTTAATACAAATCTTTCATAAGATAAATAATAAGAATTATCTTGAATATCTGTTTTAAAATCTCTGGATTGATTATAGAATTTATAATTATCGTGAATATATATATTTAAATCATTATCACTTGTTAAATCACTTAAAAAACTATCTAATTGTTGATTAATTGGAAAACATTTATCTAATATCTTATTAATTCCTTTCTTATTTATGATATAAGCATTTGTTAAGAAAAATCGATGAACTTTTGTTTTTGTTTTTTGATATGCTTGTTTAGGATTACTTAAAAGATAAATGTCCCAATCATCAGGAATATTAGAAAGACGATAATTAATTTCATATAAAGAAATTGAATTAAATAAGGTGTCATCTTCAAAAATTAAGAAATTATCTCCTTTGGTATTTAAAATTTGTTTCCATAAATAATAATGACTTAAAAAACAACCAACCGCATTAAGATTAGTTAATTCATAATGATATATTCTTTTTTTATTTTCAATACTTCTCAATCCAGTTTCACCTATGATATTATTTGAAATTAATTTTGATAAATTTAATTGAGAACCATCAATCGCATTAAAAACTTCAAAAGGAATTTTAAGATTATAATTAGATGCGAAGAATGCTAATCTCTCTGTTCTTTTTATGAGATTAATGACAAAAACCTTGGAAATCTTATTCTCCGTTTTACTAAATTTATTTATTAATAAAGCAATAACTATTATAGATGTTATGATTATAATTACCAAATACATTTAAAATTTATTTAGATATTTATTAAGGAATTTATTAATGATTGTTTAAGGAATTGTTTAAGGAATTGTTTAAGGAATTGTTTAAGGATTGATTAAGGATTATTTAAGGATTATTTAAGGAATTTATTAAAAAGATTTCCATATTTTTAACTTTTCTTGAATCAAATTTTAATTATTTATTTTAAAGATTTCGCCCAAAATTATTTTTGGTTTAAAAAAATAATTAATGGATTGTTTGAAGATTAAGATTTTTCTTTAATGTTTCCATTTGTGTCCGCAACAAATACAAGTATAATATTGGGTCATCGCTTCATCACCACTTCGAGTTTGAAGTTCATAATAAGTAATCTTATTTTGCTTACATTTTCCACATTTAATAGCATCTGTCATCGCTGTTTGTTTAACTTCATAAGCACCTTTAATCATCTTCTTTTGTTTTTCTATGATTTCTTTCCAAATTTCAGGGAACATTTCTTCTGCGGACATATAAGGAAGTTTATGAGGAAGGAATTCACGATTTTTCAAACGAGTTATTAATTTCTCATTTTTTATATAAGAATTCTTATCTAAATTTGTATAGATTGAGATTGCGATATTTATATAAGTATCAGCGAATAAATCACAAGTCCAAGAGAGAGGAATTTTGAGAGAATTGGCATAATCAATAGAAGCGTTGAATATACCAATTTCAAGGTCTTTCGCCTCTAATTCAGTTAAAGGAAGTTCAGTTTGGAGGAGATTAATCAGGCGAACTCGAACTTCGTGTTTATTATTCATAGATAATCATAATCTTTTATTTCTAAATCAATTTTTCCAAAATAAAAAATGATTTTTATTTAAAGAATAAAAGAATATATTAATTCAAGTCTCTTTATGTCTTCGCCTATTACTCCCAAGGATATTAATGTCGCTCTTTTCAAGTATTCAGAAGTTAAAACTCTTACTTCTGGTGCTAAATCAGTATATATTAATTATGGTTCAAATAAATTGAGAATTCAAACTCCCATTATGTTTCTACCTTATGGAGTTAGTGAAGGATTTGAAGATAAGAAAGCAGAGAAGAAGGAGAAAAAGGATAAGAAGTATAATTTAACATTATCATTCAAAGGACAGGATGAAAATCCCAAGATTGAAGTTTTCCTTAATAAGATGAAAGAAATTGAAAAGAAGATTATTAAGGATGCGTTTGATTATAGAGAACCGTGGTTTAAGGATGATTTTGATGGAAATATGGCGTTTGTTTCTCGTCTGTTTTCGCCGATTATCAAGGTTGATAAGGATAAGACTACTGGAAAAGTTATTGGAAAGTATCCGCCTACTATTAATTTCAAGCTTCCTTATGATAGTGTGAATGAGAAATTTAATTTCCAGAGTTTCAATATGGATGATAATGAACCTATTGATTTTAGTGAAATCGCTTTGAAGTTGAAGAGTGGTAAGGCACAACTTATCGTCGAATTAAATAGCATTTGGTTTGCTGGTGGTAAGTTTGGATGCACTTGGAAGTTAAATGCTGGAAAGTTTAAATGTTCCGTGAATAATTCGATTAGTTTTATCGAAGATAGTGATACAGAGAAAGTTAAGGATGAAGTTGTTGAAGAAGAAGAGGAGGAAGAAGAGAATGATATTAGAGATGAGACGGTTGTTGAGAATAGTGGTGATGAGGGTGTTAATGAAGAAGTTGTTAATACCCCTGTTGTCGAGAAGAAGAAAGGCAGAGGTTCTAGAAAATAAATAAGATGATTGCTATTATAAATGCCATAATTAATTTAGCTAAAAAAGAAGGTTTATTTTTTTCATTCAAAATAATCGTTGGATTATTGTGGATACTTTGGAAAATTGTTTTAAGAACTTCATATGCGATTTGTGAGGTTAAGATAAGGAATAATATGAAACCAATTAAAGAAGTTCTCAATTTCATAGAATAATAAAAATCTTTGTTTTCTTCTTTTTCTAATTCTTTCATCTTATAATAAAGATGATAATAATAATGTTTTATCTTTATAAGAATTCTCGATTAAATTAATTGAGAATTTAATATCTTGGATATGTAAGAATATTTTATAAATTTTAATATATTCATCAACATTTATTTTATTCATCATTAAGAAATATAAGATTTTTTCATAAATATTCTGGAATACTTCCAATAATTTAATTAATTTAACTGATTTCTTTTTCTTATCATAGATAATAATCACAATTCTTAATTTTGATAATATTTCTTTTAGAAGAGGATAAGTAATCTTCTTTTTATCATAAATAGATAAATCTAATCTAAATCCTTTCACTTCTTTTGAAAATTCATTAAGAACTATTTTGAGACTTTCAAATGTAAGATTTTTATTAAATAATTCATTTAATCTAAAATGTATTTCACCTTTTATAGACATATTCTATTTATTATTTATAGATTTGTTTATAGATTTGATTAATTATTTATAGAATTTGTTTAATTATTTATAGATTTGATTAATTATTTATAGATTTGTTAAATGAAATGATTAAGAATTGTTTAATGAAATAATAAGATTTGTTAAATGAAATGGTTAATATTTGTTTATAGATTTGTTAAATGAAATGATTAAATAAAATGATA
>Ga0172367_10005190_pt1 | contig 15826 bp, 13 predicted proteins | sample Lak10m_FD_114542 | JGI IMG/M metagenome (GOLD analysis project Ga0172367, IMG submission 114542) | Freshwater microbial communities from Kabuno Bay, South-Kivu, Congo - kab_022012_10m | ecosystem: Environmental > Aquatic > Freshwater > Lake | place: Democratic Republic of the Congo: South-Kivu...
GCAGCAGCCTCAATCCAGGTATTTGCCATATTGTTGCCATCACCAACCCAGGCAAATTTAAGCGCTTCGTAAGTTTGCTTCTGTTCAATAACTGTCATGAGATCAGCCATAATCTGGCAAGGATGAAACAGGTCGGTCAGTCCGTTGATAATCGGAACATCCGAATATTTTGCAAATTCATCCACAACTTCCTGACCAAATGTGCGGATCATAACCCCATCACAATAGCGGGAGATGACACGCGCCGTGTCTTTTATCGGCTCACCACGCCCCATCTGGGAGTTGGCGGACGACATGAACAGACCATGACCACCGAGCTGGAAGACTCCGACTTCAAAAGAGACCCGGGTTCGGGTGGAAGCTTTTTCAAAGATCAGGGCGACCGTTTTACCTTCCAGCAATTTGTGCGGAACACCGCTTTTCTGCTTTTCCTTCAGCTCACGCGCCAGCGTCAGCATCCCATACAGTTCTATTTCGTTAAAGTCGTGCAGCGCCAGAAAATGTCGTGTCATATTTTTACTTCTCCCCGATTTCGATCTCTGCAAAAATTTTGTCCAGAATTTTAATCATCTGATTTATTTCCTGCTTGCTGACAATCAACGGCGGTACGAAACGGAGGACGGTATCATGGGTAGCGTTCAGCAATACTCCCAGTTCATGCCCTCTTTTAACAATATCTCCCGCCGGAATATCAAGCGCCATACCGATCATCAGACCGATGCCGCGCACCTCTTTTACAAAAGAGTATTTGTGTTGCAACGTTTCCAGTTCACCGGTCAGATATTCCCCTATTTCCTCGCAACGGTTTAGCAGCCCCTCTTCCAGTATAGTACGCACTGTAGCGATGGCTGCTGCGCAGACAAGCGGATTCCCCCCGAAGGTGGAGCCGTGTGTTCCCGGAACAAACGCTTTGGCAAACTGATCTTTTGCCAGCATGGTGCCGATGGGAGCGCCCCCTGCCAAAGCCTTGGCAAGTGTCATAATATCCGGTTCAATACCAAAATGCTGGTAGGCGAACATTTTACCGGTGCGCCCCATGCCGACCTGAACTTCATCAAAAATAAGGATCAGACCATGGCGGTAGCAGAGTTCACGCACCTCCCGAAAATAGCCGGGAGAAGGGACATTAACCCCTCCCTCACCCTGAATCGGTTCCAGCATTATGGCGCAGGTAGCAGGAGTGATGGCAGCTTCAAGCGCATCCACATCATCAAAGGGGACATGGTTGAAACCATGCAGTAGCGGATCAAAGAAACGCTGAACTTTCTCCTGACCGGTAGCTGAAACAGTCGCCATGGTACGACCATGAAATGAGTCGGCTGCGGTTATGATCTCATAACGTTCCGAACCGTAAACATCCCGACTGTATTTACGAGCCAGCTTTATGGCTGCTTCATTCGCCTCAGCTCCGCTATTACAGAAAAAAGCCTTATCGGCAAAGGAGTGGGTACAGAGTAGCTCCGCCAGCTCAATCTGCTGGGGGATCTGGTAATAGTTGGAGCAGTGAATCAGCGTCGCAGCCTGATCCTGAAGCGCCTTGACAACCCTTGGGTGACAATGCCCCAGATTATTGACCGCTACACCGCCAAGAAAATCGAGATATTCCTTGCCGTCAGCATCCCAGAGGCGGCACCCTTCGCCACGCACCGGAACAATCGGGTATCGACCATAAGTTTTCATTATATAGCTATCTGATTTTTCGACCCACTGCTGGCTGTTCATAGTGAAATCCTATCTGTCATTTTGTGATCTCCGTTCCAATGCCGACGTCCGTAAATATTTCCAGAAGTACGGCATGGGCCACTCTTCCATCAATAATATGCGCTTTTTTGACTCCGTCTTTCAGGGCATCGGCACAGCAAACCACTTTTGGAATCATGCCACCGGTAATCGCCTCTTCATCGATCAAACGCTGTAGTTCAGCGACAGACAGGCTCTCTAAAAGTGTTCCCGATGTATCCTTGACTCCATTGATGTCAGTCAGCAGAATCAGTTTTTCCGCATTGAGCGCCGCAGCAACGCGTCCGGCGACCAGATCTGCGTTAATATTGTAACTTTCCCCTTCAAGGCCGACGCCGACCGGCGCTATCACTGGAATATAGTTGCCATTTTCCAGCGCTTTTATCAGATCTGTATTGACTTTGACCACATCACCCACATAGCCGAGATCAAATGACTCGATAGCACCATCATTGTTTTTGACTTCCTGCAACAGTTTTTTCGATAGCAGAAGTGTCCCGTCCTTGCCGGAAAGACCGACAGCCTTACCGCCATGCTGGTTAAGGTAACCAACAACCTCTTTGTTAACCTGCCCAACCAGCACCATCTCCACCACCCTCATGGTATCAGCATCCGTGACACGCATCCCTTTTACAAACTCGGAAACGATTCCGTAACGCTTGAGGGTTTCATTAATTTGAGGTCCGCCGCCATGCACAATGACTGTATTGATTCCCAGTGACTTGAGCATGATTACATCCAGTGCAAACGACTCCTTCAGTTTTTCATCCGACATGGCATGACCGCCGTACTTGATGACAAAGGTTTTGCCGGAAAATCTACGGATGTAAGGGAGCGCCTCCATCAGAGTATTTGCCTTTTCGATCAGATGCTTCATAGCGTTCCGCCTTCAAAAAAAATAAGAGTGCCGACAGAGGGAGTCGGCAATCTAGCTCAAATCGTTGAAAATCTCAAAAGATTATTGACATGGCAATGTTATGGTTACTGTTGTACCAAGCCCTGGATGGCTATCAACCATTATGCCGCCATCGTGTTGACGTATGAATTCACGCGCATAAAAAAGACCGAGTCCGAAACCTCGAACCTGCCCGGTGTTATCCGGATCGATTTGATAGAATTTCTCAAATATCTTCGGCAATTCTTCTGCAGGCATACCGATGCCGGTATCAGAAACCATAACGCAAGCCCTTGATTCGTCGCTATGAATAGAAATGGCGACATGCCCTTCTTCTCCGGAAAACTTATATGCATTGTCGATTATCTGCTGCAGTGCAAAACTGATTTTTTTTCTATCAAGTTGAAGCATCGGTATCTTTTGATGAAAAAAATCAGTCTCAATTCCAGGTTTTGATTTTTTATCCCGTGACAACGACAGTGCATTTGCAATTAAAAGGTTGAGATCAGATGGTTCCCTTTCAATGTTTTCAGCCCCTTCCATCACAGCACTAAAAACAAGCAGGTCATCCACCATTTTTGTAAGATGTTTCGCTTCATCCAAAGCCATGGCAGCGCTTGCATTAAATCCGCTGTCTGAAGTTTCATAAACACCATGGGTTGTGTTTTGAAGAAACAGGGAAATTGCTGTAATAGGAGTTTTGAATTTATGGGAAATCAGTGACAAAAAATTATTTTTGAAACGATCCAGCTTTTTAAGGTGCGCAACTTCTTCCTTGAGTATTTTTTTTGTTAACGCTTTTTCCACCACACTTTTAAGCATGAGCAGATTAAGCGGTTTATGTATAAAATCATCCGCACCTTCTTTTAAAGCCTGCAGGATAACCTCTTTTTCCGAAAACCCTGTCATGATGACAACAACGGCATTGGGATCAAGCCGCTTTATCTGACATAGTAGATCAAGCCCACTCGAACCAGGCATCATAACGTCAGAGAGAACAAGGTCAACAGGTTCCTTTTCATATAAACGAAGCGCCTCTTCACTATCCTCTGCCAACAGGACACGATATTCTGTCAGTGCATGACAGCAAAGTTCACGAATCAGCCTTTCATCATCAACCACCAAAATTGTATTCATTAAAACCAACCGTGTGAAGAAAATAGATGATTCATTTGGTGTCATCCATGTACTGCTTTGCATAACGCACATAATTATCCGGCGATCTTTTCAACCAGGCGACTTCATCCGGCGACAGATCCCTTTTGTAACGGGCAGGAGCGCCAACCCAAAGAGTATGGGGCGGAATCACACTCCCTTCAGTAACCAGAGCACGAGCGCCAACAAGTGCCCCCTCTCCAACAACCGCCTTGTCCATGACCATTGCCTGCATACCAATAAAACAGCCGTTTTCAAGTGTGCAGCCATGCAACGTAACGCTATGACCTATTGTAACATCATCACCAATAATCAGCGGCGCTCCCGGATCATCCGCATTTTTTTTGTGGGTAACATGCAGCATGCTCAAATCCTGCACATTACTGCGCGCCCCGATGCGAATAAAATTAACGTCACCACGCGCTACACAGTTGTACCAGATGCTGCTTTCCGGTCCCATTTCCACATCACCTATAATTACCGCTGTCTCAGCCACAAAAGCAGTTGCATCAATTTTCGGTTCAATACCTTGAAACTTTCGAATCATATCGTTTTTCTCCGTTAGCGTTTGAGTGTGGCTTACTACTGTTCTGCCTTCAAATCCCGCGACATAAGCTCCAGCACAGCATCCCTGGCAGACTTGTTCTGATGAAGAATCTTGTATGTCTGTTCAACTATCGGCATTTCTATACAGCATTTTTGAGATAGCTGATACACTGATTCTGCGGTTTTAACCCCTTCGGCAACCATTTTCATTTCAGCCAGAATGTCATTGAGCCGCATACCCTCCCCAAGTTTGAATCCAACAGTACGATTTCGGGAAAGATCCCCCGTGCAGGTAAGCACAAGATCTCCCATTCCCGCCAAACCTGAAAATGTTGCCGCATCCGCCCCCATTGCTTTTCCAAGCCTTTTCATTTCAGCCAGACCCCGGGTAATAAGAGCAGCCCTGGCATTACAGCCAAATCCAAGACCATCACAAATGCCAGCAGCAATGGCAATGACATTTTTAACCGCTCCCCCCAGTTCAACTCCGATTACATCACTGTTTGTGTAAACCCGTAGTTCCCTGCAGCTGAATGCGGACTGAACACGCTTTGCAGCCGCTTCATCCTTTGATGCCGCAACAATGAGAGAAGGGAGGCTTTGCGCAACTTCGCGGGCAAAAGTCGGGCCTGAAAGAGCAACATACCGCTCTGTTACTGATGAATTGAGATGGGCTGCACAAATTTGCGAAACAGTCTGAAGCGTTGAAAGTTCAATCCCTTTTGAAGCATTGGCAATCAGAACATCGGGAGGAAGGGAGGGAACAAGCTGTTTCAGAACGTTGCTCATAACCTGAACCGGAGTAACGAGGAGAACTATTTCAGAACCGGAAACAGCTTCCGCCAGATTGCCGGTGCTATACAAGGCATGGTGCAAAGGTATACCGGAGAGAAAGAGTGAATTGGTATGATGCTGATTAATTTCCTGAACAATATCAGGCTCATAAGCCCAAAGACAAACTTGATGCCCGTTAGCTGCCAACCTGTTTGCCAGCGCCGTTCCCCAACTGCCACCACCAATAACCGCAATCCGTTCAATTTTACTCGTCATAGTCATCATCAAAATCCTCTTCGAGACGTGGATCGTATCCTTGGACAAGCGCTTGGCGCGCCGTATCAATACTTTCAAAAACAAGCTGCCTGATAAAGGGGTGGCGCGCTTCCGGGAGCAAACCGCCAACAAGACTCAAGGCAGTTGCAATTGTTTGCTGCACCAGCAGTTCACTACTACCGATCTGAAACATAAAATCCGCCGCAATTAGCAAACGTTTGATAATATCGCCTCGACGTGGAGCAATATCTTCCGTACAAAAGCGTACAATTTCTGTTTCCAGGGTTTCAAGCGCCATCGCATCAGAGCAGTTCTGTGCTTCAAGCGCCAGAAGTTTTTCAGCGCTATCATACAGCGCCGGTTCTGAAATTATCCACCCTTCAAGAGCTATCTCACCAAGCAACTCATTGCAATTGGTAATATATGTCGGTATTTTTTCAATAATCCCTTCAAGATGGGAAATATTAAATCTGGGGACATACCCCTTCGGTTTTAGAAAATCCGGGTAGAACAGGCGCATATCCACATAAAAATCAGGCGGCAGATAGGTACCTTTTTCACGACTGCAGTTGATGGAATCCTGGAGAATCGAAATCGCATAGTCGGAATCCACCGGAAAGAGCTGATTTCCCAGGGCAATTTCCTTAAGCAGGTGCAGATATTCTTTTTCATCCCGCATCCGATAGCTACTGGCATTAAGCATCCCTTCGGAATCATTTATGAACAGCAGCATACCTGCCCGCTCTTCTCCGGTCAAATCCCATGAAAACCATAGCGAGCGGTTGCCATAAAAATCAGGCGGACCGACCTCTGTATCACGCAACGGCAATGCAGTACGGAATATTACAGGCAGTTCAAGATTTTCACGAACTCCAAGAAACGAGAGACGTCGCAGGCTACGCTCTGCACAGTTCGCCACTTCTCCGTTTCCCTCCAAAGCAAGACGCGCCAGGACCGATCTGGCAAAACCATTCTGAACCCGACCAAGCGCACGCACTGCTTCCATGACAATGGCGGTATTTTCAAAAAAACAGAGTATCTGTAACAGGGCGACCGCTTCCATGGAACCGAGCGAAGCTGCCGAGCGGATCATCCGTTCCTGGGAATCATCCTGCAAATCAAGAAAACTATCAATAAACCGTACTAAACCTCGCTCCCCATCAGCCAAACATTCTATCACAAAACCATCCATGGTTGCGGCGCCGTATCCGGTCATGGAAGCAAAGGGGGGAAGAGTCACATCAATTCCGCTTTCATGCAACAGATCCAGCAGGGCAAGCTTACCGTCTTCCTCTATATCCTTCCGTTTGAGCGTGATAGTTATGAGTTGGTCAAGCCATGCTGCGTTATCAAAGAAATCAAGCATACAGGTATAGCGGTAAATGGCAGTGCCATCTTTTTCGCTCCATAATTTCCGCACCAGAGGGCTTAAAGCGCGCCTGCCGGACTTCTGCAAACGCTTGCCAATCCGCTCCATCTGATCGCCGGTGAGAGTCTCCCGTTTGAGAAAATCGAGCAGCCGTATGATGCGGCGACGCTCTCGAAATGTAGTGTCAATTTTCAGGGGACTGGTCATAACTCCTCAACAGAATGCATTTGTGACAACCTAGCATACTAGCGAGATGAACGCAATCCAAACGCAGGTTTCAAGCATATCAGTAAGCTGAAATTTCAGCATGTTGGTTGCAGAAGAAAACGCTTCGTGATAGAGATATGCAGTAAAGCAATGTCCCGATACCATGGAGAAGCTATGCATGAAAAGCTCAACCGCTCACACAAACGAGCTTTCCAGCACAATGTCCCAAACCGTTACAGCTGAAATTGACGACGACGTTATCTCTGAAATCAGCTTGTTGCTCAATCTGCGACGTGCCATAAACATGTCGATGTACAAAGATAATTACGTTAAACGCCGCATTGCAATCAGGATAAGAGCAACAGCCTCGAAAAGCCCAATTCAATACTGCCACACACTCCGCTCAAGCGAAGAAGAGCTCGATCTGCTGGTTAAAGCGCTCACCATTCATGTCAGCCAGTTTTATCGTAACTCTTCTATGTTTGAGATTTTAAGAAATCAAACTCTCCCGTACATTTTTAAGAATGCTTCAAAAAACAGGCAAGATCCGCTTTCTATTCTCTCCCTCGGATGCGCGTCCGGAGAAGAACCGTACAGTCTGGCGATAATTATTAAAGAATATTTCAATCGGGAAATACGGCAAACCAGAACAACAATTACCGGTTTGGACATCGATTCCGCGAGCATTTCAAGGGGAATTGAGGCAGAGTACACAGACGACAGGATACGCGATCTCCCTGATAATTTGAAGGAACGCTATTTCAGGGAACATGGTGGGAAATACCGCCTCGTTCAAAGCATAAAAGATATGGTAACCTTCCAGATCGCCAATATTGCTGATCTACCGCCATACCCGCCGACAAAACTGGTACTTTGTCGCAACACCCTGATCTATTTTGCCCGGAGTGATCAGGAAAAAATTTTACGCAACATAACAGAAATTCTTCAAACTGGTGGTATACTGGTGCTTGGCAGATCAGAAACCATTGTTGGTTCAGCCAGGCAATGTTTTGAAACAGTCAATATGGAAGAGCGGATTTACCGTAAAAAATAATTGACACCTTAATGGAGGTTGTTCTGATGGGTACACGCATACCAATAGGATACAAATTTATCATCGGCTTTGTGATTGTTGTTGCCGCTGTTGCATTCAGCCCGAAAATAGTCGCCTCTCTCGGTTATTCCGCCGAAATGTCAAGTCTGCTCGGATATGCCGTCGCGCTCACTATTGGACTGATACTTGGCTGGTTTTTTTCGAGAAGTTTTGCCGCCAATATAAGCAGACTTGCGGAATCCGCCGATGCGATAAGCCATGGTGATCTTGCAAGGAGTGTAACCATCACCCCAAGCCGATTCCCTGATGAAACCAACGAACTGGCGATTCTTATCAACAGTATGGTGCAAAACCTGCGGGAACTTGTGGGGCAAACCAAGCGAACGTCGGCTCTTGTCACAGGTTCTGCACGGGAAATAAATTCCACAGTTCTTGAAATCAATGCATCCACAGAAGAAGTTGCACAGGCAATCGAACAGATCTCAAGAGGGGCGGAAAGCCAGGCCGAAATGGTTGAAAAAGCATCAAAAACTATTCGGGAAATGGCAATATCCATAGACCTGGTAGCGGCACGGGCACGGGAGACCGCCAAGGCGGCACGGGAAACAAGCCTGACTGCACAGCACGGAAGCAGCCTGGCTACAGACTCACTTGAAAGGATGAAAGATTTTTTTGAAAATCAGGAGCTGATCAGCCGCCAGTTTGATGTATTTACAACCAGGCTGCAAAAGGTTTCCAAAATGGCAGATTGTATCGGTGATGTGGCGCGGCAGACCAATTTGCTGGCGCTGAACGCATCCATTGAAGCAGCACGTGCCGGTGAATACGGAAAAGGATTTGCCGTGGTGGCAGAAGAGGTTCGCAAGCTTGCCGACGGCTCCGCCCAATCTGCTTCAGATATTAACGACATGATCGAAAGCCTTAAAGATGAGAGTCACAGAGTTCACGAGGCAATAGTGGAGGGTTCCCGTTCCATAAAGGAGGGGAGAAAAAATATCGACATCACCGCCGGGGCGTTCCAGGAAATAATGAAAACCGTTCTGGAAACAGAGCGCAAAGCAACCAGCATCGCCGATCTTTCCCAGATGCAGCAGGAAGGTTCGGTAAAAATGGTGAAATCTATTGATGAAATTTCAAAGGTTGCCGACGACAACGCCGCATCTACTGAAGAAGTATCAGCTGCCACTGAAGAGCAGCTTGCTGCAATGCAGGATATGGCTCTGGCGACCAAAGAACTTACACAGCTGGCAGAAGAACTGTTGAAAGCGGTCGAACGTTTTCAGCTGGCACCTAACGAAACAGATATTCAATGAGCGACAGCATAAAAAAATATATCGTGCTTTCACTTCACGAAAATTTATATGCCATTGACCTATCCCAAACAGCAGAAATACTTAATCCTCAAAAGGTATCACCAATACCGAACTGTTCACCTTATTTCTGTGGCGCAATGAATTTTCACAACAGCATTGTTGCAGTTATGGATCTTGCCACCATCCTCGGAGTACCGCCTGTTCCCAGACATGACAAGATGATTCTCCTTGATCCGTGCATTGCCGCCCTGGCATTTCTGGTTGAGCGGGTAGTCAGAATAATAAACCACGATGAGAATATTTTTTCAGCGTCCTGCAATGAACCGTTCATTAAGGGGCGCTTCGCACTTCCAGACGGAAACTGTTCCCTCCTTGATATTGAAGCATTGATTCGATTTGCCAGCGACAACGTATAACCTTGGAAACTGGTCGCTTCGCAACAACTCCATCTGCTTCGTTATCCTGATCTTTCGTCACCAGATCAAAACAAAAGACCATTTGAATTGAAAATGGGATATGAAACGAGAAACGTTAATGACGAAAAACTCCCCACGCATTGTCAGTCATGAAACCGTCCGAATGATAGAGCTCGGTCATCCATGGATTATCGCCGACAGTTTCACCAAAAAATGGAGAAACATTAAAAATGGAGAGATAGCTTCCCTGGTCGACAGCAGCGGGAAATTTCTGGCGACAGCTATCGTTGAACCAAACGAACGGATTGTAGCGCGGGTAGTTGACCGGAAACCGGTAACCCTCAATCACTCCTGGCTTGTCAGCAGGATTAAAGCTGCGGTTGCGCTTCGACGGAACCAGCTGAAAATTGGGGGTGACACGACCGCCTATCGTCTTATTAATGCTGAAGGGGATTTTCTGCCAGGTATAACTGTTGACAGTTACGGAAATTATCTGATGTTGCAGCTATATGCTCAAAGCTGGCGCCCACACATCGGGTTGTTGACCAATGCGCTGGAGGAGCTCTTGAAGCCGGTCGGTATCTATGAAAAAAACCGTCCGCAAAAAACCCGCGAGCTGGAAGCAGTCAGCGAACACAAAAATTATGGGCGTTTACTTGTTGGAAAGCCTGCTCCTCAAAAACTTGAAGTGCTTGAAAATGGGTTAAAATTCTGCGTAACTCTTGAACAGGATCTAAACAGCGGGCTGTTTCTCGATCAGCGGGAAAACCGCCTTGACCTTATGAGACGAGCAAATGGGAAAAGAGTATTAAACCTGTTTTCCTACACCGGCGCTTTTTCCGTTGCAGCCGCCGCAGCAGGGGCGCAGAGAGTAACCAGCGTAGACGCTTCGGCACGATACACCGAATGGGCAAAAAACAACTTTCATCTCAACCGTTTTAACCCGCAGCAGCATGAATTCATCGTTGCTGATTGCATGACCGTACTTGCAGGTATGGCAAAAAGCCGGACAGAATTCGACATCATTCTTATGGATCCACCATCATTTTCAACCACTTCAAAAAGCCGCTTTACAACACGCGGCGGAACATCCGATTTTGTCGCTGCGGCGCTCCCACTCCTGAAAGACGGTGGGGTGTTAATCACATCATCAAATCATCAGAAAATTGATCTAGCCGATTATCTAAAGGAATTGCGGCGCGGGGCTTTGCAGGGAGGGTGCCAGTTACAGGTTATTGCCATGGGGAGCCAGGGGGGTGATTTCCCATATCCAGTGACATTTCCGGAGGGGCGTTATCTGAAGTATGTGGTGAGTGTCAAACAGAGCTGATTCATACATTCCGATTTCAAATCAGAGATGCCATCAAGGCGGCGATGTTAGAGACGACGAAGGCATACAGTTCGTATGTTGAGAAGTCGAAAACGAGCCAACAAAGATGGCGCTTTGATATGGAATCGGAAACTACCCCTGGTATGTGGAAAAGATTGTATCCAGCTCGTCCTTGATTGCGTCAAATGCCTTTAGAATCTGTGGATCAAAATGTTCCGGTTTAGTGCGACCATCCCCTTCAAGAATGATAGAGCAGGTTTTCTGGTGATCAAAAGCCGGCTTATATACCCGTTGATTACGCAACGCATCATACTGATCAACAATATTCACAATCCGCCCTTCCAACGGCACCTCCTCCCCCTTTAGCCCTCTAGGATAGCCGGAACCATCCCATCGTTCATGGTGTGTCGCTGCGATTTTGGCTCCCATTTGCAGCATGGCGTGTTCAGAACCTTGCAATATTTTTTCACCAATAATCGGGTGATGCTTGATTATTGCAAACTCTTCCGCCGTCAAGGCGACCGGCTTTAACAGTATGGAGTCCGGCACTCCTATTTTCCCCACATCGTGCATGGAGCTTGAAACGTAAAGCATTTCAGCGGCATCATCCGACATCCCCATCTGCAACGCCATCCTGCTTGCATACAGACCGATGCGCGAAATATGTAGCCCCGTATCCTCATCTCGAAGTTCTGCCGCAATGGTCAATCGCTCTATCAGTTCGCGACTCATATTGGTCAATTTGGCAAGCGATTCGTTCAACTCTCTCGTACGTTGCGTAACGGTTTTTTCCAACTCCCGCTTGTAATTTTTTTCCATTGCGGTCAATCGTTTGAAAGTCAGCCCTTTTTCAACAGAATGCAGCAGATAAGTCGGATTATAAGGTTTAATGATAAAGTCAAACGCACCTTTCTGAATCGCCTTTACTGCAATATCAAGATCAGCGTACGCGGTCATTAGAATAACCGGTGTTTCCTTGTCAAGCCGCCGTATTTTTTCCAGCAGCTCAATACCGGTCATCCCTGGCATATTTATATCGGTCAGCACCAGGTCAACAGGCTCCATGGCAAATCTTCTGTTCGCCTCCTGTGGAGCATCAAAAGCAACAACCGTATATCCACACTCCTTCAGCAGGATGCTGACACTGTCAAGGACATAACGGTCATCATCAACAACAAAAATCGTTCCTGATGTTTCATTCGCCATTTTCAAGCACCTCCCGTATTTTCAGCAACATCTGTTTTGGCACAAATGGCTTTGAAATAAAATAAGCCCGACTATCACTGGCAGCGCAACCGCCCGGAATTTCTGCAGCATATCCGCTGCAGAAAAGAATCGGCATCACGGTGTCAGTTTCACGAATGGCATTATATACCTCAATACCCTTCATCCCCGGCATAACAGAATCAAGAATCAGCAATTTAATATCGTCACTATGTAGTCGATAAAGTTCCAAAGCCTTGATTCCATTTTCAGCGACAAAAACTTTGTATCCGAATTCCTCAAGCAGTTCTTTTGTCAGTTCACGAATTGTTGCATCGTCTTCCGCCAGAAGAATGGTTTCATGACCTTCCTGTTCAACCTCTGCGTCAACAGGTCGCTCCTCCAGAAGTTCGTGACTACCCGTAACAGGAAAATAGACATGAAAAATTGTCCCCATTCCCGGGAGACTGTGACAATCAATGTAACCCTTATGTTTTTTAACGACACCATATACAATCGCAAGCCCAAGTCCAGTCCCTTTGCCAGTATCCTTGGTCGTATAAAACGGCTCAAAAATCTTCTTCAGCGAATCAGCTTCGATTCCGACACCGGTATCCGAAACCGTCAGGAGTGCATATACCCCTTTTTCGGCATAACCGTGGTATACGAGAAACTCCTGATCAATATTTCTGATCTCGGTCTGGATAGTTATCGTCCCACCTTCCGGCATTGCATCACGGGCGTTGGTTGTCAGGTTCATTACCACCTGCTCAATCTGCACACTATCAGCCATAATCGGCAACGGCTCTGCACAAAGATCAGTAACAAGTTCAATATCTTCACCAATCATTCGCTGCATCAGGTTTTTGATACGCTCAATAATGCCATTCAGCTCCAGTTGCACTGGATGGGTCGCCTGCTTACGACTGAAAGCGAGTAATCCCTGGGTCAGACTAGCCCCACGCCCGGCGGTGGCGATAATTTGCGATACGACTTTTTGATGTGGGCTACCCTCATCTATTTTCATCTGTAAGATTGTCGCATAGCCAATAATACCGGTCAGGATATTGTTAAAATCATGGGCGATACCTCCGGCAAGTTGCCCGATTGCCTCCATTTTTTGTGAATGGCGCAATTGAGTTTCCAGCTGCTTACGCTCCGTAATATCTTCCTTTATGGCAATAAAATGGGATATCTCCCCGCTATCATCAATAATCGGAGAAATCAGAGCATACTCCCAGTAATTTTCACCATTTTTCTTCGTATTTAAAAACTCACCCCGCCATTGTCCCCCATCAAGTATGGTATCCCAGATTTTTTTATAATCAGAGTGCGAGGTGAAAGCGGATTTGAGAATCCTAGGGTTGTGCCCTATCAGCTCATCATTGGAATAGCCTGTCAACTCGCTAAAATGGGGGTTGGCATACTCAATATCGCCATTTTTATCCGTAATGATAATCGAAACCGGACTTTGTTCCGCCACATACGAAAGCATCCGCAGATGCTCTTCAAGCTTGAGCCGTTCCTGCAATTCCCGTTGAGAAGCTTCGTAAAGCCGGGCATTGTCAAGAGCCAGTGAGGCTAACTCCGCAGCACGAGCCAGATACCACATTTTTTCATCATCAAAACTTTTTTCACCGTCAATATATGCAAGCCCGATTACCCCGACCACCTTTTCACCAGAAGTAAGCGGCACTCCAGCCATGGCGTGCAGAACATTGCGTTGGGGATCCGGTATACGGCATTCCCAGCTATTGTAATCATCAATCCGGCATGGTCGTTCTGTCTGCCAGACATAACCGGCAATCCCCTCGCCGCGTTTGAGAGGATGATGCTCAAAGGTATTAAAAACCCCAAGCTGAACCTGAATGAACATGGCATCTCTAAAATTATTGAGAAGATATATATAGCCATGCTCTGTATCCATCAATGTGGCTGCTCGACTGATAATAGCCACAAGCAGGCTCTGAATATCAAGACGGTTAATCAATCCAAGGGTGGTTTCATTGAGGGCATTCAGGTAGTCATTCTGCCGCAAAAGGGTTGCTTCAGTTTTTTTACGTTCCGTAATATCGCGGGCAACAGCAATGATAACAGGATCGCTAATGGAGGTAAGCCGGGCGTTAACCTCAACCGGAATAACGCCGCCACCTTTGATACGGTGGGCTGTTTCAAAGATAAGTTGCCCTTCTTCAATAACCTTTGCAATCTGGAGAGATGCAAGCTCCGAATATGGAGACACATCAAGATCACTCGCCTTCATGGAAAGCAGTTCTTCCCGTGAAAATTTCTGACGCTTCACCGCTTCGCGGTTCGCCTCTATTATAGCCCCATCCAGACTAACAATGTACACGGCGTCAGCAGCTTCGTGAAACAGAGCATTGACTATATTTTCAACATTCATGGGATTATCCGCCGTGGTTCAGATTGCGTATCAGTATCTTGCCAAGAATAACACAGTTTTATTTAGACTGGAGAGATTTTTTTCATCCCCCCAAACAGCTTATGATTCCAGCTTCAAAAACCTTTGAAAAGTCCATATTTTAACTTGACACAAACCTTGCCCAAAGGTATAAATTTCCCATATCGTGGGAAAATGTGGAAAATGGTGGCAACAGATGGACGAGACAGCCGTATTCGGGGGAGAAAATTCAAGTTCAATCGACAGCAAAGGGCGCACCTGCATCCCTTCACGCTTTCGTGAAGTACTGACGAATATATCGCCGGACGAACGCTTCGTACTGACCAAATCGGCGCCGGTTGATCTGGGAGATGGTACATTTGGACGCGGTTTATCGGTATATCCACTTTCCGTATGGCAAGAGATAAAGAACAAGCTGCTGGCAAATGAAGGGGGCTTTACCTCCGTACAATTGAACAGCATCAAGCGACAGATTATCAATCCGGCTGAAGAATGCGTCATGGACAAATTGGGACGCGTTCTGGTGCCAGCATCTCTTCGGATTCACGCAGAGCTTGATCGTGACATCTGGTTTGTCGGGATGGGTGGAAGGTTCGACATCTGGAGCAAAGCGACCTACAGCCGCGTAACAGTTCAGGATGAAAAGAATTTCCCGCTCGACTCTGAAGCTTTGGCGGGACTGGGGATATAGGTGGCTGGATTTCACCATCTTTCGGTTATGCCGGATGAAGTTATTCATTATCTTGATCCACAACCTGGCGGCATCTACCTTGACGGCACAGTTGGCGGCGCCGGTCATTCCACTCTTATTGCAGAGCGATGCAGACCGGACGGACTGCTAGTCGGAATTGACCAGGATCAGGAAGCATTGGCTGCAGCATCAGAACGGCTTGCTCTTTTCGGGAACTGCGTAAAGCTTGTGCATGGCAATTTTGCCGATCTCGAACAACATCTGAAAAATCTGGGGATTGCAGGAATTGACGGTTTCCTGCTCGACCTGGGAGTATCGTCACATCAGCTTGATAGCGGAGAGCGCGGCTTCAGCTTTCAGCAAAATGCACCGCTTGATATGCGCATGGACACCAGCAGTGGCGAAACCGCCGCCGATCTTCTCAACAGACTGCCA
>Ga0172367_10005192_pt1 | contig 15824 bp, 3 predicted proteins | sample Lak10m_FD_114542 | JGI IMG/M metagenome (GOLD analysis project Ga0172367, IMG submission 114542) | Freshwater microbial communities from Kabuno Bay, South-Kivu, Congo - kab_022012_10m | ecosystem: Environmental > Aquatic > Freshwater > Lake | place: Democratic Republic of the Congo: South-Kivu...
TCTTTTACTAGTAAAATTTCTTAAATTTATTGAATCATGTGTTATCATATTATTAATCACGATTGGGGATACAACGGAATTTAAAAATGATTGGTCGGTTTGCCATTGATTACTTTTGGGCCATTCACTAATTAATTCTTTAATGTTTGTTAATATACCTTGTTTAGCACCCCACATACCACCCATAATACCTCCATGCCAAGGATGGTCTAATATACTATGAAACATTTTATCTGATTTAAGAAACTCATCAACACATTCCTTTTCTCGATTAGACAATCTTGAATCACAGTCTCTTGATAACATAACTTCAACATCATCATCACTTATCGCATAAAACCTCCAAAACATTGAATTCCATTCACCCTCTTCATTCATTTCAATAACTTCGGTATTTGGTTTTTCTTTTAATTCTTCTATTATGTTAGTTGGTGTTGATGTGCCAACATAAAATCGACAAATCCAATCAGGAAAGATTTCAAGTGCTAAATCAGAATTTTTTAAAGCACCTAAAGTGTATTTAGTGTCGTTACCCCATAAAGAGAATGATATTATTTTTTTCATATTATAATGTTATGTCATAATTTATGTTTTTTCTACGTTCATATGTCGTCCAATCTTCATTATTAAAATGCCAATTTTTAACTTCTGTTTCATCACCTGTAATATTTTCGTGATGAAATGGACAATGTTCAGAAAAAATACGTCTATTTAACATAGTTGAAACTTCAGTATATTCGTTATCACAAAAAATACTTTTATAATCGGGATGATATATATAATTAAATCTTTCATAATACGTTTTACCCATAACACACCATATATCTAAAATATTTGACCATCTAGCGGTATTAAAATGTATTGTACAATCTAAACCTAATTCAGAATTAGTTATTACTTCCTCAATGATTTTATCGTAATTTAATTGTACAGGGTACATATCATCGGCAATTAACATTAACACATCAAAATCTTTTTCATTATCTAAATCAGCGTTAATAGCCTCTATTTTATTTTGACTATAACCATAATTAATAACATGGTTAATATTTAATGAATTAATAAAATCAACAATTTCTTGATTATTCATTGTTAAATCATTTTCATCAAAAGTAAAAACAAATCTATATTCATTTTCATTTGATAAATGTTTTAGATGTTCTGTTAATGTGTATTTGAATTTTTCCGGTCGACCCCTTGACGGGAATTTAAATAGTATTTTCATATTCTTTAATTGGATTGTTTATTATATAATTTTCACCATTTATCTCAGGTGTTGATTTATTATGTCCTTGATATCTTCTTGATGCGTCAGTATGACCAACATATGGTCCTTCATTTAAATTACCATATAAGTATGTTCCCCAATTATCTTTAACTCTATCCCAACCTATGGTTGTTATTTGATTTCGATAATAAGGTATCATAGTTTCCTCAACATTATGACAACCTTGATTAATTTTATCTACATGTTCGTTATTGATAATATTATCAAACCATTCTTTAAATTTTGTTAATCTAAAAATTGCGGGATTATTTGACCATCTACATGTTGTAATTAAATTACATTCATTAACTCTACTTTCTAATTCAAAAGGTGTTGTTGACCCATCAATATCTTCACAAATTTCAAAACCTCTCATAACGTTATCATCTTTTGAAAACCAAACTGCGTTTATAAAATCATGATTATTAAATGAGTTAAGAACATCATTAAAATTTATCAAATCTTTCTTTAGAAAAACCCAATCATGTTCTAAAAATAAAAAATAAGGGGTTTTGATTTTATCAATCACATATTTTACAGATGAGATTAAACCACCAAAACTATAGGATATTGTAGTATTTAAACCTGTTATTTTATCTTTAAAAAGTGCTTCTAACTTTAATTTTTCAAATCCAACGTCACCATCACAAGTTTCATCATAATGTATTAATATTTTACATTTTTTTAATTCATCAGGTAAACTATGGAATAAATATTCAAGATAGTAATTGAAATTTTCAACAAAATGACCAGTAATAACTACTGTTAAATCTTTTTCAATATTATTATTTTTAAGAAATTGACTTGTATAAATATCATAAAAATGTTTATGGTAAGAACCTTTAATCCATGAATCATAATTCACCAATCCTGAAGGTTGTAATGTTGATACTAAATTAACTCCGTGATTAATTGTTAAAGGAATTGTTGTTAATGTTATAAAACCTTTATCATTTAATAATGGTAACCAATCGTCAATTGCAATATAATCTTTTTTATAATTAGAATTTTTTAACAAATATCTGTAAGCTCTTTTTTTAATTAAATAAGCCCAAGCACCTGTACTTCTATTAACCAAAGCTAAGTTGTCAGTCAATGGAATGAGAGGACCTTTTGGATTACAACCGAATAATAAAACATCCCATTCTAAATTTTTTAAATCTTCATGTACATCATTTAAAATTCTAAAAAAATCTGTTTTATTGTTTTTTGGATTGTAACATACATCTTCTATCATAAAATCGTCTTCAGCTACAAAAATAACCTCATAATCGTCAATTAAAGAATTTTCAAATACTTTTAAATGACTTTTAGTACATGAAAATTGACGTAACTCATCTGTTAAAGCGTTGAATCTATTTAAACCCTCAATATTATATTTTTCAATCTGTTCTACAACTAAATGTAGTCTATCTTGACTTTCGGGTAAATTAATAAAAAATCCTTTATCTGCGAATCTTAAACCATTTATTTTAAACTCACCATCAGTATTGATGAATGTAATATTTGGTTTATTAATTTTTATGACTTCAGGTTCACTATTATTCGTTGGGATATTTTTTATATTAGTGTCATTAACTATTGAGTAATCAACATCTGATTTAAAATTTATTACTAATAAATTATCATTAAATACTTTATAATTTAAATCTAAACTATCAAAAAAACTTAGTAATTTATTTATGTTAATTAAACCTTCTATAATGTATAATCCATCTTCTTTTAATTTTGGGTAAAAATTTGTAAAAGTTTTTATTCTATAATCAGGGTCATGGTCTGCGTCATCAATAATAATATCTAAAGTTCTGTCAATTAAATATTCATCACATTTATTTTTATCAATTGAATTAAAGATGTAAGTTTTTATTCTTAATTCATCTATATTACAATCAGGTCTTTTATCAACACCATAAATTTCACTATTAGTAAAAAAATCTCTGAACGCTCTTAATGATGAACCAGGGTTATAATCTTTATTTTTTTCTTTCCACCCATACATAGACCCGGCAACTGAATTTTCATTCTCAAGAGGTATTAATGAAATAGTACCAACACCAATTTCTAAAATTTTCATTTCTTTTTCTTTAATTGGTGTAAATATTTTTTCGTAAATATTGTGATAACCACTTGCTATTTTCTCACACGAGTATTTTTCTAAATAAAATGTTATTGTATCATTATCATCTAATTTATTTACAACATTTGGTTGGGTAAAGTTATCATTTAATGGTTTAAAAATATCGTTTTCCTCAATAGTATTTGGTGTGAAGATATCTAATTCGTCGATAGATTTTGTTTTAAAAATATCATTAATATCAACAATACCTTCATTAAGTTCTTCAGGTTTTGGTTTGTAATTAGAATCGTACCTATCTTCAAAAACATGATTAGAATAAAAGGGGAAGTCACATGATATTACTTCAAAGTTTGACATCGGAATTACAAACGATAAATTGGCAATAAAAAAATTATCGTAACCAAATCCATTTGGTTTTTCATAACCATAATCAGTGAATTTATGCCAAATATTAACCAAATTAATAATATCTTTATTTGTTTCACCCATAAAGACCATTGCTGGACCATCAATAGTATTTAAACTATGTTTACTAAAATCAAAATTTAATGTTTTTAAATATAATGAATGTTTCTCAAAAACTTCAGATGTAGAATCTTCGGAATATTCAAAAATATGAACATTACTTTTAACTTTATTTGGTTCATATCTTAATTTAAGTATTTCGACAAAATGTTCAGGTGTAATATCCTGTTTAAACACCATGTCGGCATCTGTGTATATGATATAATCAAACCCGTCAAGTGCGGCTTGCTCAATAACAAACCTACGTAAATTCCAAGGAAATTTTGACGGATATATACCAACAGGATTTATAGGTAATAATTCATATTTGATAGATTTCAAATTATCTTTACGTAATTCATTAATGTCAAATATTTTAACATTATTAACACCATCTAAATGACTTAAATCATCAGGACGATTTGTTGATACATAATAATGAATATCATATTCATATAATTTAAAATCCAAGAAACTTTTTAATGACGATTCTTGGATTCTTTTCGTATAATTTGAGTAATGAACGTCACAAGCAAAACAAATCTTCATAAATTAATTTTTAAAATAAATTACCGGTTATTCTATCACACCATCCTTTTGATGTTGAGTATGGCCATACTACCCAATATTTAGGTTTGTGTGCTGTTTGAAATTCTCTCCACACTTTACAGTACCCGTCTGGGTCATTCTTCATACGATTTATTTCATGAATATCGGCATCTAATCTGTAAATTGTTTCATCGTTTTCATTATGGAAAGCTACTACCCAATATTCATAATCTTGTTCAGGAACAGATTCATAACCAATATCAATACAATGTTTAAAAATTGACGCAAAACTTTCTTCCCATTCTTCTTCAGTTTGATAAATGGTTGGATTTGGTGGATAGTGTTTATCTAAAGTATATTGTTGAACTGCTCTTTTTGAAAATCTTAATCCTGAATAAATCTCATAATCTTTTAAACTTCTTTCATTTCCGAACCCATAAATACCGTAGTCGTTATTATATGTTTCACCATCCATACTAAACAATATTCTGTTTTTCTTGTGTGAAGTATCATTTTTTGAAACCCATTCAGAATCATCATCCCATTGTTTTGTTCTACCTTTTCTAGTGTATTCATGCCATATTAATACTTTATGAGGGTGAAACAAGTCATATCCACAAGTATATGCTCTTGCGGCAATTGAAATTTCTTCACCATGAAAATAGAATTCAGGGTCGTGTTGTACCTCTTTACTAAATTCACCAACAGTAAATGCAAAGTGTGCCGAATAAAATCTTGATGGTACAGGTTCTTTCATTTTTTCCCAACCTGGTATTGTTTCAGGTAAAAAGAATACTGCACCTTCAGGAATAAATCTATCAAAAACCATTCTCCAAGGTTCTCTAACTCTTTCTTGAGTGTCATTTTCAGGGTTAAATGATGAAACGTAACCCGTTAACAATGGTTTTTTAAAACCTTTTTTTTGTAATTGTTTAACCATTTTAATAAACTCATCATCCCAATTTTTTTCAAATCTCATATGTGAGTCAATTTGTAATGTGTATTGTTCACCATCATATAATTGTTGAACTTGATTTCTAGCCCAACAAACTCCTTTTGACTCAGAATATAATACATCTAAGATTCTAAATCTTTTATCTTTACGATAATCATTTAAAGTATCAAAACCATCTTCAGGGTGGTATTGTCTACAAATACCAATTCTAAGGTTATTAGGTTTTTTAGAGTTTTCAATCATACTTTTGATTGTGTTCTCTAGTTCAGGGTCTCTATACGATGCAATTTGCACAAAAATTTTCATAATTTACTTTTTTTTTAAAAATAAGTTTATTGTAATATAAATAAAGGTTTAATTATAAACCAAATCTATCTTTTTGAGAATTAAAGTTAATTAAAACTTCATCAGGTGTTAGGGCTTTATTATACACTCTAAAAATTGACATATCACCTTGATAATGGAATTGTGCTAAGTTACCGGTAAAACAACCAATACTTAATTCAGTGGTGAATGCTTGTACTGACAATGTATAAGAATTATTATAACCTGAATTCACACCATTAATGTATGTGTAATAACCCGATGGTGACCATACCGCAACAACTTGACACCATTCATTTATATTTGTATTACCTGAACTTGTGTATATGTAATAACCCGTTGGACTAATTGGGTTAGCACCTAACATCCACAAATGACCTGTATTGTCAAATCTCATTCTGAAACCATTATTACTATCTTTTGAAAAAATATCTCTATCGTCAAATAATGTAGGTCTTAACCATACCTCAACTGACACAGTATTTGTTATCGCAGATAATGTTGATGTGTTAGGTATTCTAAATTTTTGGTTACTACCATTAAATGTGAAATACCCACCAACTTCAGGTAAGAATGTTGGTGTTTGTGGTGATAATGATTGTTGGAATGTTGCGTCATTATTAGTTGTGATATCATACCACACAAAACCTGTTCCTGACCAAGATACTTTAGCTCCTGCATCTAACCAACAAATTAAACTATCAGTAACTATAGGATATTGTGGTTGTGATGATAATATAATAGGTCCTGAATAATCAACAACTTGCCATTCATTTGACGGTGAATCAATTGGTTCATCTTGAGAAACGCTAATTAATGTTGTATATAATGTACCTGAACCTAATAATGATGAACTATTCCATTCTGTAGTTCCTGAATTATACCAAATATATGATGATACACTACTATAATCAGGTTCAGGTACTGCAAAATATGATTTACCATTATATGTACCGCCACTTTCAACAACAACTGTTACATTTTGTAATGTATAAGGGTCATAATAATTAGGTAATTCATATAACGATTTAGTATATAAAAAATTATAATATATCGGTTCTCTATCTCTCCAAACATAATTATTACAATCAACAAAAACACAACTATTATATATATAACTATCAACAACAGTTCCAGCTAAATTAAAATAAACATTAGTATTTGACGTTACTGTATATGACATGTATTGACTACCACATCTTGATGTATAATCACCACTATTATATCCAACACCCCATCGTATACCGGGGTAGTAAATATCTATTATTGAACCACTAGGTGCAGTAATATTAAACAATTCCGGATAATTACACAAAAAGTTTTGAGGGTAAATTGATGACATTTGTATCCAAGGTCCTTGATTTATTCGATAATATCCTTGGATAGGTTGACCAACAAAATCACAATTAGAATGAAGTCCACAATTTTGAGTATTGACGTTTATTCCTAACGTAACATCAGGGCTTATATTGTAAGCACAACCACCACCGACACATGAAATAAATACAGGTGTTTTTGTTGGTGTTTTTGTTGGAGTTGGTGTTTTTGTTGGTGTTGGTGTTTTTGTTGGAGTTGGTGTTGGTGTCTTAGTTGGCGTCTTAGTTGGCGTCTTAGTTGGTGTTTGAGTTGACGTAACTGTTGGTGTTGGTGTTGGACATATTGTCGACGTTGAAACAATACCATAACCCATATAAACCCAATTTAAACCATTTAAATCACTCCTCCAAACTTGACTTGAATATGAAGAATTTGTTGTTGAAAAATTATAAGGACCTGATTGAAGGTCATTACCATTAAGTCCTTTTAGAGAGGCACCTGGTTTTACCATTACTTCAAGCCATTGATATCGAAAATCTCGATAGAAATTGCCCATCCATGATGTTGGAGTGGTTGTGTCATTCCATCGTCCGGCATAAGCTAAAAGTTTAACATAATATCTACCGTAATTATTATTACCTGTTTGATAGAAAAGATTTTGAAGGTCATTATCACTATTGGTTACATTTCCTTGATTTAAAAAGGTATCCCCATTATTCGCCATTAATGCACCGACAGGTGGTGTAATCGAACCTGACCCTGAATTTAACGTAAAATAATTGTTACTAGACACATAAAGATTTGATGATATTACCCCATTAGATGCAAATGTTGTTGGTAAAATAATTGGAGATAATGTGTTTCCATCGTCACCGATTGTATTAGTTGGAAATGTCCAACCACCACTATATTGTGTGTATCCACCCCCATATGTTGATGGCCAAATTAATGTTCCGTTAGGGCAAAATACATAACCTATTGGTGTTGGAGTAGGTGTCGGTGTTTTAGTTGGTGTTTTAGTTGGTGTTGGTGTTGGTGACCCTGTTGGTGTTGGTGTTAATGAGTATTCACATATTTTTAATGTGGCGGCAAGTAATGACCCTGAATCGGTTCCTTGAAAATCTTGAATATATAATTTCCAAGTACCATTTGCTTGTTGTGGTGTTAACGTTAAAAACGAAGTAGCGAATGACCCACTAGATACTGAACTAGTTACTGAAATATTTGCGGGTGCGGCAAATGAGTACGTTCCTGAACCACCAGGTGTTACTTTATTCAAGTAAGTACCTGAACTAGCACCATTCCAAATATTTGTTGAATTACTTGATAATGTAACATTAATTGTTGTTGGTATCTGAGTACAAGTACTACTACGAACATTTAAAAATGAGTATGAACCTGTTGGTGAAACTAAAACCAAACCAACATCGTTAAAACAAGTATGTGAATAATTGTTTAAAGTTAATTCAATCGAATTTAACGGGTAATTTAATCCACTAACATAAAATTCTATAGGGTAAAGACTTGCAACTGATAAATCAGGTATTGTAATACCACCAAACGGTATATTACTATAAGTATCTATACATCTAATTGGGAATTTAGTTGGTGTTGGTGTTTTTGTTGGTGTTTTTGTTGGTGTGTTTGTTGGTGTTTTTGTTGGTGTTGGTGTTGGACAAGTGTACGTTTGTTGACATTGTACACAACCATTAGTTGTATTATCATTTGGGTATGGGTTTATTGACCTATTCCAAAATCTATTAGGCGTTGTACCTATTTGATTAGGTATTATTATGTAACAAACATTATCAGTACCAACAAAAACCCAATTTTTTACACCTAGAATTGGGTCAAAAACTGGTGTATATTCAGTTGGTAATGACATAAAATAAGTTCCTGATACAGAACCACAACAACTTTCAACAGCAAAAACTGTATGAGGTTTTGTTGGTGTAACGGTTGGTGTTGGTGTTTTTGTTGGTGTAACGGTTCTTGTTGGTGTTTTTGTTGGTGTTGGTGTTTTTGTTGATGTATTAGTTGGTGTTTTTGTTGGGGTTTGTGTTTTAGTTGGTGTTGGTGTTTTTGTTGGGGTTTGTGTTTTTGTTGGTGTTTGTGTTCTTGTTGGTGTTTGTGTTCTTGTTGGTGTTGGTGTTTTTGTTGGTGTTGGTGTTTTTGTTGGTGTTGGTGTTTGAGTTCTTGTTGGTGTTTGAGTTCTTGTTGGTGTTGGAGTTTTTGTTGGTGTTTGGGTTTTTGTTGGCGTTTGAGTTCTTGTTGGTGTTTGAGTTCTTGTTGGTGTTTGGGTTTTTGTTGGTGTGATTGTAGGTGTTTGAGTTCTTGTTGGTGTTGGTGTTGGTGTATTAGTTGGTGTTTGTGTTTTTGTTGGGGTTGGTGTTTTAGTTGGTGTTGGTGTTTTTGTTGGGGTTTGTGTTTTGGTAGGTGTGTTAGTTGGGGTTTGTGTTTTAGTTGGGGTTTTAGTTGGGGTTTGTGTTTTAGTTGGTGTTGGTGTAGGAGTTTGAGTATTTGTTGGTGTTAATGATGGTGTAACAAGATAATCACACAAACAAAGAGTTATTCCTGAAATAGTACCACCTTCAAAGATACCAAAGTCTTGAATATACAATGACCAAGTACTATTAGCCACGGATGGACTCATACCTAAAAATGTTGATAACGGGTTACCTGATTGTGTTGCGGTGTAATTAGGTATCCCTCCAGCGTTCCAACTAAAAGACCTATAAGCATATGGGTCATTTGTATAATAACCAGAACTATAACCATCCCATAATGTACCCGTATCACTTAAAGTTACATTAGCGTTAACTGCGGCTTGACCTAAATTACCTTTTCTACCTATCAATAACGAAGTGTTTGAATTAGGTGCTTTTAACAACATTGCAACGTCAGTTATATCACCATGACTATAACCGCTTATTCTAACCTCAATTCTTGTTAATGGGGTAACAATTCCTGATACGTTAAACGTAATTGGGAATGGTGCGGCTGAAGATAATGTAGGTATTGAGATACCTGAAGGTGCGTTACTCGCAGGAAAACATTTACAACTAATTTCAGCGGTTGGTGATGGTGACGGTGTAATTGTTGGGGTTTGAGTATTTGTCGGGGTCTTTGTTGGGGTTTGTGTTCTTGTTGGTGTTTGTGTTCTTGTTGGGGTTTGTGTTTTTGTTGGGGTTTGTGTTTTAGTTGGTGTTTGTGTTTTTGTTGGGGTTTGTGTTTTTGTTGGGGTTTGTGTATTAGTTGGTGTGTTAGTTGGTGTATTAGTTGGTGTTGATGTGTTTGTTGGCGTTTGTGTTGGTGTTGATGTGTTTGTTGGCGTTTGTGTTGGGGTAGGTGTTGGTGTAGGTGTTGGACAACCAATTACTAAATTACAAGGAATACATGGATTTAAATTATTAGTAACATAAACTTGAGAGTAATTACCATTCCACGTTCTATTTGGAGTTATTAATGGGTCTTGGATAATGTTACCAACAGAAAAACATACACCTGTTGAGTCAACAACAGAATATGCGGTTGTTCCTACAGGGGCGTAATAACAAGGTAATAACATAACAAATTGTGTACCAACTACTTGAGGACAACAACTTGTCATTTCAAATTTACAAAATATTACCGGTGATGTTTGAGTAATTGTTGGGGTAATCGTTGGGGTGTTTGTTGGTGTCTGAGTTCTTGTTGGTGTCTGAGTTCTTGTTGGTGTATTTGTCGGTGTATTTGTTGGAGTGTTTGTTGGTGTCTGAGTAGGTGTTTGTGTGTTTGTTGGTGTCTTAGTCGGGGTATTTGTTGATGTATTTGTTGGTGTGTTGGTTCTTGTATTTGTCGGTGTGTTGGTTCTTGTATTTGTTGGTGTGTTTGTTCTTGTATTTGTTGGGGTTTGTGTTCTTGTTGGTGTTTGTGTTCTTGTTGGGGTTGGTGTTTGTGTTTTTGTTGGTGTTTGTGTTTTTGTTGGTGTTTGTGTATTTGTCGGGGTCTTGGTTGAAGTATTTGTTGGTGTGTTTGTTCTTGTATTTGTCGGTGTATTTGTTGGGGTATTGGTTGGGGTTTTGGTGTTAGTTGGTGTTTGAGTCGTTGTATTTGTTTGAGTGTTAGTTGGTGTTTGAGTTTTAGTTGGTGTTTGCGTTGGTGTTTGAGTTTTTGTTGGTGTTTGCGTTGGTGTTTGTGTTTTTGTTGGGGTTTGGGTATTAGTTGGTGTTTGGGTTGGGGTTTTTGTTGGTGTTCTTGTAATACAAGTATTACAGTAGTAGTAACATTGTTCACAACCATAAACATAACCCGGAGGACAAGTGTATCCTTGAGTTGTTGGTGTACCATTACTAGTTAAAACTACATCAAAATAACTTGTACCACCTGTTGCTGCGATATCTCTAAATGTTTTAGTTGTAAAGATTTTAGTTAAATCATTTTCTGTTTGTGCGTTAACCAATTCAGGAATTGTGTTATCATAAATTTCGGCACCCATTGTGGCTTGGTCACCACAATTTTGTGCTAACATTTGAATGATGTGAGTACCGGCACTTAAATATCTTTCGTAAATTCTCCAATAATTAAATACGGTTGTTGCACCCCCGCCACCACCTGGATTACACGGAAAACAAACTGAAGTATCAACAAATAAATCTCCGTCAATATAAAATCTATAATTATTATCGGCTGCTAATCCAATGTAATATCTTTTACTTTCGGTAACAACAATACATTTAGTAAAACCAACCCATTTTTGTGTTTGGTCAACAGGATTTGAAAAGATACCTATATTATTTAAAGGTCCATTTGTACTTGACGTACTCATCCATAAAGGAGATGTTGTCATTGAATAAGATGGTGTTCCAGTACCACAATTAGTGTAATTACCTTCTCTATATAATAATGTACCAAAATTACTATATACCGATAGTTGGTTACCTAACCCAATTAATAATTGACTTGTTGGTGGTGTGGCTGGTATAATTTCACAAACATCAATACAATCTAATGTAGGTGTTGGTGTTTGTGTTGGAGTAGTTGTTATTGTAGGCGTTGGTGTTTTTGTAGGTGTTGGTGTGTTAGTCGGTGTTTGTGTATTTGTTGGTGTAGGTGTTTGTGTTCTTGTATTTGTTGGTGTGTTAGTTGAAGTGATTGTTGGTGTTGGAGTTGTTGTAGGTGTTTGTGTTTGTGTTCTTGTATTTGTAGGTGTTTGTGTTCTTGTATTTGTAGGTGTTTGTGTGTTAGTAGGTGTTTGGGTATTTGTGGGTGTTGGTGTTTGATTAATACAAGGTGAATTAATTATACATCCATCAACTAATTGATATTTGTACGAACCTATACATTCTTTATTAGTACATGTGTTGTCAACGGTTGTTAGTGGTGATTGAACAAATGTTTGTTGTAATAACATACTACCACCAGCATTTGTAAAACCATAATTACCATTTGATAACATAGTACCACCGGCATATAATGTTATTTTTACATTAATTAAACCTGACCCGACAGATGTGAACCAATATCCTCTTGAGGTTATTGTAAAATCAAAAAGTGACGGATAATTTGTTTTTAAGGTTGCAACATCAACATAGAACGTTTCAGGACTATTTGTGTTGTTACCACCCCAATATAAATAAGGTCCACCATAAATACCCGATGGTTGATTACCTGTTGTACATGTACCTAAAGGACCAACAGTTGTTGGTGAAATTAGTGTAGTCTCAACGTTTAAGTCAGTACCGGCACTTGGTAAATAATTAAATTCAAAGACAATATAATCGGCATTTGGATAACATACTTTTGTTGGTGTTGGTGTGATTGTTGAGGTATTTGTTGGGGTTTGTGTTCTGGTATTTGTTGGGGTTTGTGTTCTTGTATTTGTAGGGGTTTGTGTTCTTGTATTTGTTGGTGTGTTGGTTGGTGTATTTGTTGGTGTATTTGTTAATGTATTAGTTGGTGTATTTGTTAATGTATTAGTTGGTGTGTTTGTTGGTGTGTTTGTTGAAGTATTTGTAGGCGTATTTGTTGATGTTTTGGTTGGTGTTAGTGTTCTTGTATTTGTTGGTGTGTTTGTTGAAGTATTCGTAGGTGTGGTCGTTGATGTTGGAGTTGATGTGTTTGTTGGAGTATTTGTTGGAGTATTTGTTGGTGTTGAAGTAACTGTTGATGTTGATGTTGGAGTTAATGGTGGTGGTGGGTTATTAGTGTTAGTAACACTAGGTGTTGGTGTGTTTGTTGGAGTATTGGTTGATGTTAAAGTATTTGTTGGTGTTTTTGTTGGGGTATTGGTTGATGTATTTGTTGGAGTTTGAGTAGGTGTATTTGTTGATGTATTAGTTGGCGTTTGTGTAGGTGTGTTTGTTGATGTATTAGTAGGTGTTTGTGTAAGTGTGTTTGTTTGAGTATTTGTTGGTGTATTAGTAGGGGTATTTGTTGGTGTATTAGTAGGAGTATTTGTTGATGTATTAGTAGGGGTTTGTGTTGATGTGTTTGTAGGGGTTTGTGTTGACGTTACCGTTGGAGTTGATGTTGGGGTCGAAGTATTTGTTGGTGTTTGTGTTGATGTTACAGTTGGAGTTGGTGTCGGACAAGGACCTGATACAGATGAAGTCATACCATTATTACCAACAGAACCATTCCAATTAATAAGAGGAGGAAGACTAATTGGGTATTGGCTATTTGTAGTTAACACACTATAGTTAATACCACCACCAATTAATTCTGAATACACCCACACATTTGTTGAAGAATTATACCATACAAATCCAACAACTGATGTTGTTGGTTCTTGAACTAAAATTGCATAATAAGGTCTTCCATTATAAAAACCTGTAGCATTTCCATTATAAGTGTATACTGTATAAGGACCTGTTGTTGATGAAAATGAAAAACAAATTAATGGTGGTTTTGTTGGTGTAGGTGTTTGAGTTTTTGTTGGCGTATTTGTTGAGGTATTAGTATTTGTGGGTGTTGACGTATTTGTCGGTGTGTTAGTTGGTGTTTGTGTGTTAGTTGGTGTTTGTGTGTTAGTTGGTGTGTTAGTTGGTGTTTGAGTTTTTGTTGGAGTTGGTGTTGGTGATGGACAAGGATTAACATTTTTACAATTATCACAACCTTGATTAGAATTATCCGAATAAACAATTCCATTATCCCAACTAATTGTTGGTGTTTGAATAACTGAATTACCAATAATACGATAACAGATTCCAATATTATCAACAACAACATATGAGATATAATTTGGAAAAAAAACAGGTTCGTATATTGACGGTAATGAAATATATTCAACACCGGTATTTAAACAACAATTTTGAACAGGGAATACACTATATGGTGTTGTTGGGGTCGGTGTTTGTGTTGTTGTTGGTGTTTGTGTATTAGTTGGTGTTTGTGTATTAGTTGGTGTTTGAGTTCTTGTTGATGTTTGAGTTGGAGTACTAGTAATGGTTGACGTATTAGTTGGAGTTTGAGTTCTTGTTTGAGTATTAGTTGGAGTTTGAGTATTTGTCGGTGTTTGTGTTTTTGTGTTTGTTGGGGTATTTGTTGGGGTATTTGTAGTTGTTCTTGTTGGTGTGTTTGTTGGTGTATTTGTTGACGTGTTTGTTGGGGTATTTGTTGGAGTATTAGTCGAGGTTTTCGTCGGCGTGTTTGTTGGGGTTTCTGTAGGTGTAACAGTCGAAGTTTTAGTTGGTGTAACAGTCGAAGTTTTAGTTGGTGTCAGTGTATTTGTTGGAGTTTGTGTATTTGTTGGAGTTTGTGTATTTGTAGGGGTTTGTGTGTTTGTTGACGTATTTGTTGGCGTATTTGTTGACGTATTTGTTGGCGTATTTGTTGACGTGTTTGTTGGGGTTGATGTAACGGTATTAGTTGGGGTTTGTGTTGGGGTTGATGTTACAGTGTTTGTTGGGGTATTTGTCGGAGTTAATGTTTTAGTAGGTGTTGAAGTATTTGTAGGGGTTTGTGTTGATGTATTTGTAGGGGTTTGTGTTGATGTATTTGTAGGTGTGTTTGTAGGTGTATTTGTACTTGTATTTGTTGGGGTTAAAGTTCTTGTGTTTGTTGGGGTTGATGTAATTGTGTTTGTTGGGGTTGATGTTTTGGTTGGAGTTGATGTATTGGTTGGGGTTTGAGTTGTGGTATTTGTTGGAGTATTTGTTCTCGTATTAGTTGGTGTGTTAGTCGGAGTGGATGTTCTTGTGTTAGTTGGTGTGTTAGTACTTGTTGGTGTATTTGTGGATGTTTTAGTTGGTGTGTTAGTTGAAGTATTTGTTGGCGTTAACGTATTTGTTGGTGTATTTGTTGGTGTGACTGTAGGGGTTTCTGTAGGTGTTAATGTATTTGTTGGTGTTTGTGTTGATGTATTTGTTGGTGTTTGTGTTGATGTATTTGTTGGCGTTAACGTATTTGTTGGTGTAACTGTAGGGGTTTCTGTAGGTGTTGATGTTACAGTATTTGTTGGTGTGTTAGTTGGAGTTTCTGTTGGTGTTAAAGTTGGCGTAACTGTTGGGGTTTCTGTTGGGGTTTCTGTTGGGGTAGGTGTTGGTGTTTCTGTTGGAGTAGGTGTTAAAGTTGGAGTAACTGTTGGTGTTTCAGTTGGCGTTGGGGTAACTGTTGGAGTAACTGTTGGTGTTTCAGTTGGCGTTGGGGTAACAGTTGGAGTAACAGTTGGAGTAACTGTTGGGGTTGATGTTGGTGTGTTAGTTGGGGTTTGAGTTGGACATAAATATAATGGATTATCTGATAAACATTGGTTACAATCAGAATATGAAACCATAAATTGATGAAAATATATGGGCAATGAAATATTTGTTGGTATGACTTCAGCACACCCGTTAAATCCTAAATTTGAA
>Ga0172367_10005194_pt1 | contig 15823 bp, 15 predicted proteins | sample Lak10m_FD_114542 | JGI IMG/M metagenome (GOLD analysis project Ga0172367, IMG submission 114542) | Freshwater microbial communities from Kabuno Bay, South-Kivu, Congo - kab_022012_10m | ecosystem: Environmental > Aquatic > Freshwater > Lake | place: Democratic Republic of the Congo: South-Kivu...
AACCGGAATTCGACTACGTCGCCATCGTGAATAACGTAATCCTTTCCCTCCATTCGTACCTTTCCTTTGGTCCGCGCTTCGGCCAATGACCCAGCGGCAACAAGATCGTCGAATGAGACCACTTCAGCCTTGATAAATCCCTTTTGGAAATCGGTATGAATCACACCAGCAGCAACGGGTGCGGTATCTCCTTGGTGAATCGTCCAGGCGCGCGCCTCTTTCGGACCTGCGGTGAGGTACGTCTGTAAGCCAAGGGTCTTAAAGCCCACCCGAGCAAGGGTGCGCAATCCTGGCTCTTTTAATCCGATTGACTCTAATAGCTCCATCGCATCTGCCTCATCGAGCTCAGCTAAATCTGCCTCAGTCTTAGCATCAAGGAAGATTGCCTCTGCGGGTGCAACTTGCGCACGTAACTTCTGCTGTAACTCTGCATCACCAAGTTCAGCAGCATCGACATTAAATACATAAATAAATGGTTTGGCAGTGAGTAAAAGTAATTCCTTCAAGAGGCTCTTATCTAAAGCGGTTGCTGAGATGAGTGTGCCCTCTATTAGCGCCGCTTCAGCTTTTTTAATCTCTTCAAGTTCCGCAGCGCGCTCCTTATTTTGCCGCGCCTCTTTCTCAAGTCGTGGCAACGCCTTCTCAATTGTTTGCAGGTCGGCGAGCGCAAGTTCTGTGTTAATAGTTTCAATATCGGAGTGTGGATCGACTTTGCCATCGACATGTACGACATCACCGTCGTTGAAGACGCGCACTACTTGGCAGATTGCATCTGCCTCACGAATATTTGCTAAGAACTTATTCCCAAGTCCAGCGCCTTCAGATGCGCCCTTGACGATGCCAGCAATATCAACGAATGAGACCGATGCCGGAATGATCTGTTCCGAGGAGAAAATCTTGGCAAGTACTGCAAGGCGATCATCGGGTACGCCCACTACCCCCACATTGGGTTCGATAGTGGCAAAGGGATAATTGGCCGCGAGGACCTGATTCTTGGTCAGGGCATTGAAGAGGGTGGACTTCCCCACGTTGGGCAGGCCGACGATTCCGATAGAGAGGCTCACGAGGAGTAGAGCCTACGGGGCAATGTCACCCCTTCCTGCCACGATTGGACCATGACCATGAATGCCTTATCCCTGGCCATCGGCGCCATAGCTGGCCTCCTCCTTGGGGTCGCCATTACCTATTTATTACTACGGCCACAAGGGCGCGCCAGCGCAGATTCCCGCGAGGCGAGCGCGCGTCTTGATGAATTGATGCGCGCGATGAACGCCGGGATGCTCTCACTTACCGAGAAGAGCCAAGCCGCCGAAATCAAGCGAGCCGAGGTCGAGGCGCAGATCAAAGAGCAGATCAAGAATATGAGCGAGAAGAATGAACGGCTCGTTCTTGAAACGGCCAAACTCGCAGGCGCCCTCTCGAAAGCGCAGAGCCGTGGCCAACTTGGTGAGGCGCAACTCGAGATGATCTTAGAAAGTTCCGGGCTTCAAGAGGGGATTCATTACGAACGACAGGAACATCGCGTCAACGATGGCGAGATATCAAAACCGGATATCACCATCAAGATGCCGGGCGGTACTGAAATCTTTGTGGATTCCAAATTCCCCTTCGATCGCTTCTGGGATGGCGTCGGCGCTGAGGACTCATCCGCACGTGCCACGCTAATGGCATCACATGCAAAGGATCTTCTCAGCCACATCAACGCACTTGCTAAGCGCGGTTATCAAAGTAGCGGCACTTCACCAGATTTTGTGGTGCTCTTTGCGCCATTTGAATCCATCTTAAGTGAGGCGCTCGATGCTGACTCGCTCTTACTCCAGAAGGCATTTGCCAAGAATGTAGTGATTGCGACGCCGACAACTATGCTCGCTCTTCTCCGTACTATCGCTTACGGATATTCTCGTCATGATCTTGCCCGTAACGCAGATGAGATTCGAAACCTTGCTGGAGATTTACTCAAACGGGTAGGCAAAGTTCATGAACGTATCGAGAGCCTTGGCGAGAAGATAAAAAGCAGTGAACGTGCATTTAATGAGCTGGTTGCATCGGCTGAGAATCATCTCTTAGTACCAGCGCGAAAGATGAGCAAACTTGGCGCTCCTACTACAAAGGAGCTCAGTGGAATCGCACCGCTCGAGAGCGAGCTTCGCGCAATCAAGGGTCACGAGAGCGGAGCTGAGGAACGCGATGATGAATTAGACTTTAATGATGGGGCGCAGCGATGACATCACCACTTGAAATCAAGGGGCGACCAATCATCCAAGGTCGTGGCCTTACCTCCCCCGGAATTGTGGTCCTCTACACGCTCTCACTTCTTCTCGTGCAGAGCGCCGAGAACCTTATCTCCGGCCAACCCGGGCGAATCACCGGAGTTCTCCTCCTTATCCTTTTCTTTGCAGCAGTAAAACTCGGCCGCGATGGAACCCTCTTTACCGCTGTAGTGACCCCACCGCTCGCCCTTACTGGAACGCTCCTCTTTGCCACGATCATCAGCAAAGGCTTTGCTCTCACAACTCTCTTGGTGGCAATCGTTTCGAATCTTGCGCGCTTGGCGCCATGGCTTTTGATTACCGCAGTGGTGAGTTGGGGCTACTTCTTTATCTCTGAACGGCGTCGGACTATTTCATCCCAGCAGCCTTCAGATCCTTCCTAAGCTCCGTCGGCATCGAGAAGAGTAGATGCTCTTCGGCTTTAGTAACAACCTGCACATCCTCGAAGCCAAACTCTTTCAATCGAGCAAGGAGCTCCTCTACCAGTATCTCTGGCACGGAAGCGCCACTTGTAACGCCAACAGTCTCTACTCCCTCAAGCCACTCTGGCTTCATCTCATGAGCATAATCAATGAGATACGAGGCCTTTGCTCCGGTCTCGAGCGCAACTTCGACAAGACGTACTGAGTTTGATGAGTTTCTCGAACCGACAACTAAAACTAAATCACTTTGAGGAGCAATCTCTTTTACTGCCAATTGGCGATTCTGAGTTGCATAGCAAATATCATCACTGGGTGGATCATTAAGAAGCGGGAACTTCTCTTTCAATGCTTTTACTGTGCTTAGCGTTTCATCTACGCTCAGAGTAGTTTGCGAGAGCCAGATCAACTTATTGGGATCTTTAATCTCTAACTTCTCGATATCTTCCGCTTTATCAATCAGCTGTACATGATCAGGTGCTTCCCCAGCAGTGCCCTCGACCTCTTCATGTCCCTCATGGCCAATCAGGAGAATCTGATAATCCTCAGCGGCAAATCGTCGCGCCTCTTGATGGACTTTGGTAACCAGTGGACAGGTTGCATCAATTGTCTTGAGGTGACGAGCCTTTGCGCTCTCATGGACCGCGGGTGAGACGCCATGAGCGGAGAAAATCACCGTTGCACCTTCAGGTACTTCATCAGTCTCATCAACAAATATTGCGCCACTTTTCTCCAGCGTCTCAACGACATGCTTGTTGTGGACTATCTGTTTGCGGACATAGACCGGAGCGCCATAAAGATCCAAGGCCTTCTGGACGGTGACGACTGCACGATCGACCCCTGCGCAGTAACCCCGGGGCGCAGCAAGGAGCACTTTTTTGGTGGCCATAGCTCTAGCCTAATCGGTTTGGCGCAACTATGCCCCCGGTGGTGAAGCCTTCCGATTACGCTTACAACATGATTGAAAGTAGTTCGGAGGAACCACTTCCGGTCCGAGTGGTCTCCGAGTCAATCGGCGAATACATCGGGCGCCTTGGTCCACTCTGGGTTGAAGGCGAAGTTGCTGAAATCACTCGCCGCCCAGGATCTCAAATGGCTTTCATCCGTTTGAAAGATACGAGCGTAGATATGTCGCTCCAAGTAACCTGTCACAAATCTATTCTTGAAGCGATTGATCCTCTCCCAGATAACGCGCGCATAGTCGCTTATGCAAAAGTCAATTGGTATGCAGTCCGCGGCACTCTCTCATTGATGGCGCGAGAGATTCGACAGGTGGGATTAGGTGAGTTGTTGGCGCGCCTTGAACAATTAAAGAATCTACTTGCGGCAGAAGGTTTATTTGCATCAGAGCGAAAGCGAGAATTACCTTTCCTACCGCGGAAGATTGGATTGATCTGCGGTCGAGCAAGCGCTGCAGAGAAGGATGTCGTTGAGAATGTCGAACGACGGTGGCCCGGAATGGAATTTGAGATTCGCGAAGTTGCTGTTCAGGGTAGTACCGCTGTGGTCGAAGTCTCACGAGCGCTCCTGGAGTTAGAGAAGATCGAAGAGGTCGATGTCATCATCGTGACCCGTGGTGGCGGCTCTTTTGAAGATTTACTCCCATTCTCTGATGAATCCTTGATCCGTTTAGTCGCCTCGCTCACTACGCCAATCGTCAGCGCAATTGGACACGAACAAGATGCCCCGCTCCTTGATTTGGTAGCAGACCTACGCGCCTCGACCCCTACTGATGCAGCAAAACGTGTGGTGCCAAGTCTGATTGAGGAGAGCGAGCGGATTACCCAGTTGATCACTCGACTCGAAAGTCGAATGAGCGCAATCATCGATTTGGAGAGCGCAAAGATCTCAGCGCTCATTAGTCGCCCGGTGCTCAAGGACCCGATGACTCTTGTGACTCTGCGCCGCGATGAACTGCGGATTCTTCAAAGTGATGGAAAGAAGGCACTGATTGCCCTCATAAAAGAGTTACGTGGTGAAATCAAAGAGATGAAGGCCCAATTCACTGCGCTCTCACCACTTTCTACCTTAAAACGCGGATATGCAGTTGTGCAAAGGCGCGGAAAACTCATCATTAATGCGAAAGATGTCTCGCTCTCCGATCAGTTAGAGGTTACGTTGGCTAAAGGCGAGCTTTCTGTAGAAGTCATTTCCCATAATGGAAAGAAAGGTAATAAGGGGTAACCAATGGCCGAGAAGAAGAGACCCACATACGAACAAGCACGTGATGAATTAACAAAGATTGTCGCGAAACTAGAAGCCGGCGGCGCATCGTTGGAGGATTCGATTGCCCTCTGGGAACGCGGAGAGGAATTAGCAAAAATATGTAATCAATGGCTCGATTCAGCGAAGGAGCGAGTAGAAAAACAAGAGAAATCGCGCGATTAATTAGAGGGGGCGTATTCTTTCCACTATGAGCACCAATCCAGATTTTGCCTACGAGGACCTACTACCGCTTGGAAAGGATGAGACCGAGTACCGCCTCATCACAAACGAGGGGGTCACTACAACTGCGGCTGCTGGACGAACATTTATCACCGTATCGCAAGATGCGCTAAGAAAACTCACTGAAGAAGCAGTCCACGATATTCAGCACTATCTTCGCCCATCACATCTTCAACAATTGCGAAATATCATCGACGATCCTGAGGCATCTCCCAATGATCGCTTTGTCGCCCTTGATCTCCTGAAGAATGCCAATATTGCCGCTGGCGGAATCCTGCCCATGTGCCAAGACACCGGCACGATGTTGGTGATGGGAAAGCGCGGACAACATGTTCTCACCGAAGGACGCGATGAAATCGGAATCGCACATGGAATTTACGATGCCTATACAAGGCTCAATCTTCGATACAGCCAGATGGCGCCAATTACGATGTGGGAAGAGAGGAACACTGGCACCAATCTGCCAGCGCAAATTGAAATTGCTGTAGATACCAAGCGCCATGATCAATATCAATTGCTCTACATCGCAAAAGGTGGTGGTAGCGCTAATAAGAGTTTCCTCTATCAAGAGACGCGTGCAATCCTCAATCCGAAATCGCTCCTTAAATGGCTAGAAGAGAAGTTGGTCTCCCTGGGGACATCAGCATGTCCGCCGTACCACTTGGCCGTGGTTATTGGTGGTACCAGCGCCGAACACACTCTCAAAACTGCAAAGCTTGCGAGTACTCGCTATTTAGATTCACTTCCGCTTCGAGGGGATACCGCAACTGCTCATGGTTTCCGAGATATCGAATTAGAGGCTGAGATCTTGGAATTGACCCGAAATATCGGAATCGGAGCGCAATTTGGCGGAAAGTATTTCTGCCATGATGTTCGAGTAATCAGACTGCCCCGCCATGGCGCCTCACTGCCCATTGCCATTGCTGTTTCCTGCTCAGCAGATCGACAGGCTCTTGCCAAAATCACCAGTGAGGGAATCTTCCTTGAGAAATTCGAGCGCGATCCGGCTCGCTTCCTTCCTGATACTACGAATGCACAACTTCATGATGATGTCGTAGCAATCGACCTCAATCAGCCCATGTCACAAATCCGAGCAGAGCTTGCTAAATACCCAGTAAAAACTCGCCTTTCTCTAACTGGAACCTTGGTAGTTGCACGCGACTTGGCGCATGCCAAGATAAAGGAGCGGCTAGATAAAGGAGAGGCGCTACCGGATTACTTTAAAGATTATGCAATCTATTACGCCGGTCCGTCGAAGACTCCTGATGGATATGTCTCTGGATCCTTTGGTCCGACCACTGCAGGCCGGATGGATTCTTACGTTGAGCAATTCCAACAAGCAGGCGGTTCCATGATTATGTTGGCAAAGGGAAATCGTTCTACCGCTATTACCAATTCCTGTAAGAAGTTTGGTGGTTTCTATCTAGGTTCAATCGGTGGCCCGGCAGCAAGACTGGCTCAAGATTGCATCAAGAAAGTAGAAGTACTTGATTACGCAGAACTTGGCATGGAAGCAGTCTGGAAGATTGAGGTGGAGGATTTTCCAGCTTTTATCGTGGTTGATGATAAAGGAAATGATTTCTTTGCCGAGCGAGAGAAATTAGTGACAATCGGTAGAAAGCCGAATTAAATTAAGCGTTAAATCCTTTAGTACATTCTCGTTCGATAAAAAGTATTGAGCGCCTTACATGGCGTTCCGTAGCGCACATCGATGTACTTCAATCCCCACATGATTTGCGTAACAGGATTCTTCCGCCAATCACTTCCCATATATTCATATTTGGTTGCCGGATAGGCTTGCGGGATTCCATGTGCACCCGTCCGTTTGTTATGTGATGTGTAAGTCCATTGACTCTCTTTGATCCATAACTTGTCGAGGCACTGCCATTGCTTCCCACTCCAACCATAATTCTCTTCGGCCAGTAATTTTCCGACTGAGCGCGCGCCATTTCGAGTCTTAGCCTTCTTCACTAAATATGCGCTTCGGGCAACTGAGGAGAGGTTGAGCGCGGTGAGTTTGCCCGAGGTTAATACCTCAGTGGCCACCACCAGACGCGCTGCGGCGAGCGGCTGGCTTACCTGCTCCGCGCCACTCTCTGGGTTGACCACGGCAAGGGAGCTCTCGCCACTGATCGATGGAGCGCTATCGCCCGCCTCGGCAGCGCGAGCGCTGTCACCGCCAAAGGTATTTAGAGCCAGGGTTAGCGCCAGAGCGAGCAGGACGCCGACGAGCGCACGAACGCTTCGCCCCGCTGCCGTTCTACTCCAGATGCCCGACATATAGATGACCATTTCCTTTCGCCGCTTGCCAATCCGGAATGGGTCGGCGCGCGTTCGTGGGGTGGGGGAGGCTTCAAGGATGCCAAAGATGGGGGGCAGATAGCCAAGCCAAACCCGCTCTTTACCCTGGGAATTTTGACCTGTGGATAATGTTTTCGCAGGTCAGAGCGGTGGCGTCAAAAAAATGTGGGATTACCCACGGCAAATCTGAGGCGAGCTACCCCTTAGAAGGGGGCAATACCGAATCGATCGAAGTCTCCTCCGGAGGATCCAACCGACCCCGATAGATCCAGGCAATCAGGCAGACTCCCAGGACTGTGACCGCGCCAGAGAATCCAATCGCGTACCTGGCGCCAAAGTGCTCGGTAATCCATCCCAGCAGTGGAGCGCTCCCTGGAGCAAAGCCCATCCACATCGCCAGATAGATTCCAAAGACTCTCCCCCGGATCTCAGGGGCGGTACCCATCTGCACCGTCGTATTCGCCGCGACCGCAGTGGTGAGCATGCCGAAACCATAGATAGGCAGCGCCATCGCGTAGAAGAGATAGGTGGGCATCACCGCAGAGAAGATGATGGCAAAGCCGGTAAAGACTGCAAATATCATTATTCGACGTACCCCTGGAGCATGCTCTTTTTTCGTTGCTACCAGAGTTGCTGTTAATGAGCCAAGTGCAATCACGCTTCCTAATAAACCAAACTCCCCCGCATTCAAGCCAAATACTTTTGTAGCCATGATTGCGCTAAAGAGTTCGGGGTTAACTCCGAAAGTCGCAAAGAAGAAGATACTGAGCATGAGCGCCATTAAGTCTGGTCGAGCTTTTATATATCTAAGTGACTCTGAGAAACGAGCATTAGCACGAGGTGCATTTCTATATAATTCATCGTTATCAATCATTAAAACTGCTACTACGACTGCAGGAAATGAAATGGCATTCAGTAGAAATGCCGGACCAGTATCAAATGCCTCAATCATAAATCCCGAAAGTGCAGGACCTATTAATCGCGCAGTATTGAAATTAACAGAGTTGAGGGCGACAGAATTTGGAATATCTTCTTCAGGAACTAACTCGGGTACAAAGGAGTGTCTAACTGGTCCATCCATAGCAGCAGTCACTCCAAGACCAAAAGCGATTACCAGAACATGCCAGAGCCTGACATATCCCAGAATGACCAGCGATCCAAGTGAGCCTGCCCAAAGGAAACCCGAAAAGCTAGTAAATGCAAGTAATTTTGGTTTAGAAATCCGGTCCGCCAGTGTGCCGCCGAAGAACGAGAATAAAGAGGGGGCAGATTGAAGGGCCACAACAACGCCAAGCCAGACCGCATTATTTGTTAACTCTAGAACTAGCCAGTTTTGTGCGATTCTTTGGACCCAGGTACCAACATTGCTCAGCGTGGTAGAGATGTAATAGATCCGAAAATTACGATGTCGAAAAGAGCGAAGCGAACCACTCTCACTCATAACTACTCGCCATTTCCATAAGGCTCATAGATTATGACGTAGACTGTGGCTATGTCACCCCTTAAGGGAATATCTGATCGAAAGATTATTTATATTGCCTTAATTTTCTGGGGTGTTGCAGCGGCAGGTTCGCTCATCACAAACAGATACGATTTTGCCATCAGTTCACTGATTGCGATTCTTCTAGGTTTATACGGATTGCGAATCATGCGGAAAAAAATTCGGCGCTAGCGCCTAACCTTCGATCTGGTCAGCAATTCCCCGTAAAACTTTTCCAAGACGCTCAGCATCATTGGGTGATGGGTGGCGACCATGGCGCAGACCATTACCCACCCGATCGAGAATCTTGATGGCATCTTCGATAATGGCTGCAAGATCATCAGGGTTGATGCGCGCACCTGCTGCTAACGACGGTGGTGCTTCGACGATTGTTACCGAGAGCGCCTGAGGACCGCGACGGCCGTCGGCAACGCCAAATTCAAGTTTGGTACCAGGTTTGACGGTAGTAACTCCCGATGGCAATGAGGCTGCGGGGAGGAAGACATCATCGCCCTCATCTGAGGAGATGAAACCAAAGCCCTTCTCCAGGCTGAACCACTTCACGCGTCCAGTAGGCATAGCTCACTCTCCTTCACCAAAGATTTTTCGATCGCCGAGCAGAGCGTTATTTTATCGCGTTTTACCCAGGGCTCGCGCTGGCGAGATTTAGCCGAGAACGAGGGCCTCGGAGTGGGCGCCACAACCGTAGTTGACCGCAACTACATGGCCATCTGCCGGAGATGTGCCATTTGCACAGACGCCAAAGGCGCTTCGAAGTGAGCCAGCGATAGGCAAGAAGAATGCACATGATGCGCATGCCTTCGGAGCGCTCTTAGCGAACTCTGAGTCAGGGCCATACTCCCCAGTGATCCATCGATCGCTAGCCAAGTCGCGCCCGATGGGTGAGAGAACTCGAACGCGCCCCAAACCAAGTTCCCATAATTGAGTGGGGTCTAACTCTTCGTCACTTGGTGACGCTGCATAACCAGGAACTACTCGCTCATCATCAGCGTTAGTGGGAACAAGAGTTCCCGGAGTGAGATCTTCTGGACGAACTCGTTCGGTGTATGGAATCCACTTTGGCGGAAGGAGTGCATCTGGACCAGGGAGTAAGACCACATCACAGATCGTGGGTTCACTCTCGCTATCGATGCGAGCAATTGTTACTGCCCAGCGCCAATCTGGATAACCGGTCAAGGTAGTTGCGAAGTAGTGAGTCTCGTAGTCGTGCGATTCATTATCGACGCCTAAATGAGCGCCAACTTTTTCACCATCGAAACGTAAATTTCCGACCGAACTCTCTACTTCAAGTAAAGCGGCTTCGCGAGCAATATCTATCTCGCGAAGCCCTTTACCTGTACTGGTCATCTTAGAAATCCATATCTCCGCCACCAGGAGCTGCAGGAGCTGCGCTCTTTGGCTCTGGCTTCTCGGCGATAACGGCTTCGGTGGTGAGAAAGAGCGCGGCAATTGATGCAGCATTCTGGAGGGCAGAGCGGGTGACCTTCGCAGGATCGATGATCCCTGCCTTGATCATGTCTACATACTCTCCGCTAGCAGCATTGAGGCCAAAGCCAGCTTCGAGATGACGGACCTTCTCCACTACAACTCCGCCTTCAAGGCCAGCGTTGATAGCGATTTGCTTGAGTGGCGCTTCTACAGCAAGTTCAACGATCTTTGCGCCCGTTGCCTCATCGCCTTCAAGTTTTAACTGAGCGAATGCAAGTTTTGCTGCTTGGAGAAGTGCAACGCCACCGCCAGCAACGATGCCCTCTTCGACAGCAGCCTTCGCGTTACGGACAGCATCTTCGATTCGGTGCTTACGCTCTTTGAGCTCTACCTCGGTAGCAGCGCCCGCTTTGATAACAGCAACGCCACCAGCAAGTTTTGCTAGACGCTCTTGGAGCTTCTCGCGATCGTAATCAGAATCGCTCTTCTCGATCTCGGCGCGAATCTGATTGACCCGCCCCTTGATCTGCTCGCTATCGCCAGCACCTTCAACAATTGTGGTCTCATCTTTGGTGATGACGACCTTACGTGCACGGCCAAGAAGATCGATAGTAGTTGCATCGAGCTTTAGGCCAACCTCTTCGGAGATTACTTGTGCACCGGTAAGAATCGCGATGTCTTGAAGCATCGCCTTACGACGATCGCCAAAGCCCGGAGCCTTTACTGCCGCTGAACGGAAGGTGCCACGGATCTTATTGACTACGAGAGTTGCAAGGGCTTCGCCCTCAATATCTTCCGCGATGATTGCAAGTGGCTTACCCGATTGCATGACCTTCTCAAGAATCGGCAATAAATCTTTGATATTTGCAATCTTGGAGTTGGCAATCAAAATGTATGGATCTTCAAGTACTGCTTCCATGCGATCGGTATCGGTAACCATGTAAGGAGAGATATATCCCTTATCAAAGCGCATACCTTCGGTGAGCTCGAGCTCAAGACCAAAAGTATTGCTCTCTTCGACTGTGATGACTCCTTCTTTGCCGACCTTATCCATCGCTTCGGCAATCTTCTCGCCGATAGTTGCATCGGCAGCAGAGATTGATGCAGTGGCAGCAATCTGCTCTTTGGTTTCGACATCTTTTGCCATCTTGCCAAGTTCTTCGGCAACTGCGGCAACTGCCTTTTCGATTCCACGCTTAAGCGCCATTGGGTTTGAACCTGCTGCAACGTTACGAAGTCCTTCGCGGACAAGGGCTTGCGCTAGGACAGTTGCGGTAGTTGTGCCATCTCCGGCGACGTCATCAGTCTTCTTTGCAACTTCCTTTACAAGCTCAGCGCCGATCTTCTCGTAAGGATCATCGAGTTCGATCTCTTTTGCGATAGACACACCATCATTGGTGATTGTGGGTGCGCCCCACTTCTTCTCGAGTACTACGTTACGTCCGCGAGGTCCAAGGGTTACCTTGACCGCATCGGCGAGCGCATTCATGCCACGCTCGAGGCCTCGTCGTGCCTCTTCATTAAAAGCAATCATCTTTGCCACGGTAAGTCTCCTTCTAGATAGTTACGTGGGTGCTGAATCTGGAGATCAGCTGGGTTATCACTCTCAACCCGAGAGTGCTAACGCATAATCTACGACAGGAGCCCGTGCTCAATCAAACGGAAGAGAGAACGGGAGTAGTCGGACTGGGTCGACTTACTAGAGCGCTCCGGTGCGCGCATCGCGGAGGCGACGGAGCCGCCGGACCAGCGCCGGATAGGCGAGCTCAGCCTCGGGGCGGTCGAGGAGCAGATTAAGTTCCTGGTAATACCGTGGGGAACTCATCGAGAACAGCTCTCGAATCGCCCCCTCCTTGGATCCGGGGTAGCGCCACCATTGGCGCTCAAACTCCAAGATGGAGAGTTGCTGGGGGGTTAAGGCATTAACTCCCGAGGCGCCGTCGATGCCGTGGATTCTCGGCTGCGCTGGCTCTCCCATAGCCGAAATAATAGTCGGAAATTACATGGTTGTCATTTAACTGGACAATTAACGGGCGGCTCCGAAGTAATCCTTCCGCTTCGCGCTTCTGACGATATTTCGAAGCATTGTCGGGAAGACAAATGCGTGGAGCGGTTTGATAGCGAACCAATAAAGAGTGCCACCTAATCCTCGTGGTTGGAAAATTGCCTCTTGAATGATCTCTATCTGATCTGTCTCATTACTACCTGGCGTTGCCGGAACCTTTCGTAATCGAAATTCCAGCCATGCCTTCCCTGGAAGGATCATCTCGGCATAGAGGTGCAAATGATCCTCGCGTTCTAAGGATTCAACGCGCCAGAAATCGAGGCTATCCCCCACACGAAGATGTTTTGGATCACGTCTACCGCGACGTAATCCCACTCCACCAATTAAGCGATCGAGAAGTCCACGAAGGAACCAGAGGAAATCTGAGCCATACCACCCGGTATCGCCACCAATCTCTTCAATAGTCTCCCATGCACTTGTAATAGAAGCTTCGGTCTTCGCACTTCGTGAATCTTTATATGTAATCTCACCGGCCCACGCGGGATCTGATTGTGCTTTCTGCCATGGATGCGCTGGCAAAGTTGCATCTGACCACCGTGTTTTCACTTTATTCTCATTTACGCGAGCGAGGGCGAGGGTCATCGCCTCTTCAACTTCCATCAATCCCTGTGGTGGTGGTGGAATAACCGCACTGATGCTCTTTTCAGGATCGGCAACAACCTCACTGATGAGCGAGTGCACCAATGGGCGGGCTAGCGCTGAAGGAAGTGGGGTTACTAAACCAATCCAAAGACTTGCTAAACGCGGAGTGAGTACCGGAATTTTCACAATGATTCGGCGGCGCAAACCAGAGACTTTTGCAAAGAACTGCATCATCTCGGAGTATTTGAGTACATCTGGTCCACCGATATCAAATACACCAGAGACTGGGCTCTTCAATTGTGCTGCATTAACTAAGTACCAGAGAACATCACGCACGCCAATCGGATGCGTGAGGTTTGAGATCCATTTTGGCGTTGTCATGATGGGTAATCGATGGGTGAGATGACGGACCATCTCAAAAGATGCAGAGCCGGCACCGATAATGATTCCGGCACGTAACTCCATAGTGGGTACACCTGTTGCTGCCAATTCATTACCAACCTGCGCGCGCGATGCAAGATGTTGGCTCTCTTTTTTATCGTTAGCGATACCGCCGAGATAAACAATCTGCTGAACATCTGCATCTTTTGCAGCACGTGCAAAATTTGCTGCCATCTCTTGCTCGATCTCATCGAATTTCTTCCCCATATTGAGCGAATGGAGGAGATAAAAGGCAGTGTGTACTCCCGTCAGCGCATCTCGGAGACTCGCATAATCATTTGCATTTCCAACGGCAACTTCGACGCTCTTTCCCCATGGCTGATCCTTGATTTTGGCTTTATCGCGAATGAAAACTCGGACCGATAACTCGTTGTTGAGAAGGGATTCGACCAAACGTCCGCCCACATAGCCTGTTGCGCCTGTGACCAGCACTTTCCGATGCGAACTCATAGAGAAGACTCTAGACTTACCCCTTCCCACTCGCATTAGGAGTTAGTGAAACCATGGCGCAGCGACCTTCGGTAGTCATTCTCGGCGCCGGTTTCGGTGGCTTAACTGCTGCTCGTGCGTTGGCCAAGCATGCAAACGTAACCTTGATTGATCGCCATAATTATCAGACCTTCTTACCGCTGCTCTATCAAGTCTCTACTGCAGGCCTTGCTGCCGACCATATTGCGCATCCAATTCGAGCCTCCTTGCGTGGAATGCCTGTTCAATTCCGAATGGGTTCACCGATTGCAATCAATCATGCTCAAAAATCGGTGATGCTCGATAGCGGTGAAGAGTTTCCATTCGATCACCTCATAGTCGCTATGGGTTCGGCAACTGCAGACTTTGGAATCGAAGGCGTGAAAGAACATGCGTTAGGAATGAAAAGCATCCAAGAGGCGCTACTTATCCGAGGTGAAATCATGCGCCGTTTTGAAGATCTCTGTCGATTCAATGATCAGACACGACTTGGAATCTCAGTAGTTGGTGGTGGACCAACTGGCGTTGAGATGGCCGGGGCAATCGCCGAATTGATCCGCGGACCTCTCAAAGGTGATCAACCCACTGCATCAGCACAGATGGATATTCGAATCATTGAAGCTGGCCCACGATTGTTACCCTCATTTAGTCAATCTCTCTCGGAACGCACTGCGCGAGATCTCAAACGATTGGGCGTCGATGTCATTCTCAACAAAGCAGTGCAATCTGTTGCGCCTCGAAAAATCACTTTCACTAATGGTGAAGAAGTTGGCTCAGAGATCACTATTTGGGCAGCGGGAGTTCAAGGTGAACCGGCTATTGAAAAATTAAACCTTCCAATTTCGCGAAAGCGGATTGATTGCCTCGAAACGTTGCAAGTCAAAGGACATCCGCACATCTGGGCTATTGGCGATAACGCAGGTGCAGTAGATGCCAAGGGCAATCTCTATCCGATGGTCGCACCTGTTGCGATGCAACAAGCGCGCCATGTGGCAAAACAGATCCAAGCGCTAAGTGCCGGCAGAGAGCTTGCACCATTTAAATATCGGGATAAAGGATCGATGGCGACCATTGGCCGCCATAAAGCGGTAGTCGAGGTGGGCCCAATGAAGATGGCTGGAATTCCCGCTTGGTATGCCTGGCTCTGGCTCCATTTGATCTATCTACTTGGCGGTCGGAACAAGATCGGCACGATGGCCGATTGGACCTGGAATTACCTCACCTACGATCGCGGAAACCGTCACATCATGGATGGTAATTAAGAGTTACCGGGTTACCACAGATAAGCAATGATGATGTTCCCAATCGCTAGCCCACCAATCCAAGGCACGATCAGTTCCCTGGTAGATCAACCAGACACAGCGTAAGTTTTGACCATGCATAAGACACGACTCTTTTCTGCCTTAGCCGCAATTCTTCTTGTAAGTACTACGCAGGTCGCACTTGCAAGTCTGCAGGGAACTCCAGACTTTTCGAACAATCGCATCGTTCCACTAATGACTAGCCCGGATGATCTAAATTCACGCGGATCCGGATTCCTTTACTCCTCAAGAATTGTTCTGACCTCTGGTCACACCGCCTTCAACTTCAATAGCGCCGGCGAGCGCCAGGAATTCCGGCCGGCTCTGGCTGTAGGTAAGCCAAATACCGATATTAAGACGATTGGCCAAGGAGTTCGCGTCATTAAGCGAATCTCTGCTCCTGGGTATGTAGGAACTAATAACCCGGATCTAAATGACTTTGCAATTTTAATACTCGAGAAAGACCTTATTGCTGCTGAGCCGGTGCAGCTACTTACGCCTGAAATCCAAAGAGAGCTCGTGGAGAAGCGTGCGGAAGTAAAGATTCATGGTTATGGAAACACCGAAGATCTTTGTGCGCCAGGAGAAGCGCCGCCCTGCAG
>Ga0172367_10005196_pt1 | contig 15822 bp, 16 predicted proteins | sample Lak10m_FD_114542 | JGI IMG/M metagenome (GOLD analysis project Ga0172367, IMG submission 114542) | Freshwater microbial communities from Kabuno Bay, South-Kivu, Congo - kab_022012_10m | ecosystem: Environmental > Aquatic > Freshwater > Lake | place: Democratic Republic of the Congo: South-Kivu...
ATAATGAAATCTCACAATTTTAAAATGCTTCCATAAATCAAATAAATCATCTCTCCATTCTACACCGTTACTATTATAACGAATTTCTAGTTTTGAAGCGTGACCTTGTCTTATAACTTCTTCTAAGATTGCATAGTGCTCTTCTATTATTAAACTCTCGCCTCCTGCAAAATAAAGCTGTTGCATATGGGGAATTTGATCGTAAAATTGCTGCCAGAACACAGGATTATTTTTATGCCAATTATAACTGCTACCATTTATACTTCCTTTATTATTCCATTGCCAAGTTTCTTTTAAACTTTTATTTTCAAGCTTTGGATATACAGTTTGCCAATCTTTTATCCATCCCGAGCTATCGTGAGGACTACACATAACACAGGCAAGCTGGCATTTAGTTCCAAATCTTAAATCAATATAAGTTAACTTAGGAGGTATACTTCCATCGGCAGCAGTGTTTTCGATAAGCTGGTTAACATCAACCCTTTCACTCCAATACTTTGTTTCCCACTGTCTTTTACTGTTATGCCCAGCTCTTTCTTCTATATAGCATTTTCTACAACTAGGAGGTTCTTCACCGTTAATCATCTGCAATCTAACATTCTTCATATAAGTGCTATTCCAGCTACTTAAAAAATCAGAAACATTAAGATTATTTGGACGACCGTCTTCATCCTTTAAAACTCCGATCATTCCGCCATGACTCTTATCATTAGTTGGACCAACACTACTAGCATTAGCAGTACAACAAACTCGCATACTCCCATCGGGTCTTGTACTTAAATGCACCCAAGGTAAAATGCAAAAAGTTTTAGATAAATTACTCATGTTGTTCTTGTAATCCTTTTAATTATAGAAATAAATTTTTATATATAGGTGCAATATTTAATATATCTTGCTTTCGAGACTTATCTAAAAATTTCGTAAATTTAATAAACTCTGGAAGCTTGTCTGAATAATCGGCAGATTCTGCATACTTACTAATACTATTTAAAATACTAACAGCATTCTCGTAAATAGCAGGAGTATACTTTTCTTTAATTGTATCTAAATACTGGTCATAATATAAACGTAATTCTTGCTTGATCTCTTTAGGCAAAATTCTTATGTTCATACGTTTTGGACCGTGCGCTACATGATGTGTTATGATTGGTCTTCTCACTGTAGAATTAATCTTTTTAAACCCACTCTTGTCTAATTTCCAAGATATAAACTCAGGTATGTGCCATACATTATATGCTGTGACTGTACAAGCTAACCAAGCAACTATATTAGGGCTTCTTTCGGCATAACTATCTAATTTTAACAAATTTTTGTATGCCTGCTCCCATTTAATAGGCCATCGTTGATACTCTATAACATCTCCAACACCATCTATACTAGCTCCAACCCGGACTTGTTTAAAATTAGTCCACATATCTAAAACTCGATTAGGCAAATTACTTAAATTAGTGTTGTATTCCAAAATTATTTTATTTGAAGCTTTAGCGTCTATACATTTTTGCAAAAACTCATAATGTCTTTCGATCATCATCGGCTCGCCACCTGCCATATAAACGTGCTCTATATTAGGAATATTAACCTCAATTTGTTTCCAAAATTTTTCACTGCCGTGCCAATCATAATCGTTAGTAAAAAGTCTTCCTTTTTCATTACGTTCTAAAGTCACTGTACCGTGTGTATCCTTGTAAGAATTACCACCGTGATAATTAGTCCATTGTTCATACCAGGTATGACTGTCAGTTGGCCCACACATTCTACAAGCTAAATTACATAAATTTCCAAATCTTAAATCATAATATTTCAAGTTATTATCAAAAACAGTGCCGTCATCTTTAGTAATTTTAACTGCATCACTAATTGTAAATTTCCAATTTTCTAGCTCATATTGTCTACGACTATTTAAACTAGACAATTCTTCCTGTTGACATCTTCCACATTCGTTGCTCCATTTTCCTTGTAACATATTCAATCTTACTTCTTTCATTAGACTCGCGTTTCGTGCTTCAGTCATATCATCAGTAGATGCATTATATGGAGTGCCGTCATCTTTACGCACCACTCCTTGATTCTCAGTTACATTTGCTTGACAACAAACTCTTATATCGCCGTTATTACGGACAGCTTGGAAAATCCAAGGAATTGGACAAAATGTTGAATTATTCATTGATATAAATTTTAGCATTACCGATCGGTTTAACTCCTAGTGTGGACACACTACAGGTTTCGGTACATCTGTAAATACGGTCAGTTAACCCTGACCCGTGATTCTTACTACTCCAGCTTTTAACTAAATCATTTTTATAAAACCTATGATTTAAAATGTTTGAAATTGAATTCTTATTACAATCATTCCACCCGGGCCCATACAAATTTAAAATACGCTCGTCTACAAGATGTCTTTTCGACTTATTAATGAATCGTGCATTATGTAAAAAACAACAAGGCCAAAGAAGCCCATCATGTCCTAAAAAAAACATACTAGACTTTTGATTATTACATTCTATTTTATCTTCAATTTTAAGATTAGCATTGTCTATAAAATGAAAATCAAAAACATTATCTATAGTATTTTGATTAATGTCTTTAACAAATTTAATTTCTTCAAATGTTTTATCGTTTAATGTTCTGTCATGTCTTAAATGAAATTCCTTAAAACCCATTTTTTTACTGATTTGTTTAGCTTCATCAGACTGATGCTTGTTCCAAGAAAAACTTATGAATTGCCAAATAGCATAACCATTAGCCTTTATAAACGAATTTGCATTTTCAATTATTTTACTATAGCTAGTTTTTTGTCTATAAAGATGATTAGTATCTTCAAGACCATCAATAGAAAAATAAAAAAAATGCTGTTTAAATTTATTTAAAACGTTGGCCAATTCTGAAAAATATTCACCATTACGAATACTAGCATTAGAATGTATACGAATAATTAAATCGGGATTAATCTCCGATGCTAATTTTAAAACTTTTAAAAAATCAGGATGCATTAAAGGATCATCAATAGTACCACAAAACTCAATTTCAAGCAACCCTTTATCATTAAAACCTTCAATTACTTTAGTCCAGGTTTCTAAACTTAAAATATCTTTTTTAGGAATTAAACTCCTAACATTATTGTAATTTTCTAAGTTTGTTCTTACACAACCTAAACATAAAGCATTACACATACTCGAAAGCTCGACTTGTAATTTTTTAGGTGTAGGTACATATACATTACTCATAGACAATATTTAACCTTGAAACAATAGGTTATAAATAATTTATGACTTTTCCAATCAAAATTTACAGAAAAACAAATTATTTTTCGATCGACTGGACAATTAACACTTTATGCACTTATCATTGTAGTTACTGTCCTGATATGCTTCATCGCGGGCGAAATATTATATTTGATAAAAATAAAGACAAGCTTATTATTAAACAATTTCTAGAAAAGCTTTACAACCAAATAAAAGGTAGACCTACACACGTTTTTTTAAATGGCGGTGAGCCAACTATAAGTCCATATTTTATATATCTGATCGACATATTTAAGGACTACGGCTGGTATTGCCACGTTAATACTAATTGTACACGAACCACAGAATGGTGGATTCAAAATGCTCCAAAATTATTCAAAGCAACAATAAGCTTTCATCCTGAATGGGATAATCCTAATATATTTGAAAAAGTAAAAACTATCAGTGAACTTACAAATGTAGGAGTGTTTGTTTTAATGTACCCGCCTTATTGGGAAAAGGCAAAACAAGCATTTTACAATTTTGTTGACATTCCCACTGTAGCTCACGTAGGTATAAGTAGAGTTTTTAAAAGAAAAGATATTAAGAACGATACTAGCTACGATTATTCAGAAGATCAATTAGAATGGTTTAAAAATAATTCGGGAATTAAAAGACCGTACTTATTTGATATTCCAAAAGAAGAAGCATTTGGACACGTAATTATAGAAAACGCAGACGGAAGTTCAACTCCTGCTAATGAAAAAATTCTAGTGAATAATAGACAAAATACATTTATTAACTGGAATTGTAATATGGCTATAGATCACATCCATATAAACGGAGAAGGTCTTATAAAAGGAGCAGCTTGCAATCAAGGTAAAGATTTAGGCACACTGGAAACTTTCGAATCTTTAAACACTGCTCCTACACATTGTAAACAAATATGGTGTAACTGTACAATTGATACTTTAATCCCAAAGTACAAAATTATTTAAACTGTTCAGCAAAAGCGTCATATTTCGATCCGCAAGTTTTAGAACAAACTGCTAGCTTACCTTCTGCACAGCTAGGCTTATTCCAACTTTCAGGAATCAGAGTTTGAAAAAACAAACCATCAACAATATCCCTTAAAGATGTTGTAATTGCGTTAAGATTATCTTTACCTACTTGATCGATAAGGTTCCATATTTGTGTAGTTTTAGGTGTATGATACCAAACATACATTTGCCCGGCTGTCCAACAACAAGGTTGAACTATACCTTCTGCACTAATATACAAACTTTTTTCTTCTGCTACCTTACATTTAATAATAGCTTCATCCCAAACCTTTTCTATAGGCTTTTTCTTAGCGATATCTTTAGTAAAAAATTGCGGATAAGTTTCAATATCTTTCGCTTTACTAGGAATAAATTTTACTGGTTCGTCACCTTTAGCAAACTTGCTTATTTCATCTAATACACTATTACGATATTTTATATTAGTAGGAGCTTGTAATAATGCTGTGGCTACGCCTTTACGGTTTCCAGCCTGATGCATCTCTTTAGTAACTCCACTAACATTACTAAAAAACCTTGCTGATTTTTTATACTGAAAACGTTCAAAACCCATAGTTGTGGCCAAGGATTCAGCTTGCTCTACCTGATGCTCATTATGAGCAAATACAATATAATCCCAACGAGCACGACCTCCAGCATCAATAAATGCTTGAGCATTACTCATAATTTTTGACCAAACTGTATTTTGTCTATATAAATGATTAGTATCTTCAAGCCCGTCGAGACTGAATACCACATACCCTTTACGACCAATAGTCTGAGCCAACTCCGCCCACCATTCGGGCCTCTTCGCTGACCCATTAGTATGCATACTCAGCATCATCTTAGGATTATGCTCTCTAAAATAGGCAAATGTTTCTAGCGTATCTCGAGCAGCAATAGGATCTCCGTAGTTTCCGCACATATACATTCTTTCTAATTGTGCAATAAACTCAGGCTTGAAGATTTGTTTGATATCATTAATGGATAATTCTGTCCCAGGTAGTTGAGGGTTATCTTCTCCTCCGTTAATATTACGAGCACACATTGGACAGGCTGCATTACAAGCATCTGTCATTTCTAGATGTATTGTTTTTATTTCATTATATCTATACATAATGTATTTAAATAAAATAAATATCCCAAGATAAAAAAGAACACTAATGACAACAAATTTTAGTGATGACACAAGAAACGTGATTAGAAAAGTTTCTGCTAATAAGATTGTAGCAGAGCTTGCTGGGGGCACTGGTTGGGCCAGTCTTGCAGCTCTTGAAGCTAATGCAAAATTTGTAAAATTTTCAGATGCTAGACCAGAAAGAATAGAGAAATTTAAATTTAATAACTACCAAAATTATAGCACAAATTTTTTAGATTTAAATAATCCGAACTTGTATAAAGATTTTTTAAATGATGTCGACCTTATAATTTACTGTGGACATTTATACCATTCATATAATCATAAAGAAATTTTAAATTTTATTATCGACTCAAATGCTAATGAATTCATAATTAATTCTAAAATGTTTCCTTATCAAGATTATGGAGAACCAAATATAATATGGTATGATGAACCAACTAACGTTGTAGATAAAATTTATCACCCAGAGAAAGAACTCGTCAAAGTTGGGTGGGTCAATTTATCTTGGGTTCTTGATTTTCTTAAGTCCAAAAACATAGAAATTATAAAAATAATTAAAAAAAGACATTGGTACTTAGGGCCCGATCCAAAATTTGAATTTATTAATTTTACCATACACTGTAAAAAACCTAATTCATAATTAATTTAATATCTTTTGCCGGTCCGATACGACTAGGTAAATCTCCGTATTGGTCAATGTAATCTTTTATAACTACCTTATACCAATTTTGACTATTATGATAAGCCTGAGCATTATACTTGTAAATATTGTTATTAGTAGCTTCCATAACACTTAAGGCCCTTGCAGCTTCTTTCTGCAAATCTCTTAATTCCATCTTATCTAAATCAATCACGGTCTACCTATTATCATTATTCGTTTATATCCTTTAAGTTGTAATTCGCCTTCAAATAACACTTCATTCATAGGAAACTTTTTTAATAAATGCTGACTACTGTATACACAATTTATGTGCTCAGGAACTTCAAACAAATTATTACTCTGAATTACTACTAACGGCTTATAGTTTAATTCTTTAAACCTCAGTTGTTTATACCATTCTTCTGTCATATGCTCTGCACTAGTATTAATAATCAAATCAGGCAAAAATTTTTCTATTACCTTATTACCTTCTTTAAAATTTTCTAGTGGTAACTCATACCCGTTTTTATGCAAAACAAGATTATTAATATCTGCACATACACTTTTAACTTTATAATCTTCTAAATTAGTTAAGTTAAAAATGTAATCACTGATTTCACAAGATTTTTTATCAAAATCTACCAACCTCATTTTATGATAAGTCATTTTGTCGTCATAAAATGATTTAAGCTGTCCAAACCAACTAGCTAAGATTAAAACATTAGAAAAATGATCTTGTATTTTTGATAACTCCGATACTAACCATATTTTACTTTTAATTTGACTTCGACTAAAAGCATCATTCAACTGCTCTCGTTGATAGTCATTTTTAATATAGTTGTTAATGCCTCTAAAAATTTTATTACCTAAAAAGCTACGATCTAGCATTGACAAATACCCTTTTACAACATCATTCTCAAAATTATCTGACATTAATGCTTTTCTTATAGCCAATGCTAAACTAGCCATTAGCTCAAATTCGTCTGTTAATTTACTCAAATATAATAAAAGTGACTTATAAATTTCATCTTTATCCTCTTTTGTAAACCCATGAATCAAATCTTCTATGTGTTCTTCTAAAACAACCTTCTTAGGTATAAATTGTAAAATTATCTTAAACAAAGTATCAACATCATCTGTTTTTTTAACCGCAAAAGATAACCAGCTTAAAAATTCATCATCTTCTTTAATCTTTCCAACATATTGTAATAAAGATTTTATAACACTTTCCATATTGCCAAATTTTAAAACTAAGGAAGCTAATTCTTTTTTATCTTGTTCTACTTCTAAATTTACAAGATTTTCTAACTCCTGTTGTAAAGACTCAAAAGTTTGTGAATTTAAAATCTTCTCTTTATCTAAAAAAGATATAACAGTCTTTAAAATATTTTCGTCATTACTAGAAGACTTAAGCGTCGAAAATATTAAATCTTTTAAATTTATATCGTCAATTTCTTTAGCTATAAATTTTAAAGTATTAACTCTTATTGAGTAGGCATTATCTGCCTTTAATGAGGCAAAAATATAATCGGTTAGATGTGTATTTTTTATATATTTCTTTGCAAGATAGTATAAAAATGCTGCTCGAATCTCTTTAAAATCTTGAGACTTAACTATTTTGTGCATTAAATCTGCTAATTCTAAATTAGTTATTGCTATTCCACCACCAAAGTCTTGAAAGAAAACCTTAACAGTTTGTTCTTTCTTATTATCAAAGGATAGAGCTCGACTCAATGAATGAACTGTATTACCAATACGTTCATGATTGTGATATTTTAAATACTCTTCTATTCCTAATAAAAATTCTGTACTGTCAGCAGACTCAGTCATAAATTTCCTTAAACCTTTCTTTTAACCAATCAAAATCATTAATCTTTTTTAATTCTATTATATTACCACGATACTTTAGTCCATAATTTCGACCTTTAATAGCACCGGCAATTGCATAATTTCCAAACTCTTTTTCCTGCCCTACTGTACACCAAATATGTAATCGTTCATTAGTTTCATCAGTTTTTTGTCTATCAATAACTCTACTACCTAATTTACAACATTCTCTAAATGCACTTTTCCAAGTACTAAAAGCATCTGTATTAAAAGCTGTAATATTACTGACTTCTGATATCGGTTTAAATTTTTTACTTATACTAGTTGTCATATCTGCCTTGTTTAAATCCATATCTATAGTCATTTTTCTTGGAAATAGTTTAATGCCCCCATTTCCATATATCAAGCCATTTATAGGGTTTAAACTTCTCCATACATAAACAGTATCTCGAATTTTAGTTTTATAACTAAAATCAAAATCATCGACAATGTGAGCATCTCCATCAACTATCCAAATCATATCTGTATGACATTTTTTAGCTGCTTCAATATGGGCTTGATGAATACCTTTAACTCCGTGTATCCGTTTGGCAGTAGGAAATCTAACTTGTAATCTCTTAAAATTTTCATCTGCATTAATTTCTTGATAGCTTATAAAAACAATATCAAACATTTTCTATAACCCAATCATTTGCTAATCTTGGAGGGTTTGTATATAAACCTTTAAAAAATAAACTTTGATCTGCGTTTAAAGGATCGGCAGAAATTAAAATACCTAAACCATCTTTTAATTTTTTACCAAGATCAGTTATTTTATATGCTAACTCATCTTCAGTAGCAGGTTCAACTTCTTTAAATAAATCATTTAAATAACTAAAAGTTCTAACATTTAGATAATCCCAATCAGTAAGCATTGTCATATAACAACCCAATCTAGCACCATATATGGCCCATAATCCATTATCAGTATCTGATCCGATATTCAGCCAAGTTAATAATCTTTGATAGTTTTTCCAATGAACTTGCTTATCAAAAGGTTTTTCCAAATTTGGTTTATGACCCTCTAACAAACACATCTTTACGCCTTCGCGAAATCCGGCTCTCCAGGCCTGTTGTGGACTTGCATTATTGTAAACATAACTCATCCAATTTTTCATTTGAAGATACTTAATTTCCCAGCAAAAATCTACTTGTGTTTTTTCATTTTCTGTTTCAGCATTTTCATGAGTTTTCATATCAAGAATTAATTGTGTATGCCAATTCTTAATGCTGCCATTACCATAAATTAACCCGTTTATCATATTGTAAGCAGGAAACGACAACACACATTTTGACAAATCTGCGTGACTATGAAATCTAATAATCTGATCCATTAATTCAGGCTTAACAATATTGTCTCCGTCAATTATAGTTACTCTTTCAGTTTCAGCTAGTCTCGCACAGGCTTTATGAGCACTATCGCTACCGTGTACACCATCAACTCTCTTAGCCCAAGGAAACTTTTTCTTTAAATCAGAATAGTTTCGTTCTTTATTAGGTTCGTCGTAGCTTAAAAATATTAAATCATGATCAATAAGCTTAATTTCTTTTTTTTCCATTTATTATTCCATAACTGTCAAATTCTTTTTTAGTTACCAATAACTCATTTTTCAAATCAAATGCATAATCTAAACCAACACCATTAACTAAGTCTTTTAAAGTAAAATTAACAACCTTTTTAACAAAATTTAAATTCTTTTGATTAACTATAGCAAAACTATAAGTACGTGTATCTTTTACTACAAAAGTAGTTTCAAAATCATTTAATTGAAAATTTAAGCTAGTATTATTAATCGTGATTGTTAGCTTCGATTCTTCACTGTAACCAATTATTAAAAAGTCATAATTATTTTTAATGCTATTTTGTTTTTGTTCTAAGCTTACTTGATCAGATATCTTAACTTTAAAGTTCTTAATATCTTTTTTACTTTCTAAAAAATCAATAACAAACTTCTCTGAAACTTGAATATAATTTCCTTCTGATAATTTTTCATTAGTTAAAGAAGTTATATCACCATCTTCTGTATAATAAAGATAAAAATTATTAGGAGCTAGTACTAAAGGAGGTAATTCTATTATCCTAGGCTCCATTTAATTGCTCCAATGTTTTAATAATGTCGTCTGTTAAAAAGCTATCTTCTACGTAATGAAATAATCCAGATTGAAAATAGTTCCCCACCATTAATTTTGCATCTGAATTAAAATAACTAATTACATATTTTTGCCAGCTTTCTAAATCATTTACCATCCATCCTTGCACACCTGGCTTCATATGTGTAAAGCTTAAAACTTGATTTTGCTTTAAATTTAAAATATCAGAAGCAATTGCTGCTGAAACATCCATACTACATACCTTTTGAGTTACTCCTGGTGTATATTTTGAATATACTCTTTCGTAATCTTTCATTATACACTCTACCCATTTAAAAAACTCAAATGCTAACTTAGACTTTTTAAAATAAAACAACCCACAATATACATCAGGTAAGTTATTAGCTGCAAAAGTCTTTCTGTAAGGATTATTAAATTTAGTAATAAGATTACCTCTATAATCATACACTCTACTAGTTAACTCAACTTCACTACCATCTAACCAATACCATAAATGATCATTAGTTTCTAATAAAAGCATATCTGAATCATAAACTAATGTCTCTTTAAAAGGAGTACAATATATAATTTTCCAACGATTCTCGACTTTCCATTCTGACTTTTCAGCCATATCTCCCCAAGGAAATTTTACTATATGGTCAAAGACATTTATATATTCTAAAGGAACTGGATCATTAGTCACAAGACAAACCTGGTTTACTGTATTAAATTTTTTGATACTTAGAGCAAGAGCATAAGCTTGTCTTATATAATCTATTCCAGAATTTTGAGCAAAAATAAGATGCCCTTTACTCATAACAAACCCTCATTATGCTATATTTGTTCATTACATGAACATCTAAATTAGATACTGCTGTAGGTTGTAAACTATTGTTTACTTCATTGGAGATTAAAAATTCCATTTTAGTTTCATTTAACTTAATCAAATAATCTTTATCAATAGTAAAAAACTTTTTCCCAGGTATATAATTAAACTTCTCTGATGCAACACTATTAAATAATAAATGAATTGCAATACTAAATGCAAAATCATTTCTAAACTTTAACTCTTTTATATAGTAAAGATTACAATAATAAGACCAGTTATCTTTGACATAATTAATCAACGAAAAAAGTATTTGATTCAACCTAGTTTTCTTAAAATAAAAAACTGTAGCCCAATAAAACTTAATACTAAATGGATTTATTGTTTTAAATTCTATTAAATTTCTAAGATTAGATAAATCTACACTGTCTTTAAAGATTAAAAAATCCTTATCCAATTCAAAACATATACTTAAATGGCTGCTACTAATCAGATAGTCGACATCTAGTACTAATGTTTCATCATAAGGACTTAAATCATAGGCATTGCATCTTGTAAAATTCAACCATTTAATTTTTGTAGAAGAATCTGCACCATCATTGATTACTCTATGCTGTATTTGAGTATCATTTATCCTTAAAACTTTATCAAATAAGCCGTAAGTATCTTCATATAAATCATTAACAACTATAGTTACTGGTAAGTCTAAATGCTTTTTAATCCTTTTAGCAGATATTTCAGCTAAATCTGTATACCTTAACTCTGTGTTTAAGGCAAAAAGTAAAATACCTTTAGACATTTTCAATTATACTTTCAATTGTTTTACTTGAAGTAATCTTTTTGTGTTGATAATAATAACGGTTAGTTGCCTCAATGTAATGACTTAATAGGTCATTGAAAAAATTATCAATATTTTCAACTAAAATCGGAGTATTATTATCATCTAACAATACTATTGATTCAATTTCTTTAGACTTTATTGCATTTAAGAATGCAAGACGATGCTCAGTAGCTTTAAACACTCCTCCACTATAGTAGTACAATAAAGTTTGTTCAAATTCTTCTTCTAGTAAACGTTTTTGGCTATTAAGGGTAGCCATAAGACTGGCTATTTCAAACGCTTTTTCGATTTTGGCTTCCATAGTATCTCCGGAATTATACTAGTATTGTATAATTATACGGAAATAATGTCAAGAGCCTAATTTATGAAGTACCGGTGCTAAAGGTTACCGAGCTATATGTTGGCGTAGTAATACTAACATAACTACCAGATGGGCGATCCTGAGTAAAAGACACTGTTAAATTGCCGTCTACCGCTTCGTCTACGGCTGGTCCAGGTAAAAAACCACCTTGCTGGTCACCAGTGTCCATATCATAAGCCTTAAGCGTAAAAATTATTGCTGTTTGATTAACATCAGTAAATCTTGCGTATATTAAAAAGTAGTTTTCTGAATAAACACCGCTGCCAACATCTTTTCTAAAAATTTGTTGATCAGTAGTTGTAAGGTCTAATCCTCCAACTGTACTAGTAGTACCTGTACCTGTACATAATGTCTGCGTATAATCCATATAAATTGTACCAGCACCACTAAACAAATCAGCCCATTTTTGACCTTTGCCCGAAACTCCTCCAGTAAAACTAGCTAAACTAATTGCTATTTTAACTTTGCCGCCTGCGTTAAAGAAGTAACGAAGTCCTCTACGACTTCCGTCACTGTTCATATCTGCACCAGTTACAGTACAGGTAGCTGTTAATACATGGTTACTTGAAGCCTGGACTCCCCAGGTTCCGCTTACACTACTCTGTCTTGTAGCACTTGATTTAGCTTCATCTGCGGTAAACTGTCCAGCAGCTATTGAATACCGATTAGTAATACAAGTATCTGCTAATGTATCTAATTCAGTAACAAGAGCGGATTGAACAACAGCTCCGCTAGAAACACTTGTAGGACTTGAACTTCCTGCCTGATGAATTCTTGTATTAACACAATATGTTCTAAGATTATTCCAATCCGCAGAAGTTACAGCAACTCCATTCGCTGCTGGATTAGACACCAAAACCTGACCATAGCCATTATCATTTCTACCGTATACACCGTTTATCTTGTCGTATACACCGGTAAAATCTGTATCTTCAAATACAAGGCCTTGTCCTATTGTCATTTTTTACTTTATGATGTACCAGTGCTAAAATTAACCGAGCTATATGTTGGCGTAGTAATACTAACATAACTACCAGATGGGCGATCCTGAGTAAAAGACACTGTTAAATTGCCGTCTACTGCTTCGTCTACGGCTGGTCCAGGTAAAAAACCTGCCCTTACGTCACCAGTATCTAGATCATAACACTTAATTGTAAATACAATACTAGTCTCGTTAACATCTGACCATCGTGCCCATACACGAAAATAATTCTCTGAATAAACACCACTACCAACAGTCTTAGTAAAAATAGTTTGATCAACCACAGTAAGATCAAATCCGCCGATTGAATTAGTTGTGCCTGTACCTGTGCATAGTGTTTGAGTGTAATCCATATAAATGGTGCCAGCATCACTGAACAAATCGGCCCATTTTTGACCTTTGCCTTGGCCTGCCGGGTCCGCTGCTGTAGTAAATCCTGCTAAAGATAAGCTAATTTTAATCTTGCCACCTGCGTTAAAGAAGTAACGAAGTCCTCTACGAGCACCATCACTGTTCATATCTGCACCAGTTACAGTACAGGTAGCTGTTAGTACTTGATTATTAGCACTTTGCTGACCCCAAGTTCCGCTTACACTGCTCTGTCTTGTAGCACTTGATTTAGCTTCGTCTGGACTAAATTGTCCACTAGCAATAGATCTTTTACTAGTAACGCAGTCGTCGGCCATTGAATTATAACTGCTAAGATGCGAATAGGATATCACAGTAGTATTATCAACATCTGTTAAACTTGCGGTGCCAATTTGGTGAATTCTGGAATTTACAATATATGTTCTTAAAGAATCCCAATGAGATGCATATACAATTACATTATTTGCAGCTGGATTGTTATCCATAACTTGGCCATATCCATCATCATTTCTTCCATACACTGCTTTAATTTTATCATAGACTAGAGTATAATCTACGTCCTCTATTAATTGACCCTGGCCGAAACTCATTGCTTGCCCTTATAATATTATTGCTTCTATTAGCTTTATGCCATGATTATCAGACGTTTCTAAAGCTATAGCAAATACATCAGAGGTATTTATTATAGACTTTATCGCGTTTCCATCGTTGGATGCTATTAACTTATCTCCTTTTTGTATCGGCCCTAAAACTTTAACCGGAACACGACCTTTAAGTGCTACCAGCGTTCCATTTTCTAAATCACTATTCATTATATAAGCTGGATTACTACTTACCACACCAACAGCTCTCTGACCTAAACTTGATTTAGTAACTTCTGCTGTGCCGCCGACCACTAATACTGTTCCTGTTTCATAGTCGTCATCTGCTAGATATTTTTCAGCCAGGTCAGCGTATCTTGCACTTGTAGCTACACCGTTAAATACACCTGCATAAACATCGCCGTTTGAATCTCGTGCCACAATAGTATTAGCTGTAGCTATAGTGGCCGCAGATCTGTAGGTAGTATTAACTAATAATGTATTTGCTCCTGATGCATTCCCTTCAACACTATTGGCATAAACAACGTTAAATTTACGAGTTGTAGACCCTATATTGTTTACGCCAGTGGTAGGAGCATTAGTAGTATCATATCCTGGTAACAGATCTCTGCCTACTATCTCTAAAGCGTACTTTGTTCCAGAAGATGTTGTTTGAAAGCGTATAGTTGAGCTATTAGCATTTTTAATTACTGGTGTTGTTCCGTCAGTATCAATATATACAGCTAAATCATTATCGTTACCAACAGTATATCCTAGGTCACTAAACCTAACTAAACTGGTGAAAACAGCACTAGTTGATAAAATGAAGTCTGAAGAGCTATACCCATTTAACTTTAAGCTATTACTTGCTGTACCCCAGTATCTATGACCAGAAGATGTTATCCCAGTACTAGGAGTGTTTACTAGTGTAAGCCCTTGCTTTATTAAAGTAAACCCACCGCTAATAATTTGTCCAGCCTTAATAGTGAACTCAGACTTACTTACAATATAGATAGTTTCATCATCTATGATACATTCTATAATTGGACGTAATGCGTCAGAATCGTCGAGAACATTTCTTGATCTAAACTGTGTAGCTCCGAAATTCTCTACGACATCCGGGCCTACAAGGGTAAAATCTACACCATTATGAACGTATAATTGCTTTGTAGATGTTTTATACCATAAATCACCAGTGGTCAAACCTAACGGTTCGCTGCTAGAAGCCTCAGATCCGCTAGCAGATTTCCATTTACTTGTTCCATCGTAATAACTAAGACGCTTAGTTGTACTATTATACCAAAGTTGACCTGAAACTGGAGCATTTGGGGCAGTAGGATTAGAAAAATTTTCTAATAAATGCAGAAAATTCTCATTTTGTGCTTCACCATATCCAGCGTAATTCTTGCCAATTAATTTAAGAGAAGTAGTGGAATCTATTGTTCCGTCCGCTATGGTAGCAATTCTACTTCCATTGTATCTATTAATCTCGTATGGCATTACCTAAACCCCTTATTCTATGTATTTATTATTAATGCAAATCTACCCAAACCCCGTTAGCATATGCCTGAACCTTATTAGTAGTTGTATTATAGATAATTTCACCGTTTTCTTGATTAGTTCTTGCATCTCTAGCTGCTGTAGTATATTGAGGCAATCTTAACTTATCGCTCATCTCGATAGTGGATATTGACCCATCAATAGTTAAGTCTCCGTTATTATTCACTCCTACCAATACCTGCGAAGCTGGTCCTAACTTTAAACAATTATTATTAACTAAATTTAAAGTTCCTTGTATTACAGGGTTAGAAACATCATTTCTAACCAAAGAATTCCCAGATATAATAGTTCCATTGGTTAAAACTA
>Ga0172367_10005197_pt1 | contig 15820 bp, 16 predicted proteins | sample Lak10m_FD_114542 | JGI IMG/M metagenome (GOLD analysis project Ga0172367, IMG submission 114542) | Freshwater microbial communities from Kabuno Bay, South-Kivu, Congo - kab_022012_10m | ecosystem: Environmental > Aquatic > Freshwater > Lake | place: Democratic Republic of the Congo: South-Kivu...
ACAGCCTTTTCGTTTGAATACATCAATTGTTTTTGCATATGTTGCAACACCGAAGGAATCATAACCCCGGTATTCAAGTTTTTTTAATCCCTCGACAATAATGGGTGCTGCCTCCCGCCTTCCCACGTAACCGACAATCCCACACACCTTATATCACCGTGGAACCATCGGGGATTATCCTGGATGTGATCCGGTTCTGCCCATCTATCGTGACGTTATTCCCGATTATTGAATTTCTAAATGTAGTGAAGGGGCCGCTTATGACGGTATCTCCAAGAATAGCGCCGAACTCCGATCGTATCGCTGCCCCCTCAATTTCAAGCAACCCGGATGACATTGATGAAGAGGTATGATCGGCAAGGCTGCATCTCTCGCCAATAATAGTATCCGTGATTCGAGAATGGGATCCCAAAGACGTGTCATCCATGACGAGCGAGTCTCCAATCATGGAGAACGGTTCGAGTGTTACTCTCGAACCGATACTTGTATTGGGAAGGATACAGCAGTTCGGGCCGATAGTGCAGTCATTACCTATTACCACGGGCCCTGTAATCACCGTGTTGGGTCCGATTGTGGTCCCTTTTCCAATCCGCACCGCCCCCTGAATAACTGCCTGCCTGCTGGTGACACCTTCCCGTGTCTGGGGAAGGTTGTGTAAAAGGCGGCGGTTCATCTTCAGGAGGTCCCATGCAAAGATTGCGTCCTGCCAGTCATCTGCCACAACACCGTTCACTCTGATGCCATCCTGAATCATTGCAGCTATGGCGTCAGTGAGGTCATTGCCCCGGATATAGGCGAATACTTCTTTTTTCAGAGAGTAAATCCCCGTGCTGACCATAAGGCTCTGGGCATGTTCCGGTTTTTCCACAATTTCCCTAACACACCCTTCCTGAAGCATTACTACCCCAAAATTGGAGGGATTGGGGTGTTCTTTGACCAGCATTGAATTCGGTGTGTTTGCGATACGGGCAATAGATCGGGCATCGATGTAATTATCTCCTGGGAGGAGCAGGAAATCCCCCTTGATTTTCGATTCCGCGCACTGAAGGGCATGAGCAGTACCAAGCTGCTTTGTCTGGACGACTACATCAACAGGGACGTCAAGTTGGTTTAAGAAGCGGGTTACCTGTTCTTTCCTGTACCCTGCGACTACCACGATATCCCGGATGCCGTTTTTGAGAAGCGCCTCAATGACATATTCGATGATCGGGCGGTTCGCCACCGGGATCAGAGCTTTGGGTCTGCTCCTGGTGAGCGGTCGTACGCGTTTTCCTTCCCCTGCTGCTAAAATTACTGCCTGCATGCTCCTCCTGGCTAACGGATAACTGCTTTGTCCCCGATACATCCTTCGATATAGGAATTTGGCCCGAACAGGGCATTGCTCCCAATCATTGTTCCGACATTGACAGAACAGTTGATACCGAATTGTACGCCGTCGCCGACAACGGCTCCGAACTTCTTTCTCCGCGTATCCTTCCCACAGACTTTCACACTTGCATGATCATGGCGGAGGTTGGCGACTTTTGTGCCAGCCCCGAAGTTACAGCCCGATCCAATAATGGAATCCCCCAAATAATTGAAGTGGGGAATTTTCGTGCCACTCATGATAATGGAATTTTTCAGTTCGGAACAATGTCCGATATGGCAGTCATCCCCGATACTGGAACTGCTCCGGATATATGCGTGCGGGCCGATACGACAGTTTTTACCAATAATACAGGGACCTTCGATATAAGTCCCCGATTTGATGACACTCCCCTCCTCAATAATAACCGTTCCTTTGAGAACGACTCCCTCCTCTACGGTCCCGTTATTATGGGGAGTAGTCGATTCCAAAAGAATTGCATTTGCATCCAGCATGTCCCATGGATGCCCGACATCCATCCAGTAGGTCAGGCGATAAGCATGTAATTCTTTTTGTGCTATCAGAACCGCAAGGGCATCCGTGAGTTCCAGTTCACCCCGCGATGAGGGTTGGACTTCATCGATGAGTTCGAAAATGTCGGGTGAGAACAAATATGCTCCTGCATTGATGAGACTGGACTGCGGGTTGGGTGATTTTTCCTCAAGAGAAACAATCTGGTCATTTTCTACCAGGACGACCCCGTAATCCTTCGGGTGATCGGTTGTGCTGACACTCATGCATGGCACCGGTCTGCTGGAGAGAGCCGCAATATCTGCTGATTTGAGGATCATATCACCATTGAGGACAAGAAACGGTCCGGTGACCATGTCCCGGGCGGCCCTGACGGCATCTGCAGTTCCCTGCTGGTGCCGCTGGGGGGCGTATTCAATATGAATCCCCCACGACGAACCGTCCCCGAAGTGTCTGCGGATCTCCCGTTCACCGTATCCGACAACAAAAATAAAGTCTGATATCCCGGCATCGCGGGCTGCAAGTACGAGGTGCTCCATCATCGGCCGGTTGGCTAGCGGAAGCATGACCTTCGGGCGTCTCGCCGTAAGTGGTCGCATCCGCTTTCCCTCTCCGGCAGCGAGCACGACACATTCCATATGTACAGCTCTTATTACAACATTAAGCAGTTTTCCCCTGCTTTATGAGATCCCTTCCCTTGGCAAGCATCAGTTTGGCCATCTGCAGATTCTTTCCTTCAGCAGTGATCCGGATCTTCGGTTCAGTTCCGCTTGCCCGGATCAGGCACCAGCCGCACTCCTCGGAAATCCGTATTCCATTGGTAGGCTTTGCGGCACCCAGTGCAGATACAATTTCCCGCGCCTCGGGCTCGGTAAGCGATTCCCGGAGAATCGGGTAGGCTGGCAAGGCATCGATCTTTTCGGCAATATTCTCCTGCGATGCGATCTCACAGAAGAGCGCGGCAGCATACGGGCCATCGGGACAGTACGAGATCTTCGGGAAGATCCATGCCCCTGACGGTTCACCTCCAAAATCACCCCAAGCACGCAGTTCCTCCGAGACATAGGCGTCACCCACGGGAGTGCGGTGAACTTCTGCGATCTCATCAATGATCATCGAAGCATCGCTCGTGGTGACCACTCGTCTGGCACCAAGGTAGCCGGCGAAAAGCATCAGGAGATGATCCCCATCAATATACCGGCCCTTGTTATCAAACGCCATCATCCGGTCCGCATCCCCGTCATGGACAATGGCACAGTCCGCACCCTTTTTCCTCACCAGCTCCCCGATGTACCCAAGGTTCTCTTTCAGTGGTTCGGACGGTCTGCCGAAATGGCCGGAGGGATTGGAATTCAACGTGATGACTTTCGCTCCTGCTTCTGAGAGAAGATCCGGCGAAAGCACACCGCCGGCACCATTCCCGCAGTCAAGAATTGCCGTGATCTCACCATCAATACTCGTCTGTTCAAGAATGGCTTGCTTATGGGGTGAAAGGGCATCTATTGCATGTTCCCTTCCCTGGTGCTGCCAGTCAGACCAGTATGTGGTTTCAAGAAGTGATTCCATCTCCGCCTGCTGCGGCTGAGTGAACGATGACCCGTCGGGGTTGAACAGTTTCAGGCCGTTATACTCCTCCGGGTTATGAGATGCCGTGATCATGCACCCTGCCTGAACAAACCGGGCATTGAAGGCAACGGTGGGTGTAGGGACAATTCCGCAGAGATGTGCAGTTCCCCTGCTGCCCAGGATCCCGGATACCGCAGCTTGTGCCAGAAGCGGGCTCGTTGTACGTGTATCCATCCCGACTGCAATATCCTGATACTGGTGAGCGAGGGCGGACCCGACCTTTAACGCAGTTTCAACGAGGATCTGATCAAATTTTCTCCGTATCCCTGAGGACCCGAAAAGCATGAGAAATTATTGGAGTCTTCTCCACATGATGTTACCGCTTACAAAAAGCAGGTACCTGGGTATCAGCTGCACCCGTACGGGCACCAGTGTTCGATGTCATTTAACCGGGCAATTCCTGCGGTGGAAGGACCAATGCAGATGATCCTCTTATGGTGCCGGTATTTCTCGATCTCATCCCCGATGCCTGCACCAATAATTCCCTCGCCGTTAATGAGGACAATGTCTGCTTCTGAAATATTTTCTGTAAAATGCACCCTGAAGATGGATTTGAAACCGGGCCCGGGGCCGATGCAGCATACCCGTTTTCCTGAGATCTCTTCAGTAAGTTTTTTCAGGCAGGGTGAATGCGAAAGGTGTGCACATGGCCGCAACACTCTTGCAAGACAGAAGAAGCCGGCGGTGGCATTGATAATTGCACACGCTGCTCCTCTGACCGTTAATGTATCGAGTGGTGCATCGAACATGAAGGAGATCTTTGTCTGGGCACGGATGGGATCGAATGTTGTGAAGACCCCTGTTTTTCCTCCGAAAGCTGCTGTCATGCATGCACCCTGCTCGAACTGGCAGTTCACGGTGTCAGGATTGACATCCAGCAGCACTCCGCAATCGGAACACCCTCCGTTTTCCATCAGCGTTTCGAGTTTTTTCACCGCGTCTACTACAATGTCCATGTCAGTCACACCCCCTCCGCTCCCTGAGAATTACCCGGGACGGGGACCCGTCCAGTCCCTGCAGGCGCAGGGGAAGGGCGATCATCTCATATGTACCGGGATCTACTTCAGACAAGTCGAGCAGCTCGATGATGAGGCACCCAGCCCCGAGTAATTCCCGGTGAACGCTGCCATCACAGGTAAAGGATTCAATAGAGGGGGAATCAATCCCGATACACCGGATCCCGCATGACGTGACGAAGTGGGCCGCCTCCTGGGAGAGACAGGGATAATCCTCCTCAAATACATTTTTTCCGGAAAATGCAGTTTTCAGGAAGAGCCGTTCTGCCCTCTCAATTTTTCCGGCAAGATGGGCTTTTGTTATCCTCGTTCCCGCCCCCCTAACATCAATAATCCGGCATCTGCCAATCAGGCCGTCGAACGGGACCGTATCCACAGTATCCCCGGTGCTGAGATAATGGCTGGGCGCATCGATATGGGTCCCGGTGTGAGAGCTCATGTGCAGGTCGCTGATCCGGTAGTTTCCCGGCTTCTCCTGGTGAAAAGATGGGATGAGATCTCCCGGATAAACCAGCATATCCCCCTGGAGTGGGCGTGACACATCATACCATTTCATACACTCTCTCCATTCCACCCATGCATCCCGATCAGGGGTACGAAGCGTACGCCCCCGTGATGGGATTCCACGATCCGGTCCCCGGTCCTGCGCATCCTTACAAGTTCCTGGATGTCCCGGCTTCCCACCGGTGCAACGATGCGGCCACCCTCGTCAAGCTGTTCAATAAGCGGCGCGGGTATCTGTGGCGTTGCTGCTGTGATGAGGATTGCATTATAGGGCGCCCCCTCAGGATAACCGGTGGTTCCATCCCGTATAATCATCTCGACGTTCGTAATCCCGAGGCGTGAAAGATTTGTTCGGGCACGATCCGCAACTGCTTGTATCCGCTCAATAGTAACCACGTGTTTTGCCATTGCCGCCAGAATAGCGGTCTGATAGCCGCTCCCTGTTCCGAGTTCAAGGACCCGGTCCCCAGTTCCGGTGCTGAGAAGATCTGTCATAAGGGCAACGATATAAGGCTGGGAGATAGTCTGACCGTTCCCGATGGGAATGGGATTATCCTCATACGCCAACCGATCATACGGGGGCGGTATAAATAAATGACGGGGTATCTGCCGCATTGCGGCAATAATCTGCGGATTGGTAATTCCACGGGCGATGATCTGGCGCTCAACCATCCTGAAGCGTTCATCCTCCCTGGAATTACCATTCATAGTGTCTCTTGTTAAAAACCCGATTTTTCTGCAACATCAATAGATGCATCTATCTGTTTCTGGAGTGCATCCGGCAAGCCTGTGATCTTCACGTCAAGGAAACCCCGGATGATGGTTGCCGTGGCCTCATCCTCGTCAAGTCCGCGTGCCATCAGGTACTCGATCTCGTCTTTTGCCAGCTTCCCGACTGCCGCTTCGTGGGAGAGCTCGGTTCCGACAACGGATCCTTCGATCTCCGGAATGGCATAGATCCTGCCATCTTTCAGGATGAGACCCTTGCATTCGAGGTGCCCCCGGGTACCGGCTACTTTTCCATTGATATGGCCGCGGGAGATGATGGAACCTCCTTTGGTGATGGCCCGGGTGATCAGTTCGGCACTTGCGCCGGGTGCTTCGAGGATAGCCCGGGATCCGAGATCCATGTGCGAGCCGGGTGTTGAGACCACGATGCTGCTGAAACGGGCAACCGAATTTGCACCTTTAAGGGTTGCTGTCGGGTACATCTGTACATTTTTTACCGGCTGCATGCATACATAGTTGGAAAGGAAGACACCGTTCTCCTCAATAACTGAAGCACTACGGGGATATACTTCGATATCCTCGCTCCAGTTGTGGATCATGGTGAAGCTGATCTTGGCGTTTTTCTTTACGTAAAATTCGGAGATACCGTAATGTGCCCCGCCCTTCCCGACGTGTGCCCCGCTCGCACAGCCCGAGATGATATGAAGTTCCGCTCCTTCCTCGGCAATGACGATATTGTGGACATGCTGGATCTTGTCCTTGCCCAGGTAGAGACATGCCTGGATGGGCATGACGTTACTGGATCCTTTGTGGGCAATGATGACATACCCTTTCGGGTCGTTCTGTGCTGCAACATATTTTGTTATGTCATCTTTTTCAGGTGAGACCACCTTCCATGCATAGTCCTTGAGCCAGTCGTACTTCTCCATCGCCCGCTTATACGACAGCACCTCGATGCCGGACTCATTGCAATCCGCCTGCACCACGTCCTGGTCCATCTGGAGGTAGGTTCCGCACCGGTTCTTATTCTGGAGATCAATTCCTGCCTGGGCGAGCCGCTCCTGATCGACCTTTGAGATATCCGGGATCTTTACTGGTGACGACATTCAAGACACTCCTTGTATCCGCGCTGTTTGATGTCCTTGAGGATCTCACGGGGATTTCCGTGACACCGGATTTGTCCGTCGCACATGACATGACCCTTGTCCGCATCAATGTAGTCAAGAATATATCCGGTATGGGTGATGACAAGGCCGCTTTTCTTCCTCTTGATCAGGTGCTTGTCTTTCTCAAGAAGAGATCCGATTGTTGTGCCGATGAGGGAAATATTCTCGAGATCAACCCCGCTCTCGGGTTCATCGAGCATCACGAAATCCGGGTTTTGGATCATCAACTGCAAAACCTCGCTGCGCTTGATCTCCCCGCCGGAAAATCCCTTGTTGATATCCCGCTCAAGGAATTTGTCCATATGGACGGATTTTGCAAGATCCGGAATATTTTCCTCTTTTGTCCGGGAAATCGCTGTGAGCATCTTTCCGAGCTTGAGGCCGGATACTGTAGGGGGACGCTGGAACATCATACCGATACCACGCCGTGCCCGTTCATTTGCATGCATCTTGGTAACATCCTCTCCACGGAAGAGGATCTTTCCCTTGGTGATGGAATAATTGGAAAATCCCATAAGGGTCATGAGAAGGGTAGTCTTACCGGATCCATTCGGGCCCAGGAGCACATGGGTTTCTCCCTCCCCAATGTGGAGGTTGATATCATGCAGCACCTCCTTATCCCCGACATTCACATGCAGGTTCTTGATTTGCAGCATAAAACAATCACACACACTATGTCCATTGCCCCAATTAACGCTTTTGACCTGTACACTTCACTGCACAAAACGACACCCTTTAACGGTACGTGGGCACAGTACAGTTCAGGAAATTACCTCATGAGGCCTGAAAAAATCAGGGACAAGGAAGGCAAGGCAAAGGTCAGGAAAGGGACCCGGCAGGCAAACGTGAGCCATCCCGTTCCGGACTCATCAGGGATAGAACCCTTTATCAACCGGATTATCTGCGGGGACTCACAATCCGTTCTGGCCCGGCTGCCGGAGCAGAGTGTTGATCTTATCATTACCTCCCCCCCCTACAATTTCGGTCATTCCTATGCACAGGATCCGCACGATGATACCCGTGAATGGAATGAGTATTTCGACACGCTTCTGGTGGTCTGGAAGGAGTGCGAACGGGTACTGAAACCCGGGGGAAGGATTGCGGTGAATGTCCAGCCGCTCTTTTCGGACTATATCCCCACCCATCACATTATCTCCCGGCAGCTGGCCGCACTGGGTCTTCTCTGGAAAGCGGAAATCCTCTGGGAGAAGAACAATTACAATGCAAAATTTACCGCATGGGGGAGCTGGAAATCCCCCTCGATGCCTTATGTCAAATATACCTGGGAGTTCATCGAGGTGTTCGATAAGATCTCGCACAAAAAGACCGGGAATCGTGAGGATATCGATATCACAGCAGATGAGTTCAAGGAATGGGTCAGGGGCCGGTGGTCATTTCCTCCCGAGACCCGGATGAAAGACTACGGCCATCCGGCAATGTTTCCGGAGGAACTTCCGCGAAGGCTCATGAAACTCTTTTCCTACCGGGATGATATTATCCTGGATCCCTTCAACGGAGCCGGGACTACGACCCTTGCAGCGTTCAAAAACGGACGCCGATTTATCGGGATTGACAGTTCTCTTCAGTATTGCAATGTTGCTCTGGAAAGGCTGAAAAAATGTACCCGGCCTGAAACGTCAGAAAAAAATTATCCGGCACCGGAAATTCTTTGCAGTGCCGATCCTGAGAAGTAATCCCCCAGTTCATACGGGCATATTCGTGCGGATATATTCGTAGACGCCTTTGCGGTCGTACTGGTGATCGAGGATGTAGTTATGCACCGTCGCGTATCTTTCATATCGGGCGTACATCTGCCGGTAGGTGTCGAGTCCTGCATTGTATGCAGAAACCTGTTCATTATGGGTTGATACCAGTGCATTGTACTCGGATATTCTCCCCGATGCTCTCAGACTCTGCATGCGGGATTCCAGATTCAGAAGATTCGCATGTTTCCCGTCGATTTCTGTCTGCAGGGTTTTTACCTGCGACTCCAGTTCTTCTGCCCCCTGTTTTGACCGGAGCAGGCTGTCGTGGATGTATGCCGTTTCAGCTCCCGCGGTATAAGACCTGGTCCCGCTTCCAATCGGGATGATAACCGGGAACGACTGCAGGGTGATACCACTACCGAGTTTCTCTGTCGGGATCCCGACATATGACACATTGGTGGTCTCGACAAATGTGTAGCTGGTGTTCCTGTACTGGTAGTCGCGGGATCCCACCCCGATCGCCATATGTTTTTCCGGACCAAAGGAGTGGAGGGCAACCGAATATCCTTCACAGGAGAGGAGACCGGCCAGCAGGAGACTTTTGTCATCACAGTCACCGGCTTGGTCAACAACCGTCTCGACCGGGAACTTTGCCGGGTTCTCCTCGAGCGTCTCATATTTCAGGGACTGTACATAGACGGCCATAAGTTCAAGGTATTCATCATCATCCAGGTTCTTTTCCGCTTTGATCTTCCTGAATTGTACAATGATATCCTTGTAGAGTTCCTCCTGTGCCGGATCATCGGTCATGGCCCTATAGCTGTCCGTGACCCAGGTATCTTCTGAAATATTACCGATAATCGTTACCGATTCGTCAGCCTTTTTTGCCCCTTCATAAACCGACCTGTTCACGGGAACCAGGAGCGTTACCCTGCAATTCTCGAAGGCATAGGTGAACGTCGAGATGATCGGGGGCTGGCCGGTACCAACGGGATCGATATGGGGGGTTACCACCCGGTTTTCCGGAAAAAGGATTCCTGCAAGCAGAATCCCGCCAAGGATGAGGACTGCCATAGCAAGGATGATGAGAACCGCGGAATAAGCCCTGCCGGTCACAAGGATGTCTCCCAGCGATCCTGTTCTGCTGCCGCGAGGATCTCGTGGATATGGGAAATTGATGGGATAGTCAGATCCGGCCTGATTGCCGATCTCCTCACCAACTCTTCCCGGTACTTCCCTGTCCTGACAAGGATACCACGGATTCCTGCATCCTGGGCCCCCCCGACATCTGTCTGGATGTCATCCCCTATCATGACAACCTGCTCACGGCCAAGACCCATATCATTGAGAGCCAGCTCAAAAAAGTCCCGCGAGGGTTTGCCCATGAGAACCGCTTTTTTTCCGGTAGCGAACTCGAGCGCCGCAACAAAGGGACCTGCGGACAGGGAAAGCCCGTCACGGTCCATCCAGTAACGGTCCCTCTCGAGAGCAATCAGCTCCGCTCCCTCCATCAGGTTCCGGAATGCGGTATTCATGTGTGAATAGGTGATCTCATCCCCGGCATCGCCGAGAATGACGTAATCAACCCTCTCCGTGGTGCCAGGTGTGGCAGGCGATGGGTAGTCACGATTCGCATCCCCCGTAACGATCAGGTCGAACCGGTGTTTTCCGGTCTTCCTCATGTAGGTGACGGCGGCAACTGAGGGAGTGAAAATGTATTCTTCCGGAATCTCAAGCCCCATTTGGGATAATCTCCCAGAAATCGTGTGCCGGCTTTTGCGGGTCGTATTCGAGACAAACCGGTACGCATACCCGTTCTCCCTGAGAAATTGTATTGCACTATCAGTTGCCGGAACAGGATTGTCCCCGGTATACATGACTCCGTCAAGGTCGATCAGAAATCCCTTAATCCCGCTCAAAAGTCCCATCCCCGGAGAAAATGATCCATCAGTACGCGACAGTTCTGTCGGTTCATTATCCTATAGGTTTCGGAAGTCCGGAGCATTTCTGCTCTCTCTTCCGGCCTAAGTTCTCCTGCCCAGTATGAAATGATATCCCCGGTCACTTCCGGGTGGTACTGAACCCCGAGAGCGCTGCCGAGCCGGAAGGCCTGGTTTTTTATGACCGCTCCTCGGAGGAGCGGTAGTGCACGCAGGCAGGGTGAAGGTCTCATTGTGCCAGTGGAAGACGGTGAGGGGTTCGGGGAAGATTGTGTTTTCAGTACCGCCGCATGGATACACAGAAACCCATCCCCTCTCACGGGTACCTAGAAACACCTGCTCCCCGAAAGCAGCCGCTATCAGCTGGGCCCCGAGACATATACCCAGTACAGGTCTTCCGGCGGCAACCATTTCCCGGATTACCCGTTGCTCGTCCAGAAGAAAGGGATATTCCTTGGTGTCATTGACGCTCATCCTGCCCCCGAGGATAATGAGCGCCGAAGGCAATGCCCGGGGCACATTTCCGTGCTCATACAACCTGACTGTCGTGAACGAGATACCGAGTTCTCTGAGGTAGATCCCGATCTCCCCCGGCGATTCATCTTTCCCGTGCTGGAAACGGGTAACCATCGGTATAACCGGTCACTCCGTGCACGGATGTAGTTTTTGTTACTTTCACCCTGCACGGCCGGGTGTTTAATAATCCCCATCCCGGATTTCTTCTAACAGCTATGTCTGCAATACACTCCCCTCTCCGTACAGGATCGCTCTGGCAACAGTGCGTACAGAGCATGCGGGAATATGAGGTCATCCGCGACGTGAATGTGTTCGGCACAAATTTTACCCAGTCCTTCATCTATACATCCGAATACGATGAAGCCCGCCAGCAGCTTGCATACCTGCACTCCCAATACCAGGATCTCCCTTTCGAATCCGTCTTCCACGGGACCGAAATCAAGAATGAATGCGGGGTCTGTTATGATCTCGAAAGCCGGCACGAGATGTCACCCTGTACCGTGGACAGGCGGCTCTTCCGGGAAGAAATTCATGCAGATCTCATGCTGGTTCCGGGCATCGGCCCCTCGGTCCAGAGAAGGCTGAAAGCCCGGGGTTATGAAACCCTCACCGATCTTCGCAATCACCCTCGGTACCGCCATAAGGCTGACAATGTCCTTTCCTGCATTGCAGGTGGAAGCAGTGCAGAGCTCATGGAGCTTATCGGGAGCCGGCACTCACGGTCTTACCGTAGTATCCTTGGGGCCACCTGTCTGCATGAACCCGGTGATTTTGTTTTTTTCGATATTGAGACCCTTGGGCTTTTCAGCCGCCCCATCATCCTCTTTGGTGTAGGCTTCCTTGAACAGGGTCAGTTCTGTGTCCACCAGTATCTTCTCCGTGACATTGAGGAGGAGCAGGCAGCCCTGATGGCTACCGTTGAGCATCTCTCCGGCAAAAATCCCGCGCTCGTTACCTTCAACGGGAAATCGTTCGATCTCCCATACCTGTCTGACCGTCTTGCGTACTATGGTATGGGTCTGCCCTGTCTCATCCCCCATTTCGATATGCTCCACTTCAGCCGAAGACGGTGGAAGGGGACCCTCCCCTCACTCCGTTTGACCGCGCTTGAAAAGGAGATACTCGGAATCAGCAGGAATGACGATATCCCCGGTGCTATGGTGCCAGAGTTTTACGAGGCCTACCGGAGGAGTGGGAACTGTGGCCCGCTGGTCCCGATACTGGAGCATAACCGGCAGGACGTTGTCTCGCTTGCCCGTCTTTTTTTCCATCTCATCACGGAGTCCTATGGCAGTTCCTGATCTCATCCGCCTGCTCGGTGCTGTGCCCGCGTACAGGAGCCGGGTTGCCCACGTGGAAGTAACAGAGCCGACCCTGCCACACCATGGTGATCTTGAGGCACCCTTATCCCCTGCGCTGGAAGGATTTCTCCGGCAGAACGGCATCCGGCTCTACTCCCACCAGTGTGAAGCCATAAATGCCGCATTGGCCGGAAAAAACGTGATCCTCACCACTCCTACGGCAAGCGTGAAGAGCCTCGCCTTCAACCTCCCGGTCTTTGAAATGCTGGCGGCCGATCCGGATGCCCATGCGCTGTATCTCTATCCCACAAAAGCTCTTGCAAACGACCAGCTGGCTCCTCTTGAGCAGATAAGCAGCTTCACCGGGATCCCGGCTCATGCAGCGATTTACGATGGCGATACCCCCCAGTCCCGGAGAGCCGCAATCCGCGAAAAGTCCCATATCGTCCTCTCCAATCCGTACGAGCTGCACCAGATTCTCTGCTGGCATGCCAAGTGGCGCCCGCTCCTTGCGGGACTCCGGTACATCGTCATCGATGAGGCACACCGGTACCGGGGTGTCTTTGGATCGCATGTTGCCTTTGTCCTCCGGCGCCTGCTGCGGGTCTGCCGGCACTATGGATCGGAACCCCGCTTTCGACTGCAACGCTGGCAAACCCCCGGGAATTCGCCCATAATCTGACCGGACGGGATTTTGTCAGCATTGACAAAGACGGTTCACCTCATGGAAGGAAACACCTGGTCCTGTACAACCCGTTCGTCAATGGGATCAGGGAAACCTCAGCGCACCAGGAAACCAAGGATCTCCTGGTGTCGTGCATTAAAGAAAATCTCCAGACACTCTGTTTCACGGGCTCCCGGAAAATGGCGGAACTGATCACCCTCTGGGCCCGGGAGGATGCCCGGCTCACCTCTGCCCGTCTTGCAGATACCATCTCCGTTTACCGTGCAGGGTTCCTGCCGGAAGAACGCAGATCGATCGAACGGCAGCTCAAGAACGGGACAATGAAAGGGGTTGTCTCGACTAATGCTCTCGAGCTTGGTATTGATGTCGGGAGCCTCGACGCCGTTATCATCTCCGGGTTTCCGGGGACGATGATGTCCATCCGGCAACAGGCCGGGCGGGCCGGGAGAAAAGGGAGCGATGCCCTTGCCATTCTCGTTGCACAGGCAAATCCGCTCGACCAGTATTTCATGCACCACCCTGAACGGTTCATCAGCCGATCACCGGAACATGCGATTATCGACCCGAAGAACCCATATATTGTATCGGGACATCTGCTCTGCGCTGCTGCAGAACTCCCGGTAAATGATTCAGCCGACCGGGAGTTCTTCGGCGATACGATGGATGAACACCTGGTGGAGCTGCAGTCCCATGACCTTGTCAGGAAGACGTCCCGCGGGTGGGTCTATGCAGGCCGGGGGAGGGCTGCCGAAGCCGTTCGCCTTGACGGGCTTCCCGGAGAAACCTTCCGCATTCTCTGTAAAGGCAGGCTCCTTGAAACCATGGACCGGGGCCAGGCATACCGGGAAGCCCATAAGGGGGCGATCATGCTCCACCAGGGGCAGACCTATGTGGTCAACGAGATGGACCTCGAAACCCATACGATCCGGGTAACTGAAACGGATGTGGACTATTATACCCAGCCATTGAAAGAAGTTGATCTCTCGATCCTTGAGACGCTTGAGACGAAGATCATCAACGGGATGACGTGTGCATTCGGGGATGTTGAAGTCACGGAACAGTTCACCGGGTACAAGATCAAACGGAAGGACACGATTATCGGTGTTGAACCCCTGTCCCTTCCCCCCTTACGTTTCCGGACCCGTGCTTTCTGGTTCATCCCACCCCCGCCTGTCGAGGAGAAAGTCCTGCATGCAGACCGCGATCTTGCCGGAGGCCTTCATGGTACGGAACATGCAATCATCGCGCTGATGCCCCTGCATGTCATGTGCGACCGCTGGGATATCGGGGGCCTTTCCTGTCCCTCGTTTGGCGATGAGGGAGAGCCGGTAATCTTTGTCTACGATGCCTACGAAGGCGGTATCGGCCTTGCTGAGAAAGCGTACGGGATCCTGCCCGATCTCCTGACAAGCTCGTACGAACTGGTACGGGACTGCCCGTGCGAGGATGGTTGTCCCTCGTGCATCCATTCTCCCAAATGCGGCAACGACAACCAGCCGCTTGACAAGGAAGCAACCGCACTTATCCTGGGGCAGCTTTCACGGGCCCACGAAGAGCCCGGTCCTGCCCTGCCGGTCACGGCATCGGAAGTCGCGTCATAGTGATACCGCCCCTGTTTTCAGTCTACTGTAATCTCGCGGGATTGCTTTAGTGGCGGGTCATCCTCGAAGATAAAAAGCTCGTCAATTCCCGCGTGCAGGACCCGTGCTACGTCGTGAGCAAGTTTCAGGGAAGGGTTGTACTTTCCCTGTTCTAGGAATACGATGGTCTCCCGCCGCACCCCCACGGCTTTTGCCAGATCCTCCTGCGTCAGCGAGAGCCTGGCCCGATACTCTTTTATCCGTGTCTGCATGCTGTCCCCGTTGCATACCGTTTTGGTGTCATTCCTCTCATATCTCGTCCCTGCACTGAAGGACCCTGAGGCCAGTCTCAGTCAATATCTCCTTTCCGGAAGAGATATGCCTGGAAGAGAACTGCGGAGAGTGCCAGTACCACTAGAGAGATTGCAAGAGCGTTCCGGGTCCCGAGGGTGAGGATATTCAGATAATCAAGCAAGAAAAGGCCCCATATGAAAAAAAGCCCGGTCAGCCAGGCATAGGAGAGCCCGTATGCCCCGATCTTCCGTGACCGCTCATCTGCTTCGGGGTCAGCGCCAAATCTCCGGTGCCTTACAATGCCCGTGATCAGGAATGCCAGCCCGGCACAGAGCAGCAGGGTGCCGGTGATGGCTTCTCCTCCCGTCATCCCCAGAGTGAGAAGGGCGCTGAAGATTATGACTGCCCCGATCACGATCCTGTACAGATTTCCGGATTTCATGATATCACACTCAGACGTTATTTATTTCTAACACTACCATCAGATAAATGTTATCTATTTCTAACAACCGGGTTTTGTATCAGGATCAGGGAACTGGGCGGGCAACGCAGGTATCCTGCCAACCCCCCTCCCATTTTCTCTAAAACCTCTCCTACCCCCCTGCCATGATGTGGGGGGTTGGCCGGTAACCCCCCACTCACTAATGGGGAGGATGGTTTTTCAGGAACACTCCGGTTGTTCCAGTGGAAGTGGCACACAACCACTTGCAAAATCCGGGACCAACTCTCTTTTGAGGGGGGTGGTTCCCGGTTGACCACCCTTCACTATTTTTAAAAACAAATCCTAACCCCTGGCAACCGGGTGGTGAGTCAGTTCAGGGAACCATCGGGCTGTTAAAAAAACAGCTACGTGATCCTGAACTTGAGTCCTGGTAGTGCAG
>Ga0172367_10005200_pt1 | contig 15816 bp, 18 predicted proteins | sample Lak10m_FD_114542 | JGI IMG/M metagenome (GOLD analysis project Ga0172367, IMG submission 114542) | Freshwater microbial communities from Kabuno Bay, South-Kivu, Congo - kab_022012_10m | ecosystem: Environmental > Aquatic > Freshwater > Lake | place: Democratic Republic of the Congo: South-Kivu...
GATAAATATCCCAGTTTCCCAAAAAACCCCTGTTGAAATCGGTGACACCTCTAAACATGCCGTTTCCTATTGCCAATCAACTTGTTATTTAACCGTCTGAGCTGAATTTCCGGACAGTACTGAGATCAGCTAATTTTTCGCAAAATCTTGGGGAAAACTTAATGAAGCTGGTCAAATTTCTGGTACTCGGTGGCATGCTTTTTCTGGCTACATCCGTGCATGCGGTGGATAGTGTATCGCTTGAGGCGGGCAGCAATTTTAAAAATCCCGACACCAATATGTGGCGCGTTGGTGTTCAATGGGACTGGGGCAAGAAGTGGTTTGAGGATAGCCCCGTGACTATTGGGGGTTACTGGGATGTTTCTGCCGGATCCTGGCACACCGACGATGCCGACGGTAGCCATGACATCGGTGACTTTAGCTTTACCCCGGTGTTCCGCTTCCAGAAATCCGGCGCAACAGATTTCATTCCTTATGCCGAATTCGCAATCGGGTTCCATTATCTGACTGATACCGATATCACCCAACGTCGCCGTTTCAGCACCCATTTCCAGTTTGGCGACCATGTCGGCGCTGGCTTACGCTTCGGCGACAAAGGAGCGTACGACCTGGAATATAGACTGCAGCATCTTTCCAACGCCGGCATCGATCATCCCAACCCCGGCATCAATTTTCACCAGATTCGCCTCGAATACCACTTTTGAGTTATAGGCCCAGAGCGGCTTTCTGCTTGGCGATTAGCTGACGGATGCCGCTCTGTGCAAGATCCAGCATGGCCTCCATCTCTTTGCGGCGGAATGGTTCGCCCTCTGCCGTGCCTTGGACTTCAACAAAACCATCGTTTCCAGTCATGACTACATTCATATCGGTATCGCAAGCGGAATCCTCCGCGTAATCCAGATCCAATACTGCCGCCGCTTGATAGACTCCTACTGAAACCGCCGCGACAAAATCGCGGGTAGGGTTTTGCACGATCAGTTCCTTTGCCATCAAATACGATACGGCATCGTGCAAGGCAACGAAAGCACCCGTGATGCTGGCTGTGCGTGTGCCACCATCCGCCTGGATGACATCACAATCGATTTGAATAGTGCGTTCGCCGAGCAATGCCAAATCCGTCACAGCACGCAGGCTACGTCCGATCAAACGCTGGATTTCCTGCGTACGGCCGGATTGCTTGCCGTGAGAAGCTTCGCGCTGAGTGCGACTGCCGGTGGCGCGCGGCAGCATGCCGTATTCCGCTGTCAACCAGCCCTGGTTCCTGCCGCGCAGAAAGCCTGGCACTTTGTCGTCAATGCTGGCGGTACAGATAACGTGGGTATCGCCGAATTTTACCAACACCGACCCTTCGGCATGTTTGGTGTAGCGGCGGATGATTTCTATTTGACGCAATTCGTCCGGGGCACGCTGGCTGGGGCGCATGTTTACTCCTGATTCCTGAAAAATAGAAATGGGATTATACGGGGGGTATTTTTATATTCGTACTTTTTTGATGGCGGCCTGGATTTCTGCAATAGCGCTTTCGATTTCCTCGTCACTTAGGTCTGGTATGGCATCTGCCATCTCGCCGTGGGCCTCTTGGCTATGCGAAGGAGGATTAATGATCGTGGTTATAATATCGAGCGGCATCGTGGCAGTCGAAACGGAGAGCTCTCCATAAGCCTTTCCGCCCCAGTTAAAGGCTATCACGCTCATGTTGTCGCCACCTTGGTCAGCGCGTGATTCGGCGAGATCCAGCAACACAGGAACCGTATCCGTGACCGGCCCATTGCGCAAAATTTCCGCCATCTCCACTTCGTTTACCAGTGACCACAGCCCGTCCGTGCACAGCAGCACGGTATCGCCATCACGAAGCACTCGCGCCTGTGCCATATCCACTTGTGGCGGTATCTCACCACCTAAGCAGTTGTATATTTTATTGCGTTCCGGATGGGTGGCCATCTCCGCTTTGCTGATAAGCCCCTTGCGAAACATCATTTGTATTTGGGAGTGATCCTCGGTACGGTACAGTAGTTTGCCATCGCGAACATGGTACAGACGCGAATCTCCTGCATGCGCACAATACAGCTTGTCATGCTGCACTATGGCGACAACGATGGTGGTGCGCGGCGCCTCCAGTAAATCGTTGGTTGCAGTATGGCTATCAATCGCATTGTGTACCTGGATGATATGTTCGGACAAAAATTTGAACGGGTTGGTAAGTATCGGCAGCGCCAAACGCTGGAATGATTCCGTCAGAGTCTTCACAGCCAACTGGGCTGCAATTTCGCCGTGGCGATAGCCTCCCAAACCGTCTGCCACCACCACGAGCAGAGCTTCCTTGCTATAGGAATAAGCGACTCGGTCCTGATTGTATTTGCGTGGGCCTTGGCGGCTCGCCTGGCATATCGTGAATTTCATGTTAAGTTGAATTTGCTCCGTTGAGTTTTCGGCGTAGCGCGGCCAACAACGACTGTTTTTTCGGTTGCTGCGGGATTTCTTCGAGCAATGCTTTCTGTAGCGAAAACACGCTCTGTGGACGCTTCAGGTGGTCAAGAGCCATGCACCAATCAATAATTTCCAGCAGCCGGTCGGAGTAGATGTCATGTCCCAGTTTTATTGCGGGCACCAAATCATCCTGCCTAACGCGGCTGTCTGACGCCACCGGAGCCGCCCGGGATAGGCAGGCATACATGGTTGCGCCTACGCTATATATATCGCTCCACGGACCAAGATGCTTACGATCGAAATATTGCTCCGGGGGGGCGAATCCGGGGGTGTAACTGGGCGGTAGCTTGGGTTGGACTTCTGTCAGCGTCTGCCGTGCGGAGCCAAAGTCCAGCAGTACCGGCGAACCGTCATGACGAATATAAATGTTGGCGGGCTTGATATCAAGGTGCAATAGCTTATGCGTATGCACCTCACGCAAGCCGTTCAAAAGTTCGCTAAAAATCCGGCGCACGTTCTTTTCCTTAACCGGTTCCTGGTGGGACTGAATATATTCCTGCAACGACTTTCCGCGTTCATAACGCATCACCATGTACACGGTATCATTGGCTCGAAAGAAATTGAGTACGCGCACAATGTTGCGGTGATCAATCTTGGCAAGCGCCCGGCCTTCCTCGAAAAAACATTTCATGCCGTAGCGGAAGCTCGACAGGGTTTCATCCGACGCGGCCAGCACCCGGCTGTCGTCGGTACGTAACGCCAGTGTGGCAGGCAAATATTCTTTGATCGCTACAATTTCGCCATGCTTATCGTGTGCAAGATAGACAAAACTGAACCCTCCGCCGCTCAATACCTGGTCAATCTGGTAATCCAGCAATTTACAGTCTGGTGGCAGTGCGTGGTTGTTTTGAGCCTGCATGCACAATACCGAGTGGAAAAGGCGTATCTATTTTGGCATGAATCGGCAGCGTTTTGATAATATGGGTGAAAATTTCATGGAAGGCTTTTGATGATATTCAGTATGACCGGCTTTGCCGTCCAGCAACGCAAAGTAGCTGGGGGCACCTTGATTCTAGAGTTACGCTCAGTCAACCATCGCTATCTCGAACTGCAATTGCGTATCGACGAAGGGTTACGATCATACGAGCCTTTATTGCGAGAGGTCATCACGTCGCGCGTAGGTAGGGGTAAGGTAGATTGTCGCTTGATGCTGCGTGAAAGTGATGAGGCCGCAACTGAACCCTGCGTCTGTGAAACCACATTGGAACGCCTTGCCACACTGAGTGCAGCGGTGCGTCGGCATTTTCCTGATAGCAATCCACTATCGATTTCAGACGTGTTGCATTGGCCTGGGGTGCTCTCCACTGAACAGGTTTTGCCAGAGACGCTGACAGCTGACGTGGCCTTAATTCTCGATGCGGCGTTGGCAGAGTTAGTCGCTGCGCGGTCACGTGAGGGTGAAAAACTCCTAGCGCTTATCTTGGAGCGCACGTCACAAATAGAAGCCCTGGTGGAGCAGGTGCGCCCACACTTGCCTGTGCTGTTGCAGACTTATCAGGAAAAGCTCGCCATCCGCCTACGTGAAGCAATGTTGGCATCGGACGACGAACGTATCCGCCAGGAATTGGCTATTTTTGCGCAAAAAATTGATGTGGATGAAGAGCTTTCGCGCCTTATTACCCATCTACAGGAAGTACGACGCGTTCTCGCTACAGGAGGGGCCGTCGGAAAGCGACTCGATTTCCTGATGCAGGAACTCAATCGTGAAGCCAATACGCTCGGTTCTAAGTCGGTTGCCACAGAAACTTCGCATGTTTCAATGGACCTCAAAGTCCTGATCGAACAGATGCGCGAGCAGATTCAAAACATTGAATAGTGTTTCAAGCTGAATCAGCTAATCTCACAAAACCAATTAAAGCCGCTAACCATGCGGCTTTTTCATTTCATGCTGTTGCAATTAGTCTCATGGAAGCGCAGAATTTGCGTGTACCCAAACGTGTACCCAATGACAATTTGTGATGAAAAGTTGGGTACACACCCCGCCATTGCATATTTGTTTTTAGCGTGTGTGTACCTAACTTGGGTATACCCACTAAGGAGGACGGCATGAGTAGGTTGACAGACATTGAAATCCGCAACTGGATTAAGACTGGGGAACGGTTTGATATGCGTTCCGTTGGGGATGGTCTGTATCTGCGCTTCCGAAAAGTTGACGCTGTACCAGTTTGGCGATTTCGTTACCGCTTCGCCGCTAAGCAACGGATCATGAACCTTGGCAACTACACAACTTTGTCACTTGCTGATGCTCGCAAAACCGCCAAGGAGCTGAGCGCTAAAGTTTCACTAGGCTATGACGTGGCAGGGGAAAAGCAGGAACGTAAAGCCAAGCTCAAAGCCCAGATTGAAGAAGAAAAACGGGCCATGACTGTGGCGCATCTGGCCGACGAATACTTTGAGCGCAATATCTTGGGCCGGTGGAAACATCCCAACATCGTCCGCAGCCGGATTGAAAAGGACATTAAGCCCAACATTGGCAAGCTGGCAGTGGACGCAGTAAAGCCCATGCATATAGACGCCATGCTTCAAACCATCGTCAAGCGTGGAGCGCCGACCATGGCTAATGACGTGCTTCGCTGGACTAAGCGCATATTCGACTTTGCTATCAAGCGACACCTGGCCGAGCACAATCCCGCTTCAGCTTTCGACACCTCAGATGCCGGCGGCAAGGAAAAGTCCCGCGACCGGGCACTATCCGAAACCGAACTAATTCAGCTATTTGCAGCGATGAAAACCGCCAAGGGTTTCAGCCGTGAAAACGAACTAACGATAAAACTGCTGCTGTTGCTAGCGGTCAGGAAATCGGAATTGATCGAAGCGCCTTGGTCAGAGTTTGATCTTGATAATGCCGTGTGGCATCTGCCCGCTGAACGCACCAAGACGGAAACCGCCATTGATATACCTCTCCCGCCTCTCGCTGTGGAATGGCTGAAAGAACTTCACCAGCTTGGATGCGGTAGTCCTTGGATATTGCCAGCCAGAAAAGCGCAGGCCCGCATGTTGCCGCATATCTGCGACAGTACCATCGGCGTGGCACTCGCCAAGGTTAAGCATGGCTTAGAACACTTCACAGCGCACGATTTACGCCGAACTGCACGCACTCACTTAGCCGCTTTGGGAATTACGCCTCACGTTGCGGAAAGATGCCTGAATCATAAGTTGAAGGGCATAGAGGAACGCTATAACCGCCATGACTACTTTGAGGAACGCAAGGTAGCACTCGGCTCCTGGGCTAATCTACTGACGCGACTAGAGCAAGGCGAAACAGGCAGGGTTGTTCCGATTAAGCGCGGAAAGGCAGCATAGTGGCCATAGATAACACTTTCGCAAGACAAGCACTACCGCCGCCTGACGGTATCAGGCTAAACGGGAAGGCTGGTTACTCTTGGCGGGCTACCAGCCGACCCTAACCACAATGCAGTACCTATACAGGAGGTAAGCACATGGCTGCCGAAGATTCTAGCATCTCAGAATTAACTGCCCTAATCAACCGTATGACCGCGAATGCTAAGGATGATGAGGAAAGGCGGACGATGATTTACGGCATTCTCTCGAAAATTCATGAATGGATGCCTATTCCTGCTCCTGAATCGGCAGATTTTAGACCTCCTGAAGAGCATAGCCGGGCGGTGGAAATTGAACAGGAAGCATTCGATAAAGCACACCTATTACTGCATAGGGCGCATGGCATATTGGATTTAATGTTCACCTTGACAATTACGGGCCAGGGTTCAGGCGTTGAGGAACTTTGCAACGGCACACTTACGGCGTCACTTGATGCGGCAATGCAGCAAGTCAATGAAGCTAAAGAGCTGCTTATTAGCTGCTCCTAGCCAAACGATTAATCTAGGTACTCCACGCCTAGCCCGACGGGGCGAAAACAGGGCAACCCTTACCCTGCTGGCGTGGGTTCTATTTAAGGGGCAAGCGTGAAAGGGGCGCAATGAAAAATATCAAGGTTGGAAGCGGCATTACGGAATACGAAATCACGCGCTTTGATACGCCCCGTGAAAATGACGAAGCACTAAAAAACGCCATACGCGACCTTTCCGCCAAATGGGATCAGGCAGGTAACGCCTTTGAACTCATAATCTCAACCGATGAACAATGGGCGCAGGCAATTGCCGCCGGCACTGTACAGACCCTTAAGAAAGCCGATGCCAGCGCCGAGATCAAGCGCCTTGCAGAGCGAATGCTGCGCTATATCAACCTGGCGCGCACCGACATCCAAAAGGGCAATGCTGCCGATGCTGCGCGATGGGCGCGGATGGCCGGTTATATCAGCGCCCAAATAGACATCAAACTGGAATGGGAAGAAAAAGCGTTATCCGGCGAACGGCTGTCCAAAACAAATTCCATCAAGGGCAAGAAAGGTAGGGAAAGTCAACAGGGCGGGGCAGAGTTCGGCAAGGCGCTCAACGTCATCTATTCGCGGCTGGCTGAGCGGAAAGATGCACTTGGCGATTATGAGTTACCGGGCGAGCTATGGGGTCGGTTCTATGCAGAACTCGACGAAGCCCACATGAATCCTAATGAATACGAAAAAGCAGGCGAGAAACTCTACAGCCTCACAGGTGGAAAAAAAATAACATTCGAGGCTTTCCGCAAAAAACTCCAACGACTACGTAAACAGCCATAAAACAGCGCGGGGCTTAGTTTTCAGGGGTGCGACATGGCCGGGCCATGCGCCCGCTGCGTGAGACCGTCTGATCCGTCGTTTAACACCAAGGATCGGAAATGGACAACAAAGAACTACCCGCCGCCGTTTTGCAATTTGATCAGACTCCAAACTGTGCGTTAGTTACACTCGCAACAGCCTGCCGGATTGCCTCCCGTAGTCGGGCAAGCTTCTATCGGGATGCCAGCGCTGGGCGCATTCAATTTATTAAAATCGGGAACAGCACTCGAATTCGGGTTGGCGACCTCCGCAAGCTCATTGGAGCTGACGGCTTGAGGCGAAAATGATTGCCGCCTTAAAGGAATACTTTAGTATTCGCTTTTGGGTTGCCTGCTACACGTTTGAGGAATGTCGCGCCGCTGTTCGCCGCATTGTTCGGAGGCGCGATGACTTCTTTCTCTGATGCCATGCAGTCTGCCGGCCTAAACCCGCCGGAAAGCATTATTGCAGACGGCAATATTCACCGCTTTAGTAGCAACGGCAAGCGTGGCGACGAAGCAGGCTGGTTTGTTTTATTTAACGATGGCATACCGGCTGGCAGTTTTGGCGATTGGCGGACTGGATTTTCCCAGACTTGGCGTGCCGACATGGGGCGTAAGCTGACCGATGCCGAAACCAAGGCCCATCGTGAGCGCGTGGAAGCCATGCGAAAGCAACGCGAAGCCGAGGAAATCAAAGGCCATGAAGATGCCGCGATCAAGGCGGCGGAAATTCTGAAAGCTGCTCAACCGGCCCCGACGAACTTTCCTTATCTAGTAAAGAAAGGCATTAAGCCGAATAGCGCAAAATTCCATGATGGCTTGCTGGTGCTGCCTATGCGCGACACTAGCAGCAAGTTATGGAATGTCGAGCGTATATCCCCGGATGGCGGCAATAAAAAGGGCTTGTTTCAGGGCAAGCGCACCGGCTGTTATTTCAGTATTGGCAGCATTAAAAATGCGCCTTGCCTATGTATTGCCGAGGGCTTTGCAACCGGGGCCAGCATTCATGAGGCGACTGGCTACCCGGTAGCGGTGACTTTTAATGCTGGCAACCTTGGGCCAGTGGCGAAAGCTATGCGCGATAAATTCCCCAATCTGCCGCTGATACTGTGTGCCGATGACGATTACCTAACCGAAGGCAACCCTGGGCTAACTAAAGCCACAGAAGCGGCCCGGCGGGTGGGTGGCCTGTTGGCAATGCCCGACTTCGGCGCAGACCGACCGGAAAAGGCGACCGACTTCAACGACATGCACCAGCATTGCGGATTGGAGGCCGTAGAACGCGCCATAGCGAGCGCAACGGCATCGGCAAGGTGTGAGCATCAACCCGACAAAGAAAATGCGCCAGAACCCGGCCATGCAAGCCACCGGGCTGATGACGAGGTGATTGCCAGGCTAGCTTCCATGAAGCCGCTAGAGTATGACCGGGTAAGGAAGGATCAGGCAGAAATATTAGGGGTGCGGCCCGGTACGCTCGACAAGCTGGTAGCGATGGCTCGCAAGGCCGACAGCGTGGACACAATGGACATGGTGGACGTTGAGCCGTGGCCCGATACTATCAGCCCTGCCAGCTTGCTTACCGAACTGTCGGAAACAGTGCGCCGCTTCATCGTCTGCGAATCTGAAACGGCGGATGCCGTAGCCCTGTGGGTTGCTATGACGTGGTTTATGGACGTGGTGCAGGTGGCACCACTTGCCGTAATTACCGCACCGGAGAAACGCTGCGGCAAGTCTCAACTGCTATTCCTGCTGGGCAGGCTTTCATACCGTCCACTAACCGCCAGCAGCATTAGCCCTGCCGCGATGTTCCGGGCTGTGGACGCCTGGAAACCAACTTTATTGGTGGACGAAGCCGATGCGTTCATGCGAGACAATGGAGAACTGCGCGGCATCATCAACGCGGGTCATACCCGTGACAGCGCGTATGTAGTGCGCGTAGTAGGGGAGGATTTGCGGCCCCAGCGGTTCAGCGTTTGGGGAGCCAAGGCGCTTGCCGGTATCGGTCATCTAGCCGACACCCTCATGGATCGAGCCATTGTGCTGGAACTTCGCCGCAAGCTGCAGCATGAGAAGGTTGATCGGCTGCGCTATGTTGAGTCCGACTTATTTCAGGTGCTCTCGGAAAAACTGGCACGATTCGCCGAAGATTGCAGGGAAGCCGTGCGTCATGCACGACCGACACTTCCAGCAAGCCTCAACGACCGGGCGCAGGATAACTGGGAGCCGCTGCTTGCGATTGCCGATGTTGCTGGGGACTGCTGGCCGGAACTGGCACGACGCGCTGCACTGAAACTGTCCGGGACAGATGGCCCCACGATGACGGTGGGCACAGAGCTATTGGCCGATATACAAGAGATATTCGATACCAAGCGCGTTGACAGAATAAGCACGGCAGATTTGATAGCGGCACTGACCGAAGATGACGAAAAGCCTTGGAATACTTACAACCGGGGCAAACCGATCACGCCTCGGCAGGTGGCGCGCAAGCTATCCGAATACAGTATCAAGTCGGCGACGATCCGCATTGCATACGGAACAGCGAAAGGGTATGCGCGTTCATGGTTCGAGGAAGCCTTTTCACGTTATCTGACCTCACCCCCCGCCGCAAGCGTAACCACGTCACAAATCAATAACGAAGCGGCTTCACGTGTTACGGATAAGAATTTTGTTACGGTAACACAAAATGAAAAGGTAACGCTGGAACCCACGCCAATACTGGATTGTTACGCTGTTACGGATAAAACCACCCAAACCGCTGAGGTTGAAATATGACCGCCGCCGCGATTATCAAACAAGCCAGGGCCGAGGGGGTGGAATTGAGGCTTTCCACTTCCGGCAAGGTCAAGGCAAGTGGCGATCAGGATGCTGTCAGTCGCTGGATACCGATCATCCGAGAACACAAGCCGGAAATTCTCAGGGCATTACAGGCGGCGAATGACGAATTGCGTCGCATCGTGCCGATTGTTTGCCGAGCCTACGACTGCGATCCGGCAGAGATTGTCGAAGCCCTACAAACCGCGTTAGGCGATGTCAACGCCGCTTTGGAATCCTACCGCCTAATGATGCAACGTATACAACAACAGGTCGCCAGTGTTGGGCAAAGTGGCGACCTTTATCAATCGCCCTTAACTACCGGAAAAGGAAACACAGCATGAAAAACAAATCAGTCAACATTGATATTCGTTTGGAGCGTGATCCGCGCTACTTGGCGGCGACGGCCCGCCTCACCGAATTAAAAATTGAGCTTTCGACGCTGGAGCGTGAAAAGCAGGATGTGTTAGCCGGCCTTTCCGCGCTGACCCCCCAAAACAACCTTGACCTTGTCAACCTCGAAGCTCAAGCACTGGTTACGGGATCAACCGCGCCTGACCTGACGCACTTGAAGCGCGAGACGATGACGAAAAGCCTGGCGGATTTGGATTACCGAATTTCGGTACATTTCAGCGCGCTCGAAATGCAAAGGGGCATTGTTGGTCAATTGCGAACCGAAATCTCCCGCGCTATCTGCGGCGATTTATTGCCACAGCACAAGGCCAACGTCGCAAACATAGTCACAGCAGCGCTGCAATTGAGCGTTGCACTACAGGCACAGATGGAATTACGCGATGACTTAGAGGCGGCCGGTGTTGAGTTTTCTTCCCTGCTTCGCCAAATGCCGATTAACGGTTTTGATTTGCGCGATAGTCAGTCGAAATTGAGCCATTACATGTTGGAATGCCACGAGTACGGATTTATCGCTAAGGCCGACCTACCGGACATCGTGCGCGACAGAATCCCAAAGCCGTCCAAACCCATTAAGTCAGAACCAGTAGCTCTGAACACTGACGGCTGGCTCGCAGCCTGAACACCAACCACGAAAGGACAATCACCATGGAACGTGCAAACACCGACCGCAAGGGCAGACAAGGCCGCTCAATCGAGAGCATTCCAGAGTTTCAATCTCATCTAATGCGGGAAAGGCTCACCTTTCCGCAATGGGAAGCGCGCAACAAGGTACCGCTGGCGGCTGATGATTCTTTATCACTCACCTTGCGTTACAAATACAGCAAAACCAGACCGAGGCGGTAGGCTTGAGGGCGGGGCGGATAAAATCCTTGGGGGATGTCCGCCACCAGTACCGCTACCGATCCCATTTAGACAATTAATCCAGAAATTAGGAAATCAAAATGACAGGAAAATTAGGAATGAAAGGTAGCGGCGGCGCAAGAAAAGGGGCGGGCAGGCCGCGCGGATCGGGCAAAGACACTGCATCTTCCGCTACGACCGACCCAAAATCACCGGCGACCTACCTGGACGCAGAGTCTTACCTGGCCGCCGTGGTAGAAGGCCGTGAAATCCCCGACCCGGCGCGAATCGCTGCGGCAAAGGCGATTTTGCCCTATCAGAAGCGCCGCCAGCGCGTTCCCCTTGCCGCAGCGCGGCCTCCCAAAGCCCAGGAACGATCCGACGAATTGACGGCAGGAAATGACCTAAACGCACGCTTCAAGCGCCGCGTAGTCGAGCTGGCCGAAGGTCGCGAACGAGAAGGAGCTGCAAAATGACGATAGAACTCAAGCCAGTCTGTGAGCTGTTGCGCCGTGTCGGGCCGAAGTGGTGGCCGATGGGCGCACCCCTGATCCCGTCGCCAACGCCCGACGAAATCCAGGCTGCGCGCGAAGTGCTGGTAGAGGCCGATCCGTGGACGCGATTGTTCTACGCCACGAGATACCCCGCTTTGTTTGGCGATCTGGAGCCGCATCCTTGGCCGCAAGCAGTCCGAGATTGACTGATACGGACTTGATACCCGAGCACGTCTGCACCTTCAATGTCGTGACCGGAAGCCTGCCGGCCGTATGTGGGAGCTTCTCCAAGAATAGCCATGACAAAGATTACGTGTACCCAAGAGTGTACCCATTCAAAAGCACGATTACTATAAACGGCTTTAAGACGCCATTAAAGTGACTTACTCGGTATACAGATTCAAGTCTACTTGGCCGTAAGCCTCGCCCACCCGGGAATACTAAACAAGAACGCTTATTGCCATACCGCTCTAAATGTCCAAATTACTAACCCCCAACGCATTGCTTTCAATGAAAGCCCTGCGTGGCTCTACCTGATCGCCCATGAGTGTGGTGAATATCTCGTCCGCTGTAATGGCATCGTCGATCTGCACTTTGAGTAAACGACGCACATGCGGATCCATCGTGGTTTCCCACAACTGACTGGGATTCATCTCACCAAGCCCTTTATAACGCTGGGTACTGATGCCGCTCTTGACTTCGCCAAGCAACCAATCAAGCGCCACTTTAAAATCCGTTATTGACTGATATTTCTCTCCGCGTTTTACCAGTGCCCCTGGACCTAGCAGCCCGAGCAACATCTGTGCGGTTTTTCTGATTTGGCGGTAGTCCCCGCTGGCAATAAGCTCCGGGTCAATAACACTGCATTGCAGATTGCCATGAACATATTTGCTGATTTCCAGCCGATAGCTGGCGCTTTCCAGGTCTAATGCAACCTGCACCTCAGCCGCCATTCCAGCAAGGGATGTGCGCAGTTGCTGTGCGGCAATTTCGGCCCCACTCTCCGTACTGATGTCAAGGTCAGGCATACGTAGCAACGCGCGCATCACCGCTTCATCATAAAGCGAGGTAAGACGGCTGATAACCGCCTCGGTAATAAACATTTCCTTGGCCATCAGGCGCAAGGCCTCGCCCGTAAGCGTGCCTGCTTGTGAGTCAGTTATTACCTCAGCACCATTAAGAGCGGTTTGCAGCAAATATTCGTTCAGTTCGTGGTCGTCCTTGAGATACCTCTCATCTTTGCCATGTTTGATTTTGTAGAGCGGTGGTTGGGCAATATAGATGTGACCACGTTCGACCAGCTCCGGCATCTGGCGGTAGAAAAAAGTAAGCAGCAAGGTACGAATATGTGCGCCGTCGACGTCAGCGTCGGTCATGATGATGATGCGGTGGTAACGCAGTTTTTCAACATTGAAGTCGTCTTTGCCTATGCTGGTGCCAAGCGCTGTAATAAGAGTTGCTATTTCCTGCGACGAAATAAGCTTGTCAAAGCGTGCTTTTTCCACGTTGAGTATCTTACCCTTGAGCGGTAGGATTGCTTGGAACTTCCGATCACGCCCCTGTTTGGCTGAACCGCCTGCAGAATCTCCCTCTACCAGGTAGAGCTCACATTTTGCGGGGTCTCGTTCCTGGCAGTCGGCCAGTTTCCCGGGCAAGCCTAATCCATCCATGACCCCCTTGCGGCGCGTTATTTCTCGGGCTTTGCGGGCTGCCTCGCGCGCCCTGGCGGCATCGACTACTTTGCCGCAAATGGTCTTGGCATCATTGGGGTTTTCCAGCAAGTATTCAGCCAGCTTTTGTGCGACCACTTCCTGCACCACCGGCTGCACTTCGCTGGAAACCAGTTTGTCTTTGGTTTGCGATGAAAACTTGGGATCGGGTACCTTGACTGAAAGCACGCAAGTAAGACCTTCCCGCATGTCGTCACCGGACGTTTCTACCTTGGCCTTTTTGGCTAATTCATTCTGTTCTATATAGTTATTGAGCGTACGCGTCATAGCGGTACGCAACCCCGTCAGGTGTGTGCCGCCATCGCGCTGCGGGATGTTATTGGTAAAGCACTGGACGGACTCTGTGTAAGAATCGTTCCATTGCATGGCCACTTCGACCGTCATACCTTCCTTTTCGCCGATTGCGTGGAACACCTTGGGATGTAACACGGTCTTGGATCTACTCATGTAATCGACAAAGCCTTTGACGCCACCGGCATATGCAAAATTTTCACTCTTGCCGTTGCGCTGATCGATCAATTCAATTTTGACGCCACGGTTAAGAAACGAAAGCTCGCGCAGGCGCTTGGCCAGGATGTCGTAATGAAATTCGATATTGCTGAAAGTTTCTGCCGACGCCATAAAATGCACCTCGGTGCCACTCCTTTCTGTGGTTCCGGTAACCGCTAGGGGTGCTACACGATCGCCATGGCGGAACTCCATCTGATACACCTTGCCGCTACGCCAGATACGCAACCTAAGCCAGTCGGAAAGTGCATTAACCACCGATACCCCCACACCATGCAACCCCCCGGAAACCTTGTAGGAGTTCTGGTCGAACTTGCCTCCGGCATGCAATTCCGTCATGACAATTTCAGCAGCGGAGCGCTTAAATTCGTCATCTTCCTTGATGTCTGGAGGGATGCCGCGCCCGTTGTCCACCACACTAATGGAATTGTCTAAATGAATGATGACTTTGATGTCGTTGCAGTGACCGGCAAGCGTTTCGTCGATTGCATTGTCCACCACCTCGAATACCATGTGGTGCAATCCGGAACCATCCGAGGTGTCTCCGATATACATACCTGGCCGTTTGCGTACTGCATCCAGGCCTTTGAGAATTTTGATGCTTGTGGAATCGTAATTAGTCATTGTCTTTTTGTTTCACGTGAAACAATCGTGGGGATTTGAACATCAGCTAGATACGCATCGGCATGACAACATATTTATAGTCATCATCTCCTGGTACCGTCACCAGGCAACTGCTGTTTGCGTCGGCGAAAGAAAAAGTTACGGTATCGCTACTGATATTATTTAGTACGTCTATCATATAAGTTACGTTGAATCCTATATCCAGCGGGTCCCCATTGTAGTTTATTTCCAATTCTTCTTCTGCTTCTTCCTGCTCACTATTGCTGCTTATTAGACGTATGCTGTCCTTGCCTAGCACCATCCTGATCCCGCGGTATTTTTCATTGGATAAGATGGAAGCGCGTTGCATGGATTGCAAGATGGTATATCGCTCTACGGTAAATATATTACTATTGCCGCTAGGTATGACTCTCGTGTAATCGGGGAATTTCCCATCTATTACTTTGCTTATTAGCCGTGTATTGGAAAAAGAAAAATTTGCCTGATTAGCACCAAGTTCTATCGTGACTTGTTCATCTGAGTCATCCAATAGTTTTATCAACTCGATTACCGTCTTACGCGGCAAAATTATTTCTTGTTTATCATGGGTGTCTGCTAATTTTGTACTTGTAAAACTCAGGCGATGACCATCAGTCCCCACAATATTGATTCGATCCGCACCTATTTCTAACAGAAGGCCATTGAGATAATAACGAATATCCTGTTGGGCCATGGAGAATTCGACCTGCTTTAGCAAATGTTTGAGTTTTGCCTGGCTTATCCGAATTATCAAATCCGTGTTGCCAGAAACTTTGGTCATTTGAGGATAATCTGTGGAAGGTAGGGTTTGCAGGTTGAAACGGCTTTTCCCCACCTTCACTTCCAGTCGGCTTTCTTGTTCTGTTATTAGGATATCTGATGCTTCTGGTAAGGAACGACAGATATCCAGTAATTTTTTAGCCGCGACAGTGGTTGTTATTTCACCACCAATATTACTTTCTATGGTCTGTGAAACTTGCATTTCAAGATCGGTTGCAGTCAACGTAACCTGATTATCTTTTGCTTCAAGCAATAAATTGGAGAGTATGGGTAAAGTATGTCTTCTTTCTACAATGCTCCCCACTGAAGAAAGTGGTTTTAATAACGATTCTCTATTTATTTTGATAGTCATAGCTATATAGTCCTAATAGTAACTATAAACACGTGTTTTTTTGTTGATATTCAGTATTGCAATTTTAATTCAATTGGTTGGCTAATGTTTAGCACCATCTGAA
>Ga0172367_10005201_pt1 | contig 15814 bp, 10 predicted proteins | sample Lak10m_FD_114542 | JGI IMG/M metagenome (GOLD analysis project Ga0172367, IMG submission 114542) | Freshwater microbial communities from Kabuno Bay, South-Kivu, Congo - kab_022012_10m | ecosystem: Environmental > Aquatic > Freshwater > Lake | place: Democratic Republic of the Congo: South-Kivu...
ATCCGGAAGCGACGCACGCGACAAATGTGACCGTCCGCCTCGATTCCGACGACGTGGCGCAGCCCGACGCGGTGCTGGTTCTCGATGCGGCCCACGGCGGCAAAGCTGCCGTCGATGAGAGTGGCTATCTTTCCGGGGCACCGGAGCTGGTCGTCGAAATCGCCGCGAGCAGCGTCTCGCGCGATGCGAGGGAAAAACTCGTCAGCTACCGCCGCGCCGGGGTGGCGGAGTATCTGCTCTGGCGCGTGCTCGATGAAGAAATCGACTGGTTCTTGCTGGAGGAGGACGAATACCGCCTGATCCAGCCGGAAGAGGGTTTCCTCCGTAGTCGCGTTTTCCCCGGTCTCGCCCTCCCGGTCGCCGCCGCTCTCTCGGGGGATCTCGCGACCGTGCTGGGCGTGGGTGCCGGAAGGTGAGTGAGGCAGGGCACGCCAGCGGCCCGGATCGTCCGAAAGCAACGCCCTCAACCCTCCGCGCTTTGGCCCGGCACCTCGATCATCGCCAGTCCCGCCAGCCGGGCCAGCTTGCCCTGCCGGCCGTCGAAGGTAAGAAACCGGCACGAAGGGACCTGCAGGGCGCAGGCGACGTGGAGGATGTCCATCGTCCGGCACCCGGTGCGGGGAGTCTCCCGGCTGAGCCGATGGAATTCCCGGATCAGCTCGACGCGGTCGATCTCGGGAAACACATAAAGTCCGCGTTGCTTCCGGGAGTGGAAATGCTCGATCTGCAACTCCGCCTCCGCCTCCGTCCACTCGTTCCGGAAGACCTTGAGGTGAAGCGCGTTGGCAAGCTCCGCCTCCTGCAATTCCCATACGGGCAGGGGATCATCCTGCTCCGAAAGGCAGGATTGCACGAACTCCGATCCGGCCTCGAGAACATAGAGTTTCACGAGGGCACTGGTATCGAGGTAGATCACCAGCGTCCCTCCCGGTCCGCGTCGACGGCCTCCTGACCGGTCATGCCCTTTGCCGGGAGGGCGGTGACGAGGTGGTCCTCCCACTTCACGACCCGGCGCGGAGTCGCCGAGACGATCCGGACAACCGGCTTTCCGCGGTTGAGCACCTCGAAGGTCTCGCCACGGGCCACCTGTTCCTCGATTTCGGCCCATTGCGCCTTCATTTCCCGAACCGAAACCGTCTTCATGTGAAAACGATCGTCTTTGGGTTTCAAACTGTCAAACATCCGGTTTTCATTTTGAGAACGGAAAAGGTAGGGCCTGCCGCCACTCCAGGTCCCGGTCTCGAGGCAGCTCGTCGCAAGGCCTGCGGCGCGACCGAATCTTTTCCAAAAAATCGTTCCTATTCTCCGCTTTCCACTCGTCTGGAACGCACGAACTTTGCTATCGCTGTCACCCGGCCCATCCATGAATCGAACGCACCTCCCTTTATTGCTCCTCGCCTTGGCCGCTCCCCTGCAGGCAGAGGATCTCACCCCGAAAGTGAAGGCGCTCTTCGAAGCCAAGTGCAAGGAATGCCACCATCCCGACACGGAAGACGACTTTCCCTATCTCCACGAGGGTTCTGATCTCGCGGAACTGATCGAGGAGGAAATGATCACCAAGGGGAATCCCGACGAATCGGCCATTTTCCGCCGCGTCTCGATGGACGCGACCTCGAAAAAACGCATGCCGAAGAGCAGCGGGGCCGAGGGCGACGATTCCTACAAGGCGCCTCTCACGGCCGGGGAGCAGACGCTCATCCGCGACTGGATCGCCCAAACCGGCGACACCGCGCCCGTGCCCGCGCCCGCACCGGCCTCCGTCGTCACCGCGACCGTCGAGGACAAGGTCGGTGAATTCCCCGCGAACCTCGATCTGAATGGGAAGGTCCACTGGATCTTCGCGAACCGCTGCGGCCAGTGTCACGAGGGCGACTACGAGCCAGAGCTTCACGGCGGGGTCAACCTGGCGGCCTTCTTCACCGAGCGCGACGACTCGGGCACGATCCTCCTCGCCGAGGCGGTGCTCGACCGGGTGGGGCGCGATCACACCGACTCCGAGCGCATGCCGAAGTCGAAGGGTGCGGCAGGCGACAAGGGCTTCCGTCCGCCCTTGACCGAGGCCGAGACCGCAGTGCTCAGGGAATGGGTGGAGGCGGGCAAACCGGAAGAGGTGAAACGCAAGTTCATTTCCCAGACCGAAGTGCTCGAGGCAATCCTCGACGATCTCAACGCCGCGAGCGAGACCCAGCGGGGCTTCTACCGCTACCTGACCCTGACCAACCTCCACAACCAGGCCGATGCCGGTGGTGGCGCGCTCATCCCCGATCTCGATCCCCAACGCGCCGCGGTCGGCAAGCTGATCAACAGTCTCTCGATGAACGCGAAGATCACCGTCCCCGAGGCGATCGACGCGGAAGGGACGATCTACCGCATCGACCTGCGCGACTACAACTGGAGCGCGGAACAGTGGGAGGAGGTCGTCTCCCATTACCCCTACGGCATCATCGGGATCGACCGGCAGAAGGAGAACCTCATCGCGAGACACACCGGCTCCCCGATGGCCTACCTCCGCGCCGATTGGTTCACCTTTGCGGCTTCGCAACCGCCGCTCTACGACCGGATCCTGGACGAACTCCTCGGGATCGATCCGACACGGGAAAACGTCCATGCCCAGCTCGAAGAGGCCCTCGGGGTGGATCGTTTTGAAAACCTGCGCGAGGGGCGCGCGATCCGGGCGGGCTTCCAATACTCGGGAGTGTCCGGGGCGAACCGCCTCATCGAACGCCACGAACTGGGTTCGCATCAGGGCGCCTACTGGGTGAGCTACGACTTCACCCCCCTGAGCGCCGAGCGCACCCACGATCTCACCCTCGCGCCGCTCGGACCCGTCGAGGCTGGACTGACCGACGATCACGAACACCGGTTCAACCACGACGGTGGCGAGATGATCTACCACCTGCCCAACGGGCTGCAGGGTTACATGCTGACAACGAACAAGGGGGTCCGCCTCGACCGCGCCCCCATCGAGATCGTGCAGGACGACAACCGGCAGGACAAGGTGATCCTCAACGGCATTTCCTGCATGGCCTGTCATGACAAGGGGGTGAAACCGCCGATCAAGGTCGTCGATCTTTCGAAGCGCACCTTGGCAACGATGGAGGATGAAGTGCGTCCCCTCGTCGAAGCCGCGGGGATCCTCGATTTCAACGAGAGCAACCTGGTGAAGAAACTCTACCCCGAGCCGGCCGTGCTCCAAGCGGCGATCAAGGAGGACTTCGAGCGTTTCACCAAGGCCGAGATGGAGGCCACGGGCGGACGGAGCGGCGCGGCCGAACCGGTCCTCGGTCTTTACAAGGAATTCCGCGGCGCCGTCACGGCCAGGAAGCTCGCGGCCGAGTTCGGGATGGAATACGACGAGCTGCTCACCCTCCTCAAGCAAGAGAGCGACAGCAGCGAGGTCCTCAGCGTCATCAGCAGTTCGATGGAGCGCGATCTCTCGGTCCGCCGCGAGAATCTCCTCCGTGAATACATCTCGGTCGTCTATGCGCTGGGCTACGAGCTGATGCCCTTCGTGCCGCTCGGGTATGAAGAGTTCGGCGGGCAGAAATACGCGGATCTCGTCGCGAATTCGGACCAGTTCCTCGCCGCCTTCGGATCGGATGGCCTCAGTGTCGCGGAAACGAAGCTCGCCGTGTCCGGATCGGCCGGCGCCTCCGAAGCGCTCGCGAGTGAATCGGTCCTGATGCACGGAGGTGGAAAACTGCGCCTCTCGATCGAGCCGAAGTTGACCGTGGGCGAGCGCGCCAATCTCGAGATCGTCGCGACCGACGACGCCCACATCCGCGTCTTCCACCTCAGCTCGGATCAGCACGTCACCGAGCTCTTCCCGGGCAGCACGAACCAGGACACCTTCCGTCCGAAGAACAAGAAGCTCGTCGTCTCGTGGGAAACGACGGCGCCGGGCGGACCCGAGCACCTTGTCGTCTATGCGGCGAAGACCGGGCTGACAAATGTCGCCAAGGGCGAAGTGGCGGGCGACTTCACGATCTACGAGAAGGACCAAATCTTCTCCTCGCGCGGAATCCCCAAGGCGGTCCGCGCCGAAGAGGCCAGCGCCGGCGCCGTCATTCCCGCCCAGGTCACCGAGGCGCGCATCGGCTATTTCCTGAAGGATTGACCGCATCCGCGAACCCACCGAACCGTCGAAACCGAGAACCTCACAAACGCCCATGAAACGCATCGCTGTTCCCAGCTTCCGCTCCCTCTTCTTCGCCACGGCCTTTCTCTCCCTGCTGCCGCTCGCGGCGCAGGATGAAAGCGGCGACGATCTCGTCAAAAAACTCAAGGGTCGGGCCGGCCAACCGGAGGCCGGCAAGGCCTCCGGAGGGTTGACCACCCGCGGGATGAAGACGCGCTCGATCAGTGGTGGCACGACCGCTCCCGCCACCGCCTCCGAAACGCGCTCGCTCACGATGCGCGGTGTCCCGAAGGCGGTCAGCGCCGCGGCGGAGGAAGACAAGGTCGATCTCAAGCCGACGGTCGCGGGCGGCGACGAGGTCGAGCTGAGCTACAAGGTCGATCCCGAATCCAAGGTGGCCCGCGACAACATCCTCTTCCGCAAGGGCAGTGCCGAGTTCGCCGATGATGCCTCCGTCGAGGTCGTCGTGACCTTGGCCGAGGCCTTGAAACATCCCGATCTGCAGGGGCTGCAATTCGTGATCGAAGGCCATGCCTCGACCGAAGGGGACGCCAATGCGAACCAGAGCCTTTCGCAGCTCCGCGCCGAGCAGATCGTCTCGGTGCTGACGACTCTCGGCGTCGCGGAGCACTCCCTCATCCCCGTCGGCTTTGGCGAGACGCAGGCGCGCTTCCCCGAGACTTCGCCCGATGCCCTGCTCAAGCAGGATCGCCGGGTGCTGATCTTCCGGCTGGATCGGTGAGGCGGATCAGTATCCCCAGGCCCCACGCGTTTTGATCCGCGCTTCGCGCTCGAGTGCCTCGAGCCCGTCACGGGCTTGGAAGAAGGTCTTTCCCTTCGGAGTCGGGACCGGTTTTTCCTTGGAGCCGGGTCCTTTCGTGTGAACCCGGGCGAGCCCCTCCGCGACCAGCAGCGACGCCAAATCGCTGCCGTCGGGCAACTCGACGAAGCCATAAGTGCGATCACTGTCGTAGACCCGTTCCCAGTAAGTATAGACAGTGAAGGGGCCGCTCGCGAGCCGCTGTCTGGTGAAGGCCTTGGCCCGCTGGCCGACTTCAACGGCTTCGGCGGGAGCGATTCCGCCGAGATCGCGGGCCTGCTCGGCGACGCGGCGGCGCTGGTCGGCGTAGCGGTCGCTGAGATAACTCTCGGGGGCGTCGACAAAGTAGAGGCGCAGTTCGAATTCGCGCCCCCCCGCCTTGACCATGAAACTGTCGCCGTCATTGCCGTCGCGATCCACGTAGCGGGCGTCGGTGAAGCGGTCGTAGACGCCGACTTTCGAAGGATTGACCGTTCTGTCAGGAGACGATTTGCCCGCTGGTGCGGTTTCCTTTGCTCTCGACGTCGCCTCCCCGGTCTCCGGGAGGCGGACCTCCTCCAGTGTTGTGAATCCCTTTTCGCGGAGCTCTTCGGCTTCACCGCCGGTCTCGCCGACCGGCAGGCTGCCTCGCTGCCAATAAACCACCGTGAGGATCACGAGGATGGCCGCGTAGCGGAGGAGTCGCTCTTTTCCTTTCATCGGGTCTCGGCGGGGTTGGCGATCCGGATCTTTGGACAAGGGAATGGGGACAGGGGAATGGTTTCGATTCCCTTGTCCTGATTCCTTTGTCAGCAACTTGGCGGCGGGCTTGCCCCAACCTCAGCTCTTTTTTTCCTGCACCGCCGACTTGATGTAGAGCTCGCGCAGTTGCTTGAAGTCCACCTCGCCCGGGCTCTGGGACATCAGGTCGATCCCCTTGTTGTTCTTGGGGAAGGCGATGACTTCGCGGATGCTGTCCTCGCGGCAGGCGAGCATGACGAGACGATCGAGGCCCAGAGCGAGACCGCCGTGGGGCGGCGCACCGAAGCGGAAGGCGGTGAGGATGTGGCCGAATTTCGCATGCTGCTCCTCCTCGCTGATGCCGAGGACGCTGAACATGCGCGACTGGAGATCGCTCTCGTGGATCCGGAGGCTGCCGCCGCCGAGTTCGTAACCGTTGAGCACGACATCGTAGGCGACGGCGCGGATCTCACCCCATTTCGACTCGTCGTCGAGCAGGGCCATGTCTTCGGCCTTGGGACGGGTGAAGGGGTGGTGGACCGCATTCCATTTGCCCTCTTCGGCATCGTAGCCGAGCAGCGGGAAATCGACGACCCAGAGGAAGTCGAGGACGTCGTCCATGTCCTTCGTCAGGCCGCACATCGAGGCGACTTCGAGGCGGAGGCGTCCGAGCACCTCACAGCAAACCGCCCACTGGTCGCAGCCGAAGAGGACGAGGTCGCCCTCCTCGATCCCGAGGCGCTCGGTCAGGGCCGCCTTTTCGGCGTCGGAGAAGAATTTCACGATGGGCGACTTCCATTCACCGCCCTCGACCTTGATGTAGGCGAGGCCACCGGCACCGGCTTCCTTGGCGATTTCCTCGAGGCGCTTCACCTGTCCGGTCGTGACCGTGGCGAATCCCTTCGCGTTGATCGCGCGGACCTTGCCGCCTTTTTCGAGGGTGCTGGAAAAGACCTTGAAGGCCGAAGTCGCGAAGACGTCCGAGAGATCGACGATCTCAGTGCCAAAGCGGCGGTCGGGTTTGTCGCTGCCAAAGGTGTCCATCGCCTCCTGGTAGGTGATGCGGGGGAAGGGCTTCGAGACTTCGACGCCCCGTGATGCCCTGAAGGCGGCGGCAAGGAGATCTTCGACGAGGGAATAGATGTCCTCCTCGGTGATGAAGCTGGCCTCGATGTCGACCTGGGTGAACTCGGGCTGGCGATCGGCGCGGAGATCCTCGTCGCGGAAGCAGCGGGCGATCTGGAAATACTTCTCCAGACCGGCCACCATCATCATCTGCTTGTATTGCTGCGGGGCCTGGGGCAGGGCGTAGAACTTGCCGGGGCTGAGGCGCGAGGGCACGAGGAAGTCGCGGGCACCCTCGGGCGTCGACTTCGAAAGGATCGGCGTCTCGATCTCGATGTAGCCGGCCGCGTCGAGGCGGTCGCGGATCGCCTTGGTGATGAGGTGGCGCTGGCGCAGGTTGCGCGACATGCGGGGACGGCGCAGGTCGAGGTAGCGGTGTTTCATCCGCAGGTCCTCGTTGCTGAGCTCCTTGTCGAGTTGGAAGGGGAGGACGTCGGCCTTGTTGAGGATCGTCAATCCGGTGACGACCATCTCGATCTCGCCGGTGTCGATGGCGCTGTTGAGGGTGCTTTTCCCCTCGACCTCGGGTCGGATGTCGACGCGGCCGGTCACCTGCACGACGTCCTCGGATCGGAGGCTGTGGCTCAGGGCGGTGGCGTCGGCGTTTTCCTCGGTGCGGAAGACGCACTGGGTCACGCCCTCGCGGTCGCGGATGTCCATGAAAATGACCCCGTGGTGATCGCGGACGGTGTTCACCCAGCCCACCAGAGTCGCCGTCGTGCCGGCGTGGGACTTGCGGAGTTCGTTGCAGTGGTGGGTTCGATACATGGGGTGGGTGAAAGGCGGTTGATTCGACCTGAAAAACGGACGGGTCGAGACACTACAACCCATCCGCGGCCGTGCAAGGGGGCGGAAGGGGCGATTTTGGGGGCGAAAACGGGGCCATCCGGGGCCGCAAGGCGGGAATCGGAAGACTTCCAGGGTCGGATCAGGATAGGCGGTAACCGGCACTTGAGTGGAATGGCCTTGACTCGATACCCGTAAAATCCTGCAATGGGTGCCGATGAACTTGCTTGAACCGTTCCTCTGAACCTGTTCCAGTTATTGGCTGGCTTTTGAGTGGCAACGCCCCCCGCGATAGAAAGACGGCGGGGAATCTCCCGGTTCGTCCAAACAGCGCCAATCCGAAGAACCTTGCTCCAATCCGAACCGGAATTCATCCGTTCAAAATGCCCATGATGATTCAGCGACTGGCGATGATCCCCGCCCTTCTTGTCGTATCGCTTACCGTCGCCGCCGATTCCCGGATGAATCGTTCGGCGCAGGATCTGGCCAAACATCTCGCGCCCACGCCTCCTGCGGCGAAGGTGAACCCCGGCGATCTGGACAAACTCCGCCAGCGGATGATCGCCCTGATCGATGCCTTGGAAGCCTCGTCGCGCTCCAACGGTCCCGGCCCCGAAAGCCTGATCGCGAAAGCCTATGATTTTCGCGACGATGTCGCCGGCGTCGAAAGGCTCCTCACCCAAAATGCGGTCCTCAACGCATGGCGCGAAGCAAACGGACGTGGTCTTTTCAACGAAGCAGGCAAATACACCGGAGACATCACGAAGGGGCGTGGGGTGGGGGGGAGCTGTGTTTTCGAGCTCGTCATTCCCGGTGAAGTCTATCCACCCGCCTCCAATCAAATCGCGAACCTCCGCCTCGTCTCCGCCGACGCCAGAAGGGCTGTCGATGCCCCGTTCACCCAGCGCGAGAAATCCTTTCGCGGCGAACTTGTTGAAATGATCGCAGAGAAAGGCCGCAGTGCCGAGCTTTCCCGTTTTGAGAATCCGCCTCCCACAGATCAATTCGGTAGGACGGATCAAGAGTCGCTCGATCTCTGGAAAAAGGCCATGGACGAAGCCGGGGACGCCGGAAAAAAGAAGCCGAGCCTGCGGCTTCAGGGAAATCTGGGTGGAACGCCTTCGCACATGACGGCGCAACGGTGGCGGTCGGTTACCGAAGTAATCAACAACTCCCAGCATCCCACCGAGGTCACCGTGGACATTTATCTGATCGGGCACACCTGGAAAAAGCGCGACTATTACGTGATGGCGAAGTCCACCCAGGTGATCAAACTGCGGGCGAACGAATCGAGGTCTCTCGAAGTGTTCACGCGGGCGGAAGGCTCGTACAAGAACAAGGCCGACGATCATGATCAGCTTTCCAAAGCTGAGAGACGCGAAAGCTCGGTGCGCTACCGGGGATTTGTGGTGGTTGCCAATCACGGCAAGGAGGTCGTGGCATTCATCGGCTCCGACCAGCGCATGGCGGAACTTGGCAATCCCGAGACCGAAGGCTCGTCGCTCGGCAGTCTTCCGGTGTTCTGAGAGCCCGAAACGTTGGGAGTCGAGCCGCTTTTCGGATCTTTTTTCCGAGCCTCGGGACGGCTCGTAATCTAGCGCCGTCTTTCGCGACAAATAGCAACGTTTCCCTATCCCGCCCCATCGCATCGACAAGGACCACGGTGCCGAGCTCGACCGTGCCAGCACCCGTGTCGGCATTCGAATCGGTGCGCGGCGGACGGGAATCGTGAACCCCAAAACCGCAATCACGCCCCGGAGAATCCGCCTTTTTCCAGTTGGATATCCTCCTTTCGCGGTATTCCTCGTGAGACTTTCGGCGTCCCCTCGCCTCATCACGATGAACCTTGCCCCCTTGTTCCCGACCGGCCTGGCCCTTTGCCTGGCCTTCTCTGTTTCGTCCGGCCAGGAGAAGTCGCCGCCTCGTGACGACTCCGGAAAGTTGCCGAAAGGTCGCGACTACTTCGAGCTGCGCGACGGAATCGCCAACGCGCGGCGGAAATTCGAACTCGAGAAGAAGGGGCGCATCGTCTTCCTCGGTGGTTCGATCACCGCGGGCGGCGGCTGGCGCGACCACACGATGGCATCTTTCGAGGAGGCCTTCCCGGAGACGGAGTTCGAGTTCGTTGCCGCGGGGATCGGTTCGCTCGGATCGGTGCCGCACGCCTTTCGGCTCGAGCGCGATGTCCTGTCCAAGGGGCCGGCTGATCTCCTCTTTGTCGAGGCCGCGGTGAACGACAGCTCGAACATCCCCGATCTGCCGGGTCAGATGCTCCGCGGCATGGAGGGCGTCGTCCGCCATGTCCGCGAGGCCAATCCGCTCACCGATATCGTTCATCTCCACTTCGCGATGCCGCCGCATCTCGACGACTTTCGTTCGGGTCGTGTTCCCGTTTCGATCGCCCAGCATGAAAAAGTCGCGGTCGCCTACGGCAATCCCTCATTGAACCTCTCTCTCGAAGTCACCGAGCGCATCGATGCGGGGCAATTCACCTGGGAAAACGATTTCAAGAACCTGCATCCCTCGCCCTTCGGTCATCGTCTTTACGCCGACAGCATCGCGCGGATGCTGGACGCCGCCTTCGCCGGTGCCGTCGCGGAGGCGGCGCGGCCTCATGCGATGCCGGCGCCGGTCGATCCGAAGAGTTATGCGCGCGGTCGTTTCGGCGACCTCGCCTCGGCTCGGCTGGGCAAGGGATTCATCCTCGATCCGGCCTGGAAAGCGACGGATGGCAAGGGCACCCGCGCGGGATTTGTGAACGTCCCGGCCCTCGTCGCGACGGAACCGGGCGCGGAGTTCGCCTTCGACTTCGAGGGCACCGGTTGCGGGCTCTTCCTCGCCGCCGGACCCGATGCCGGGCGCATCGAATACCGCATCGACGGTGGTGAATGGAGCACCCTCGAGACCTTCACCCAGTGGAGCCACGGCCTCCATCTCCCTTGGGTCGTCATCCTCGATGACGGGCTCGACCCTGGCAAACACACCGCAATGGTGCGGGTGGCGGAAGCTCGTCACGAAAAAAGCAACGGCACGGCGCTGCGGGTCTTCCACCTGTTGCTCAACTGAGAGGGATTTGACGCGATGAATCCGACTCGTTTTGTTCTCTTTCCCGCGCTGCTTTTCGGGCTGCCGCTTTACGGGGCGGTTCCGATCGCGGAGGTGGCCGAGGTGCATCGGGCGCTTCTCGAGACGCACTGCCTTTCCTGTCACGGTCCCGAAAAACAGAAAGGAAAGTTCCGCATCGATGATCTTTCCCACGCCATCGACAATGTCGAGACGGCGGAGAAGTGGCAGAAGATTCTCAATGTGATGAACGCCGGGGAGATGCCGCCCGAAGAGGAGCGGAAGCCTGACAATGCCGCCAAAACCGACCTCCTTGATGACTTGGCCAACACGCTGGTCTTGGCTCGGAAGCGGCTTGCTGACCAAGGCGGCCTGATCACGATGCGGCGGCTCAACCGCCGGGAATACAGGAACACCCTGCGTGAGTTGCTCGGGGTGGAGATTAACGTCGCGGAGCTTCCCGCCGACACGGGCACGGGCGGATTTGACACGGTTGGTTCGAATCTCTTCATGTCGGCCAATCAGTTCGAGCAATACCAATCGCTCGGACGCGAGGCGCTCGAGGAGGCCTTCGTGCGGCACTCGCACGCGGGCCAACGGCGCCGCCTGAGGGTCGAGGTGGAGGAAAACAATGGCCGCATCCGGAAGAATTACGCGGACGCTCTCGACGCGCTGACCCGGGCCACGAAATGGTCCGAGGCGGTCGCGGCGGCCGCAGCCAAGCCGGAAAACGCCACGCTCGTGGCCGGGCTGCAGAAGCAGGTGAAGAACGAGGATCTGTTCCGCCGCGAGTGGGCGAGGATCCCCGGAGCGCCCGCGCCGGAGACCTTTGGATTCCAGACGGTGGAGAACAACGCCGACAAGGCGAACCGCGCCCTCGGCTACGGCACGCCGATGGGGACAGGATTTACGCGTCCCTATCACGAGCGTTATCTGAAACAGCCCCAACTCGACACCGGTGCCTATCTGACCGTCAGCGTCGGCGATTTGGGCAACGACCACTTCGCCATTCTCGTGCCCTATGATTGGCCGGTTGGCGAGTATGTCCTGCGGGTGCGAATGGGGCACACTCCACAGTCATCGCCGGAGCAGCGCTACCTCGAATTCGGGACGAACCCGCGCAACGGCAAGCCGCTCAGCACCCATGTGGTGAGCGGGACTCTGGAAGAGCCGGAAATCATCGAGATCCCGTTCCAGCTCACCAAGGATCACACCGACCGGAGCGACCGGACTCTTTTCCTCCGCGAAAAAGGCACCAACGATCACTACCTGCGCACCCGGGATCTCTTCAACGCCGGCAAAAAGGCGAATGGTATCGGACCTGAGCTGGCGATCTGGGTGGATTGGATCGAGCTCGAAAGCCGGAGTCCGGAGGCCGAGGGAGCGGTCGCGGAGGCAAGATTCAACATCGGCAGCAACCGTCAGGTTGGCTCAGTCTCTGCAAAGGGACTCGATCGCGTCCGCTACGAGTGTGAGTCGGCCAACGGAAAGGTTCGGGACTACGTGGCCCACACGATCGAAGCGCGGGAGCGAGCCAACCGATGGGTCGAAGCGGTGGAGGCCGCCGCTGCGAAACCAGAGAATGCCGCGATCGTCGCGAGGCTGAAGCCCGAGCCAAGGAACGATGCCCTTTTCCGGCGATCTTGGAAGGAGATACCGGGTGCCCCTGCGCCGGAATCCTTTGGCTTTCAGACGCAGGAGAACAATGCCGACAAGGCCAATGCGGCCCTCGGTGAGAACTGGCAGAAGTATCACGAGTATTACCTCGCCCGTCCTGGTCTCGATCGCGGTGCCTACCTCGCTACGCCAACGATGCACCCGGCGGTGATGGCACTGGGTTTTCTCCAACTGCCGGTGCCGGCGGAATGGAACAGCGGCGACTACGTCCTCCGGGTGCGGCTCGCCGCGGCACCGGAGGCCCGGCCCGAGCAGAAGTTCCTCGAGGTCGGGATGCATCCGCGCAACGGCATGGTGCGGGCGACCTTCGCCGTGACCGGAACGATGGAGCAGCCGCAGATGGTCGAGTTTCCTTTCTCCCTCACCCGGGTCCAGGATGATCCGGGCGACCGCACCCTCTTCATTCGGGAGAAAGGGGCTTGGGACAACAACGAGGAGGGTGGCCGCAAACGCCAGGAGTCGGTGACGCGGAACGGGATCGGTCCCGAGGCAGTCCTCTGGATCGATTATCTGGAGATCGCGCGGCTCGACCTCGATGCGGTGACGGGAGCCCCCGCGATCCGGGCGATCGGACTGCCGCTCGACGAGAAAAGCCCGGCTCCGGCGCCTGAAGAGGTGAAGGCCGCGATCGGGCGCTTCGCCAGCGTTGCCTTTCGCGGCACGGAAGCGTCCGCGGGGTTCGTCGACAAACTCGCCGCGCTCCACGCCGGCCAGATCGCGGCCGGGGTGAAACCGCGCGAGGCGCTGCGTGAAACACTCTCCGTGGTGCTCGCTTCACCGATGTTTCTTTACCTGGCCGAACCTTCGCCGGATGGAAAACGGCGTTCCCTGACCGGACCCGAACTCGCCGCGCGGCTCTCCTATTTTCTCTGGGGTTCTCCCCCCGATGCGACCTTGCTCGGGTTGGGCGAATCGGGCGAACTGATGACGCCGGAGGTGCTCGCCGCGCAGGCGGTGCGTCTGCTCGACGATCCGCGCTCGGAGGATCTGGTGCACGGCTTCGTTCACCAATGGCTCGGGATGGACCGGATCGAGTTCTTCGAAGTGAATCGCCCGAAGTATCCGCGCTTCGACGATAGCACCCGGCTCGCGGCGAAGAACGAGATCTACGAGACCTTCGCGCATCTCCTCCGTGAGAACGCACCGGTGAGCGACCTGCTCAAGTCGGACTATGTCGTCATCAATCGCCTCCTCGCTGACTACTACGGCATTCCCGGAGTCGAGGGCGATGCCTTCCGCAAGGTCGCTCTCTCCCCGGGTTCGCCGAGGGGAGGTTTGTTGGGGATGGCCGCGGTCAGTTTTATGGGCGGCAACGGCGACCACACCAGTCCGGTGGAGCGTGGAGCGTGGGTTCTGCGAAAACTTCTCCACGATCCGCCGCCGCCCGCACCGGCCAACGTGCCCCAGATCGCTCGCCTCGCGGGGAAAGTCCTCACGACGCGTGAGCGGCTCCTCGCCCACCAGGAGGAGGCGCAGTGCGCGAGCTGCCACCGCAAGATCGATCCGATCGGATTTGGTCTGGAGAATTTTGACGCCGTCGGCCAGTGGCGCAACGAAGACAGCTACCAGGTCATGGACGAGACCGGCAAGCCGGTGCCGGACGCGAAGAAGACCTGGACGATCGACCCCGCGGCGGAACTTCACAAAGGGCCGGCTTTCCGGGATTACTTCGAATTGCGCGATCTTATCGCGGCGCGCTCGGAGGACTTCGGGCGGGGCTTCAGCGAGGCGCTCGTCGAATACGCCCTCGGTCGTTCCATCGGCTTCGGTGACGAACCGCTCATTGACGCAATGGTGGCCGAAGCGAAGCGCGAGGGATTCGGAGTGCGGGCCTTCATCCACTCGCTCGTGGCGAGCGAGGCGTTCCGGACGAAATGACGCGGCATGGAGCTTCACCGACAGCACCTGATTCCCGGACCCGGATCATTCAAAGGGATTGATCACCGGGACGCCACAGCGATTGAAGTCGACGACATTTCGCGTTGCCACGGTGAGCCCATGATATCGTGCCGTCGCGGCAACCATGGTATCCTTGATTCCCACGGTGAAGCCGGACCGGCGGACTTCATTGACCAAGCCACCCCAAACGATCGCCACGTCGAGACTCCAATCGAGGCAATGGACGCGGCTTCGCAGCCCTTCGAACCAGGTTTCCAAATTCGATCGTCGTTTTCCTTCATCGAGATGGCTGATGCCCTGCCACACTTCGCCCATCACCACGGCGTCGGTCACGCACTCCACCACATGATTTTGGAACCAGTCCACCGCCCGCTCCACCGGTTTGGCTTTGGTCGGCTCGCAAAGCAGATTTGCATCCACCAGCTACTTCATTCCAAGGCCAGCGGATTGAGATCGTCCGTCGTTTCATCCTCGGCCGGAGGATTGAACCAGTCCTTTTCAGGGCAGGATTTCAACCATTCAACCAAATCGGGCTGCGAACCAGGCTCGGGTCCCGTTTCTTCCGTCAACGAAACCCGCACCGGTCGTCCTTCCGGAAAATGGCTGAGCATTCCGGCCAGAATGCCGACACTGTCGTCGCCGACGCGAATTGTCGTGTTGATCGTGCTCACCTTCATTATGATACTCATCCGGGCGACATTTGACAACCCCTCAACCATCCCTGGCATTTGATGAAAACCCGCCGCCACTTCCTCCAGTCCAGCACCGCCCTCATCGCGCTGCCGATGCTCGAATCCCTCGGCTTCCGGCGCTTCGCCTCGGCGGCCGGTCCGGCGACACCTCCGAAACGGCTCCTCTTCCTCGGGTTCGGATGGGGCATCACCGAGGACACCTGGTATCCGGACATCACCAAACCGGGACCGGACTACGAACTGCCCAAGGGCCTGCAACCGCTCGCGCGGCACAAGGCTGACTTCTCCGTGGTGCAGGGACTCTGGAACAAATACAGCAACGAGGGCCATTGGGGCAGCACGATGTGGCTCACCGGAGCGAACCGATACGCCCAGCCGGGCCAGAGCTTCCACAACAGCATCAGCGCCGACCAGGTCGCGGCCGCCCAGCTCGGATTGGAAACGCGTTTCGCCTCCCTGCAGTTCAACGGCAGCCAGAGCGGCGATGGCAGCGGCCACGGTCCGGGACTCTCGATGGCCTGGGATGTGAGCGGCAAGCCGGTCGGCGGACTCAACGGTCCCGTCGCCGCGTTCCACCGGCTCTTCGCCAAGGACAACACGCCGATCGAGCAGCAGCAGTCCCAGCTCGCGCAGAGGCGCAGCGTCCTCGACGCCGTTCTCGACAACGCCCGGTCCCTCCAGCGCGGCCTCGCCAAAAACGACCAAGCCAAGCTCGAGGAATACTTCCAGGGAATCCGCGACATCGAAACCCGCCTCACCAAGGAAGAGCAATGGATCGGCGTCCCGCGCCCCGACGCCCCGCTCGCGGAGCCCAAACCCGGAGTCGATGGTCGCGAGGAGATCAAGCTCATCTACGATCTCATGATCGCCGCGATGCAGACCGACAGCACCCGC
>Ga0172367_10005202_pt1 | contig 15813 bp, 13 predicted proteins | sample Lak10m_FD_114542 | JGI IMG/M metagenome (GOLD analysis project Ga0172367, IMG submission 114542) | Freshwater microbial communities from Kabuno Bay, South-Kivu, Congo - kab_022012_10m | ecosystem: Environmental > Aquatic > Freshwater > Lake | place: Democratic Republic of the Congo: South-Kivu...
GCTTTGCCGGGGGATGGTTACTGGAATCTGACCCCAATCAAAAAGTCTTTTTGATCAGGCTTGCCGCTTGTCGCACCAGGCCGGGGCCTTGGTAGATCAGGCCGGTGTAGAGCTGCACCACGTCGGCACCGGCCCTGATCTTGCTCACGGCATCTTCGGCGCGCATGATGCCGCCGACACCCATGATCGGAAACTGTGGCCCCAAAGCAGCGCGCAGTTGGCGGATCACCTGGTTGCTCATGGCCAGCACCGGCGCGCCGGACAGACCGCCGGCTTCATCGGCATGGGCCAGTCCCTTGACAGCGTCGCGACTCAGCGTGGTGTTGGTGGCCACCACACCCCAGGCGTTGTTGACCCGGCCAGATGCGTCAAGTCCGTAGCGCTTGAGCGTCTCGGCGATCACCTTGATCTGATCCGCGTCGAGGTCTGGGGCAATCTTGAGGAAGATCGGCGTGCGCTTGCCATGCTTTTGGGCCAGCACCTCACGCCGTTCTGAAATGGCGGCCAGCAAGCCGTCCAGCGCTTCATCGTTTTGCAGGCTGCGCAGGTTCTTGGTGTTGGGGCTGGAAATATTGACGGTGACGTAGTCGGCATACGGATAGACCCCGTCCAGACAGATCAGGTAGTCGTCGGTGGCGCGCGCGATGGGCGTGGCCGCGTTTTTACCGATGTTCAGACCCAGCAACATCGGCGAGGCATCGGGTGAGCCGGCCTTGCGCTGCTGGTAAAGCCTGGAGCGTTTGACGTTGGCAATGAAAGCAGCCAGCCCGTCGTTGTTGAAGCCGAGTCGGTTGATCAGCGCCTGCGCCTGCGGCAGGCGGAACATGCGTGGCTTGGGGTTGCCAGGCTGGGCCAGCGGCGTGACGGTACCCACCTCGACGAAACCAAAGCCCATGGCACCCAGGCCGTCGATACACCGGGCGTTTTTGTCGAGCCCGGCGGCCAAGCCCACGCGGTTGGGAAAAGTCAGCCCGGCCAGCACCACCGGATCATTCACACGCGCATTGGCGTAGGCCCATTTCAAGGCGCTGCCCTGTGTGTGCGCCAGTGAATGCAGCGTCAGCTCGTGGGCAGTTTCGGGGTCCAGGCCGAACAAAAAGGGACGGGTGAGCGCGTAGGGGACGAGAGCCATTGGATAATTCCTTAGGTTTAGCCCTATTTTCCCCGATCAACCCGCACAAGGATTCCACCATGGCAACACTTTCTCAAGACGATCTCAAAACCCTGGTGGGCCAGGCCGCGCTGAACTACGTGGTGCCTGGCGAGGTTGTGGGGGTGGGCACCGGCTCCACGGTGAATAAATTCATTGACGCACTGGCGAGCATCAAGGACCAGATCAAGGGCGCGGTGTCAAGCTCTGTGGCTAGCACCGAACGCTTGCAAGCCTTGGGCATTCGGGTCTTCGATGCCAACGAAGTCGAAGCGTTGGCGGTGTACATCGACGGTGCCGACGAGATCGACCACCAGGGCTACATGATCAAGGGCGGTGGCGCAGCGCTGACACGCGAAAAGATTGTGGCCGCGCAGTCGCGCCAGTTTGTCTGCATTGCCGATGAGTCCAAACTGGTGCAAACACTTGGCAGATTCCCGCTGCCGGTGGAGGTGATTCCGATGGCGGCGCACCGCGTGATGCGCCAGTTTGCCGCCATGGGTGCACAGGCGCAGTTGCGGCTGCGGTACGACTCACCGCTGGTGACCGACAACGGCCAGTACCTGGTCGATGTCACTGGCTTGCAGATCAGCGACCCGCTGGCCTTCGAGACCCAGGTCAACCAGTGGCCGGGTGTTGTGACCGTGGGCGTGTTTGCCTTGCAAAAGGCGCAGATTTGCCTGTTGGGTACGGCAGACGGGGTCCAGACGCTGACGTTTTAACCGAGATTGTCCATGAGGGCTTGGGATGGCAGCGAGTGCAGTTGCGAGGCAGTTTGGCCCCGACTGCGAAGCCTGTAGCCGTCGCTACAGGCGACAAAGAGGGGTAAAAATGACCGCAAATGCGACGCTTACGCCCAAGCAGCACCGCAGGTGCGCCTCATGGACAAGCTCGGTTTAAGGGTAAACCCGGGCAGTTGCCGCGGGTCATGCACAGCGCCACGAGCGCATACTTCAAACCATCGTTTTTTGTCACTTTTAAGGAGCCGTGATGAGCCAGCAAACCAAGTACCTTTTGAACGAGAACCAGATGCCAAAGTTCTGGTACAACTTGCAGGCCGACCTGCCCAAACCCTTGCCCCCGGTGCTGCACCCCGGCACCATGAAGCCGGTGGGGCCGGACGATCTGGCACCGCTGTTTCCGATGGCTCTCATCATGCAAGAGGTCAGTCTGGAGCGCGAAATTGAAATCCCCGAGCCGGTGCGCGAGGTGTTTCAACTGTGGCGACCGACGCCCCTGTTTCGTGCCCACCGCCTTGAAAAGGCGCTCGGTACGCCGGCCAAGATTTTTTACAAATACGAAGGTGGCAGCCCCGCCGGCAGCCACAAGCCCAATACCGCCGTACCCCAAGCTTTTTTCAACAAGGAGGCTGGCGTCAAGCGACTGGTGACCGAGACCGGCGCCGGCCAATGGGGCACTTCGCTGGCGTTTGCCGGCTCGCTCTACGGCATGGAAGTCGAGGTGTTCCAGGTGCGCGTGTCCTACGACCAAAAGCCCTACCGCCGCGCCGTGATGGAAACCTACGGCGCGCGCTGCTTTGCGTCGCCTTCCACCGAGACCGCTTACGGCCGCTCTGTGCTGGCCAAGCGCCCGGATCACCCCGGCAGCTTGGGCATTGCCATCAGCGAGGCGGTCGAGCTGGCCGTGCAGCGCGACGATACCAAATACGCGCTCGGCTCGGTGCTCAACCATGTGCTGCTGCACCAGACCATCATCGGCCAGGAAGCGATGCTGCAGATGGAAATGGCCGACGCTTGGCCCGACGTGGTGGTGGGCTGCACTGGCGGCGGCTCCAACTTTGCCGGCATCGCCTTCCCGTTCATCGGCCACGGCTTGCGCGGTGGCCCCAAGCCGCGCATTGTGGCGGTCGAGCCGGCGGCCTGTCCGTCGTTGACGCGCGGCAAATATGCCTACGACTTTGGCGACACCGGTCACATGACGCCGCTGACCAAAATGCACACACTCGGCAGCCAGTTCACGCCGCCCGGTTTTCACGCCGGTGGCCTGCGCTACCACGGCATGGCGCCGATGGTGTCGCACGTCAAGGAACTGGGCCTGCTGGAGGCCGTGTCATACAACCAGGTCGAGTGCTTCGAAGCTGGCGTGCTGTTTGCCCGTCACGAGGGCATCGTGCCCGCCCCGGAAGCCAACCATGCCATCAAGGGCGCCGTCGTCGAGGCGCTGCGCTGCAAGGCCGAGGGCAGGGCCGACACCATTTTGTTCAATTTGTGCGGACATGGCCACTTCGACATGACCTCGTACCAGAAGTACTTTGCCGGTGAACTGACCGATGAGCGCTATGCTGAAAGCGAACTTGCCATGGCGCTGGCGGGACTGCCCAGCGTTCCCGAGCCGGCGTAAACCGGTTTGAACAGCGCGCTCAGTGCATCACGCGAAAGCGGGCGCCCTTGTAGCTGAACACCGAACTGCGCGGCTGGATTTCTTCCAGCTTCAGGTCGGGGGCGACCTGGCCACCCTGGGTTAGCACCAGGTTGTTGACCAGTAGCAGGCGCTGCGCCGGGCTGTCTGAATACACGCTGCCGGTGATGGTGATTTTGGGAATCCGGCTGCGCAGCTCGGTCGGCAATTCGCTCAGCAATGGCGTTGATGCGGCAGGGGCTGACGTTGCAGCCGATGCGGGTGTTGGCGCTGGCGCTGGTGCAACCGTGCCGGCAGGGGTAGCGGCTGGGGTCGCTGCCACGGTTGCAGCAGGTGTGGCGGGCATGGCCGGCGTCGCGGGCAGGGCAGGTATGCCGGGTGCTTCAGTCACTGTATTTGAGTTTGCCTGATCTGCCGGTTTTGCCTTGGCCACGGGCGCCTCGGCAAGCACAATGGGTACTGGCGCGATGGGGGTGATGGCGGCCCGCGGATGACTGGGCGTGACGGTCGCAGGGGCGGTTGCAGCAACTTCGGATGCGGGGGTGGCAGTCATGGGTTGCGGGCTTGCTGGTGCGGCTGATGTCTGCATCTGGCTGGCTGTCGGCGTCATGGCGGTCATCGGTGGCGCGTCGGGCGAGCGAGCGAACCAGAAGACACTCGCCAGCCCGACCAGAATCAGGCCTGCCGCCAGCGTCATCCAGACTGCGCGGCGCGCGCTCGGTGTGCCGGCGTTGCCAATGGGCATCTGATGGTGTGAACGCAGGCCGGGCGCTGCGCCGCGTTCGCGTTCGGCATCAGCCCGTTTGAGCGCGTCGAGGATGTAGGACATGGGCTTATCGTGGTTCGGTGAGCAGACCGGGCGCATCGCTCTGCGTGGCGCTCTCGAGTTGCATGAAGGTCATGGGGCCGGGCTGGCCATCGGGCGCGATGCCGCGAGCGCGCTGGAAAGCCAGTACCCGCGATCGCAGGGCAGCGTCCAAGACGACGGGGGCGGTTTGGGTCGCCGCAGAAGGCCCGCCGTCGAGTTGGTTCAGACGGCTGGCCAGCCAGCCGATGGCCGGGCCGCTGGTGCCATCCGGCAGGCTGCCGGTGTAACCCGGCGGCGGCTGCCAGTAGGTGGCAAAGTCGCCGAGCCACCACTGCGCCAGATCAAGCAGTCGCACGCTGTGCAAGCGCCCGCCAAGCCGCAGCGTGGCGGTTTGTTCCGAGAGGCCCACCAGCACGCCATAGACCGCCGGCCCTTGGGCTGCGCGCAGCGTCAGGATGCCCGGGCGGTTGAGCTGGCGTAGCTGTGGCAGCGTCAATTTGCTGGCGCGATAACACAGCATGCCAAGGGCACTGGCGCTTGGGCAGGGTTCTGCGCTGTTGGCAGGCAGCTTCCAGTCCGGCGCCAGTTCGCGCCAGGCGATGTCGATGTCAGTCGGCAACTGAGGCCAAAGCGTTGGCATGTCTTCCAGGGCAATAGCTGGCAAGGCCGCAGCGGACAAGGATTGCTCGTCTGAGGCGGGTGATTGGGGTGCCGTCGCCTGCGCTGAGGCTGGTGCCTGTGCTGAGGCTGCCTGCGCCGGGCTTGCCGCCGTCTGGCTTGCCGCGTCAGTTGCATTTGTCAATGTCCTGAACTGAACCGCCAGCAGCACCAAGGCCGCCAGCAGCGCCATGCCCGCCAGCGCGTAGCCCAAGCGTTGGCGCTTGAAGTCGGCTGTGTGCCCTGTGTCGGTACCAAACACCTCGGTCGCCGCCTTGTCCACCACCTTGCGGTTGACCCGGTTCTGGCCGGTGGCCCAGGCGCCCAGCAGCGCGCGAGCGCACAGCAGGTTGATGCGCCGTGGCACGCCGCGGGCGAGGTGGTGGATGCGCCGCAAGGCTTTTTCATCAAACGGCAATGCGCCGGTTTGACCCGCCACACCGAGGCGGTGCGCGATGTACTGTCTTGTTTCGACGGGCGACAGCGCGTCAAGGTGAAAGCGCGCCACCACGCGTTGCGCGAGTTGCTCCAGTTCCGGGCGCGCCAGCAGGTCGCGCAGTTCGGGCTGGCCGATCAGCACAATCTGCAGCAGCTTGCGCTCGCTGGTTTCCAGGTTGGTCAGCAGACGCAACTGCTCCAGCACATCGGCGGCCAGGTTTTGCGCTTCGTCGATGATGAGTACGCTGCTTTGGCCAGCGGCGTGGCTCTGCAGCAAAAAGGCGTTGAGCGCGTCGATGTAGTCCTTGGCTGTGGGCGCGCCGTTGTGCGTCGCCTTGAGCGCAATATGAAACTCTTCACAGATCGATTGCAGCAACTCCAGCACGCTGAGCTTGGGATTGAAGATGTAGGCCACATGGCAGTTGGGTGGAATCTGCGCCAGAAAGCAGCGGCAAATGGTCGTCTTGCCGGTGCCGATGTCGCCCGTCAGCAGCACAAAGCCGCCGCCGGTGCCACCCGTGGCCTGTGCACCGCCCGCCACGCCGTAGAGCAGGTGCGCCAGCGCCTCGCGGTGGCGCTCGCTCATGAACAGGTAGCGTGGATCGGGTGCGATCGAAAACGGGTCCTGGCTCAGGCCGAAGTGGGCGCTGTACATGGCCGCTTTCAGTCCTGGAACAGCGTCAGCAGACGGTCCAGGCCGCCGGACTCGATCGACACATTGGCAAATTCGCGCACTGCCGGCTTGGCATGGTAGGCCACCGACAGACCGGCCACGCTCATCATGGGCAGGTCGTTGGCACCGTCGCCCATGGCAATCGCCTGCTTGGGGTTGATGCCCAGGCTGTCGCACATCTGCAGCAGCATCGTGCGCTTTTCGGCACCGTCGCAAATGTCGCCCCAGGGTTGATGCACCATGCGCCCGGTCAGCACGCCGTGCTCGAGCTCCAGCACATTGGCGCGGCTGTATTCGATGCCCAGCCGCTCGCGCAGGCGGTCGGCAAAGTAGGTGAAACCACCTGAGACCAGCAGCACCTTGAGCCCGGCCAGCTTGCAGGCATTCACGAGTTCGGCCGCGCCGGGGTTGAGCTCCAGGTGGTTCTGGTAAACGTGCGCCAGGTCGGCTTCGGTGACACCCTGGAGCAGTGCGACGCGCTGGCGCAGGCTCTCCTTGTAGTCGCTGATCTCACCGCGCATGGCGGCATCGGTAATGGCGGCCACCTCGTCTTTACGCCCCACGGCAGCGGCAATTTCATCCACACACTCGATGTTGATCAGCGTCGAGTCCATGTCGAAGGCGATCAGTTTGTAATCGCTCAAATGCAGCGGCGGGGTGATGCCTGCAATGATCAGGCCGGGGGCGATGGAGGTGGGTTTCACGGGAAGTCGTTTGCGGGCTTGTGGATCAATTCTTTGTTGCGACAGCGGCCAACCAATTGGCCACCCTCAACCTTGACACACGGGCAAATTATGGGTCTGCGGTGACGAGCGTGGTACCGAGCGCCAGCGCGTGGTCGGCGATCAAGTAGTTGGTCCACGACGCCATCAGGCTGTTTGATGACGTGGGAAAGGAGATTGGTGTCAAGCAGCCAAATGGGACCTGTCGCCGTGCCCGTCATAAAACATTGTCATCCAAGGGAAGCAAGCCCGCACCCACATCCGGACAATCTTCATCCATTGGCTCCCAGGAGTCGAGTAAGGCACGCAGTGTCTTTTGGGGTGTACCGATGGGCGTGAGCACCAGGGTTTGGCCTATTTGGCGGATGTTGGCTACATTTCCCGAAGCGATGGACATGAGAGTTATCCCGAAGCGGAGGTGCTTCGAGTTTAGCCAATGCGGTGGCATGTGTCATGCCGTGTTTCGGTGCTGCCATGGGCATCAAAGCTTTGTTCCAGAAACGAGACGTGGTCTGCCTCGAACCGTACCACGCTGCAGGCCCGGGTGCCGTAATCGGGCAGGGCGACAAAGGCAGCCGAGAGCGCGCGCTCAAGTTCAAGTGGAATACCGGTGTCGGGCAGGTCGGCATCGGCGGCAATATGCGGGTTGTGCAGCAGCGCCAGCAATTGCGCGTCGCTGGGGTGCTGCTGTGCCAGCAGCGTTTGCAGGCTACCGCTCAAGTGAGCCAGCTTGGGCCAGGGGGTCAAAAAGTCGGCATTCGACACGGCTCCGATGCCCGCTTGCATGCGCATCACTTTTGGGTGGCGGCTTTCCAGGCCCATCAGCTGCGTGCCATCGAAAACCAGCAGGTTGAACGGGTTGTACCGATCGGCAGACTTTGCCAGGGTGTCGAGGTAGTCCCGGGCACTGGTGCTTGAGTTCAGGAAGCCGCTGACCAGCTCGCCGCGCGAAGGTGCATCAGCGCGCACAGTGCCGGGGTCGCGGTGGTTGGTCAAGGCCGCCAACCGGCCGCTGCGGCTCACGCCCAGCCAGGTGCCGCCCGCCTGCAAATCGCGCCCGGCCAGGATCGAGGCGTCGGGCCACCAGTGCAGCGGTGATGTTGCTCGCGCATAAAACTCGTCGCGGTTGGCAATCAGCAGCAGCGGGTTCGGGCTGTCGGGCTGCCAGTTCCAGGCGATCAGGCACATGGGTGGTGCGCCCTGGTCAAGCGGCAAGCGCCGCCGCTGCCAGCACCGGTTGCCCCAGGTTGCGCAGTACGTCGCGTACCATCTTGGCGCGGTCTGCGACCTCGGGCAGGGCGCGTTCGATGCGCAGTTTTTCGTTACCGGCCAGGCGGATGTGCCTGTTCTTCTGGATCAGGGCAATGATCTTCATGGCGTCGATTGGCGGGTCTTTCTTGAAGGTGATGGTGATCACCCCCGGTGCGGCATCGACCTTGAGGACGCCATAGGGCTGGCTGATGACGCGCAGGCGGTGCACGTCGATCAGGGTTTGCGCCTGCGGCGGGAGCTGGCCGAAGCGATCGACGATTTCTTCCATCAGGCTGTCGATCTGCTCGGTGGTCTTGGCGCTGGCGAGCTTTTTGTAGAACGACAGGCGCAGGTGCACGTCACCACAGAAGTCGTCGGGAAGGAGCGCCGGTGCGTGCAGGTTGATGTCGGTGGCCACGTTGAGCGGGTTCAGCAGGTCGGGCTCGATGCCGGCTTTCAGGCAGCGCACGGCCTCGGTGAGCATCTCGTTGTACAGCTGGAAACCCACCTCCATCATGTTGCCGCTCTGGTTTTCGCCCAGCACCTCGCCGGCGCCGCGAATTTCCAGGTCGTGCATCGCCAGGTAAAAACCGCTGCCGAGCTCTTCCATGCTTTGAATCGCGTCGAGTCGTTGCTGCGCGTGTTTGCTCAGGCCTTCGAGGTCGGGTACCAGCAAGTAGGCGTAGGCCTGATGGTGGCTGCGGCCGACGCGCCCACGCAACTGGTGCAATTGCGCCAGGCCGAATTTGTCGGCGCGGCTCATGACGATGGTGTTGGCGCTGGGCACGTCGATGCCGGTCTCGATGATGGTCGAACACAGCAGCAAATTGGTGCGCTGCGCCACGAAGTCGCGCATCACGGCTTCCAGCTGGCGCTCGGGCATCTGGCCGTGCGCCACGGCAATGCGCGCTTCGGGCAACAATTCCTCGAGTTTTGCGCGGCGGTTTTCAATGGTTTCGACCTCGTTGTGCAAAAAGTAGATCTGGCCACCGCGCTTGAGCTCGCGCAACACGGCCTCGCGGATCACGCCATTGCCTTCGGTGCGCACAAAGGTCTTGATCGCCAGGCGGCGCTGCGGTGCGGTGGCGATCACGCTCAGGTCGCGCAGGCCCTCCAGCGCCATGCCCAGCGTGCGCGGAATCGGCGTGGCCGTGAGCGTGAGCACATCAACCTCGGCGCGTAGCGCTTTCATCTGCTCCTTGTGGCGCACGCCAAAGCGGTGCTCCTCGTCGATGATCAACAGCCCGAGGTTCTTGAAGTGGGTGTTCTGGCTCAGCAGTTTGTGCGTGCCGACCACGATGTCGATGGTGCCGTCAGCCACGCCCTTGAGCGCTGCGGTGATTTCCTTGGCTGACCTGAAACGGCTCATCTCGGCCACTTTGACCGGCCATTTGGCAAAGCGGTCCACCAGCGTCTGGTAATGCTGCTCGGCCAGCAAGGTGGTCGGGGCCAGAAAGGCGACCTGCTTGCCCCCGGTGACGGCAACAAATGCGGCGCGCAGCGCGACTTCGGTCTTGCCAAAGCCCACGTCGCCGCAAACCAGCCGGTCCATCGGGCGCGGGCTGATCATGTCCTGCATGACGGCGTGGATGGCCGCGCTCTGGTCGGCGGTTTCTTCAAAGCCGAATTCGTTGGCAAAGGCTTCGTAATCGGTGGGGCTGTACCGGAAGGCAAAACCTTCGCGGGCGGCGCGGCGGGCGTAGATGTTGAGCAGTTCGGCGGCGCTGTCGCGCACCTGTTCGGCTGCCTTGCGTTTGGCCTTTTCCCACTGGCCGCTGCCCAGCTTGTGCCAGGGCGCCTCGTCGGGGCTGACGCCGGTGTAGCGGCTGATCAATTGCAATTGACTCACCGGCACATAGAGCGTGGCATGGTCGGCGTATTCCAGGTGCAAAAACTCCTGCACTTCGGGCTCGCCGTTCGGCAGTTTGTTGCCCAAATCCAGGTTGACCAGGCCGCGGTAACGGCCGATGCCGTGGGCCGAATGCACGACCGGGTCGCCCACCTTGAGTTCGCTCAGGTCCTTGATGAGCGCTTCAACATCGCTCACCTGTTCCTGCTTCTTGCGCCGGCGTGTGGTCGCGCTGGCGGCAAAGAATTCGGTCTCGGTGACAAAATCGATGCCGGCGTCGATCCAGGCAAAACCCATGGCCAGAGCGGCAGTGGCAATGCCAATCTTTTCTTCGCTCCCCTGAAACTCGGCCAGCGAGTCAAACGATGGCGGGTCGAACTGGCTACCGCGCAAAAAGTCGAGCAGGCTGGCGCGCCGGCCATCGCTCTCGGCCAGCACCAGCACGCGCTGCTGCGTGTTACGGATATGGGTCTTGAGTTTGGCCAGCGGGTCATCAGAGCCGCGCACCACGGTCAGGTCGCCCAGGCGTACAAAGTGCGCGCTGTCAGACACCTCATCGACGGCTGGGCGCAGCGCCAGCTGGGCATGCTGGTTGACCCGGGTGTAAAACTGCTCGGCGCTCAAAAACAGCGCATCGGGTGGCAGCACCGGCCGTTCCGGGTCGCCCTGCAGCAGCCGGTAGCGCTCGCGCGTGTCCTGCCAGAAGTGGGCAAAGGCGGGCTCCAAGTCGCCGTGCAGCACCACCGTGGCTGCTTCGCCCAGGTAGTCGAACACGGTGGCGGTCTCGTCAAAAAACAGCGGCAGGTAGTACTCGATGCCGGCCGTGGCCACGCCGTTGCCAATGTCCTTGTAAATGCGGCTGCGGGTCGGGTCACCGTCGAGCAGCTCGCGCCAGCGACTGCGAAAACGCGCCCGTGCCGTGTCGTCCATCGGGAACTCACGCCCGGGCAGTAGCCGCACCTCGGGCACCGGGTACAGGCTGCGCTGGCTGTCTGGGTCGAAGGTGCGGATGCTGTCGATTTCGTCGTCGAACAAATCGACCCGGTAGGGCACGGCGCTGCCCATGGGAAACAGGTCGATCAGCCCACCGCGTACCGCGTATTCGCCGGGGCTGACCACCTGGGTCACATGGCTGTAGCCGGCCAATGTGAGCTGCGACTTGAGCCTGGCCTCGTTGAGGTGCTGTTTGACCTTGAAGTGAAAGGTGTAGGCCGCCAAAAAGGACGGCGGCGCCAGCCGGTACAGCGCCGTGGTAGCGGGCACCAGCACCACATCGGCACCATTGTCCTTGTTGCGTTGGCTGATGCGCCACAACGTGGCCAGACGCTCGCTGATCAAGTCCTGGTGCGGAGAAAAAGTGTCGTAGGGCAGCGTTTCCCAATCCGGAAACAGCACGCAGCGCAGCGCCGGTGCAAAAAACGCCATTTCTTCAATCAGGCGCTGCGCGTCCATCGCATCAGCCGTGACGATGGCAGTGACCTTTTGGTCGGCCTTGTCGCGCATGGCCAGCTGCGCCAGCACCAGCGCATCGGCCGAGCCGACCGGGCGCGGCAGGGTGTAGCGTTTGCCGGGAGTAAGTTTGGGTAATTCCATGAAGCAGTAGTCTGTGGCGCGGTAAAAACGCCAACACCCTGCGCAAGCCTGGGCAGGGTGGGTAGGCCTGATTCTAGAATGCAGCGCACATGATGACCCAACTTGACGATATTGCCCTTGCGCCCACCGCAACCCCGCGTTGCTGGGCACTCATCCCTTGCGCCGGCTCGGGCTCGCGCGCCGGTGCTGCCGGCCCCAAGCAATACCAGCTGTTGGCTGGCAAGCCCATGGTGATGCATACCCTTGACGCCTTCGCCGAAATCACACGCATCGACCAGACGATGGTGGTGGTGTCGCCGGAAGACACTTTTTTTTCGACGCCGCAGGCGCTCCATGCGTCGTTTCTCGTCGCGGCGTGCGGCGGTTCCACCCGGGCCACCAGTGTTTTCAACGGCCTGAATGCCCTGCTTGACCAGGGCGCCGTGGCGCACGACTGGGTGCTGGTGCACGATGCGGCGCGCTGTCTGATTCAGCCGGCGCAAATCGACCAGCTGCTCGACGCCTGCCTGGGCGACGAGGTCGGTGGTTTGCTGGCGCTGCCGCTGCCCGACACGCTCAAGGTGGCGCAGGCGGGCCGGGTGGCGGCCACCTTGCCACGCGCCGACAAGTGGCTGGCGCAAACGCCGCAAATGTTTCGCATCGGCAGCCTGCTGGAGGCGCTTGAACTCGCGGGCGATGCCGTCACCGACGAGTCGAGCGCCATCGAGGCCATGGGCCTGAGCCCGAAGCTGGTGAGCGGCAGCGCGCAAAATTTCAAGGTGACTTATCCGGAGGACTTTGCACTGGCGCAGGCGCTGCTGCAATTGCGTCAAGCCGAAGCATCATCGAAAGGTGCATGAGATGAATTTCAGGATCGGTGAAGGCTGGGACATTCACGCGCTGGTGGCGGGGCGCCAGCTGGTGCTGGGTGGCGTCGAGGTACCCTACCACCTGGGACTGCTGGGCCACTCGGACGCCGACGTGTTGCTGCACGCCATCACCGACGCGCTGCTGGGCGCGGCCGCGCTGGGTGACATTGGCAGCCATTTCCCCGACACCGACGCGCGGTTCTTGGGTGCGGATTCGGGCGTGTTGCTCGCCGAGGCGGCGCGACGGGCACGCGCCAGGGGCTTTGAGATTGGCAATGTGGACAGCACCGTCATCGCCCAAGCGCCCAAGTTGATGCCGTTCATGCCAGCCATGCGCACCAGCGTGGCGCACACCCTGGGCATTGCGCCGGAGCAGGTCAACATCAAAGCCAAAACGGCGGAAAAAATGGGTCCGGTGGGTCTGGGTCAGGCCATGGAAGCGCGCGCGGTGGTGTTGTTGACGTTCTGAACCGGGCTTGAATCAGTCGGGCAGGGTGTGCAGCGGGATGTCGTGCTGCAGCGCCAGGTCTTGCCACTCCGAACAGGTGCGTGGTGCGACAAACCCGGCGATGGCCTGGTGCGTGGCTGGTTTCATCATCGTGGCCGGATTGGTCCACGCCAGCCCGGCCAGCGCACACAAGGCCCTGGCAAAGTGCGGCTCCAGTGCCGCCAAGGCGACCCGGCCGTCCTGGCAGCGATAAACCCGATAACCCGCATGGCCACCGCCGATGGGTGTGCCCGGCAGCGTCAGGCCCCAGGCGCGTGGCTGGGCCAGGTGCGCAGCGGCTTCTGACAGGGCCACTTCAAAACGATGCCCCTGGCCGGTTTGCCGTTGCAGCAACACCGCCTGCAGCACCGCCTCGACGGCCATCAGCGCTCCGCCCATGTCGGCGTACAGCGTGGCGGGCAGGTCGAGTGCGGTGACAAGGTCGTTTTCTGCCAGGTAAGTGAGGTCGTGACCGGGCAACTCGGACTGAGGGCCGGGCGCGCCGACGATGGCCACCAGCGACAGCGCCGGGTAGGTTTGCCGCAGGCCTGGCCAGCCCAACCCCAGCTTGGCCAAGGCACTCGGACGGAACGACGTGAGCAGCACGTCGGCTTTGGCGAGTTCACGTTCCAGTGTTCTCTGGCCCGCTGTGGTCTTGAGATCGGCTGCCAGCACGCGAATGCCCGTGTGCAAGGCATCATACGCGGCGCGGCTGTAGGCGCTCATCGGGTCGCCCGTGATGCCCGCGCTCGCGTTGGCCGGGGCCGGGGGTTCGAGCTTGACGCAGTGGGCTCCCATGCGCTTGAGCCGCAACAGCGCGGCCGGGCCAGGAAGGTTGAGGCTCAGGCTGAGGATGCGCACGCCTTGGAGGGTTTTAGGAATTCGGGGTAAGCGGGTCATGGCGTCATGAAACGATCTTGATGTGGGCCTATTGTGAAGCACGCGAAGGCTTCATGGATAAATCGAATGCACCGCATGTCGCGGGGTGGGGTGGTTAGAATTGGGCAATTCGCAGGATCATTTCATCCTGCCAATTTTTGCCGTTCGACGTGCACCTGCATGGGTTTGACGGAGCCGCTAGAAGCGATCATTTCGCTCAAGGATTTTCATGAAACGTGTTGATGATTTCCGCCTGAAATTCGGTCAAAATGAGTATGTGCCGATCATGGTCGGCGGCATGGGTGTGGACATTTCAACCGCCGAACTGGCGCTCGAAGCCGCCCGGCTTGGCGGTATTGGCCATATTTCGGATGCCATGGTCAATGACGTGTCTGACCGGCGCTTCGACACCAGTTTCGTCAAGAACAAAACACGCCAGTACAAGCACAACGTCGACAACGCCGACAAGTCTGATGTCAAGTTCGACCTCGACGTGCTGGCTGAAGCCACGCGTCGCCATGTCGGTAGTACCATGGAAGCCAAACAAGGCGATGGCCTGATTTTTGTCAACTGCATGGAAAAGCTCACCATGAACGGCCCGCGCGAGACGTTGCAGGTGCGCATGGCCTCGGCCATGGATGCCGGCATCGACGGCATCACGCTGAGCGCGGGGCTGCACTTGGGTTCGTTTGCACTGATTGCCGATCATTCGCGTTTTCGCGATGTCAAGCTCGGCATCATCGTCTCGAGCGTGCGCGCGCTGCAACTGTTCCTGCGCAAGAACGCCCGTTTGAACCGCCTGCCTGACTACGTGATTGTGGAAGGTCCACTGGCCGGTGGTCACCTGGGTTTTGGCATGGACTGGGCCCAGTATGACTTGGCCACCATCATGGCTGAAGTCATCAAGTATGTGAAAGACGAGCAACTCGGCATTCCGGTGATTGCGGCGGGTGGCATCTTCACCGGCAGCGACGCCGTGGCGTATCTTGAAATGGGCTCGGCGGCGGTGCAGGTGGCAACCCGCTTCACCGTGGCCAACGAATGCGGCCTGCCCGAAGAGGTCAAGCAGGAATACTTTTCAGCCAACGAGGACGACATCGAGGTCAACACCATATCGCCCACGGGCTACCCGATGCGCATGCTCAAGAGCTCGCCGGCCATTGGTTCGGGCATTCGGCCGGGTTGCGAGTCGTATGGCTACCTGTTGGACGGGAATGGCAACTGCGCCTACATCACTGCGTACAACCGTGAACTGGCCTTGCATCCGGATGGCAAGAACATCGTGGTGATGGACAAGACCTGCTTATGCACCCACATGCGAAACTTCAAGTGCTGGACTTGCGGGCATTACACCTACCGCCTGAAAGACACGTCACGCCGCAATGCGGACGGCACCTACCAAATGCTCAGCGCGGAGCACATTTTCAAAGATTACCAGTTCAGCGTGGATCACCAGATCGCGCTGCCGACCTGATTGAACCGAGATTATCCATGAGGGCTTGGGATGGAAGCGAGGGCATTTGCGAGGAAGTTTGGCCCCGACTGCGAAGCCTGTAGCCGTAGCTACAGGCGACAAAAAGGGGCAAAAATGACCGCAAATGCGCCGCTGACGCCCAAGCAGCACCGCAGGTGCGCCTCATGGACAATCTCGGTTAAAACCGGATACCAGCCGGGTTGCCCGGGCCGGTATTGGTGGCGGGGATGACGGGCAGCGCTGGGGCCGCGGGTTCAGGGGCGCTGGCTGGCGCAGCAGGAGTTTCCAGTGGTGCCAAAGGCACGGCCGGGGACGGGCGGTAGTTCGCTGGCAATGTGCTGCTCTGAGGGTAACCGGCGGCGTTCAGGTACTGGGTCCATTCCGAGACCGAAAACCCTAGCAGGTGTTGCGCTCCGATAGTCAGAAATGGCACGGCGTTGTTGCCGCTCAAGGTTCGCAGGGCCAAGGCATCTCGTGCCGTGCCGATGGTTTTTTCTGAAAATGGTACGCCTCTGGCAGTGAGCAGTTTGCGTGCGCTGTCGCACGGCGCGCAATCGCTGCTGCTGTAGAGCGTGACCGGGTATTTGGCGACCAGCTGTCGCAAC
>Ga0172367_10005203_pt1 | contig 15810 bp, 7 predicted proteins | sample Lak10m_FD_114542 | JGI IMG/M metagenome (GOLD analysis project Ga0172367, IMG submission 114542) | Freshwater microbial communities from Kabuno Bay, South-Kivu, Congo - kab_022012_10m | ecosystem: Environmental > Aquatic > Freshwater > Lake | place: Democratic Republic of the Congo: South-Kivu...
GTGAGATCACCTTCAATATAAACTCCTCTGGTATTTTGAAATAACCTTCTCCCGGTAGAATCATTGCGATCAATTCCCCTTGATAAATCTGCAATAGGCGAAATGTTCAAACTGTAATTCTTCCCCTTCAGTTCAAAGAGATGCTTTTTCAGGAGAATATTGGTGAATGTATAATACTGTTTGCTTGAATCTCGATTAATCTTATTGAAATCGTAATCGCTCTCAAAAACAGGAAGAAAACCTGATCCTTGGTATGATTTCGATATACCCGGATTCAGTAAATTATCCTTAAAATAGCTTTGAATGAGTATTGTGTTTTGTTGCGCAGTGGACTGAGTTACGCTGAAAACAATAACCACGAATAACAAGAGATAACGAATAAGGTAGTGTTTGCGCACGCGTGAGTATGAATGTTTACGGTTCAAATAGTAAATCTTGATGTATCAAAGATAATAATTGCCGAATACAAAAAAGACCGGCAATTCCGGTCTCTTTTGGTAAGGTTTAAATCAGATTATTAATGTCGAACAATTAATTTTCTATTCATCGTTTTTCCATCGCTCTCGATCAGAACAAAGTAAACGCCATTCTTTAGGTCTGAAACATCAATATTTCTTGAACCATTATAAATCGTTTCAACCATCACTGTTTTACCAAGTGCGTCAACAACCTTCATCTGGGTTGATTCATCTGAATTTACAGTTACAGTGGTATGGTTGTCTGCAGGGTTTGGCGCAACAGACATTGATGGCGCGGCCTTTTGTTGTGTTAGCCCTAAAACAAATCCAATGGAAAGGTCTACAGAGTCCACATAACCGCCCATTTGCACGTCGTAAAAATAATACCTGTACAATGCATATCCCGCTGAACTTTGGTCAGGAGTGATTCTCGGTTTCATTTCGGCATCCAGACCAGTAGTGGTGGTATTACCACCAGAAACTATTATTGGAGCAGGATTAGAAACGGTATGAGGCGTTGAATAAACTGTTCCACTTGCATTGTAGCATAGTGGAGGCCAACAAATCTGATCAATCCATGTTGATGGAACATTCATTTGTTTTCGAACGATTTTATATTGTTTATCAGTCGCATTGTTGTTAGTAACCTCAAAATGCGCTTCAAAAACACCACCAGGAAGATCTGGACTTCCAGGATATAAGCTTATGCTGTGAGTGCTTCCGCTCAAGTTTGGTCCGGATACTGGCAAGGGGCCTGTTGCACCGTCTGGATCGAATCGGATATCCAATCCGCTTTGAGCCAGGGAAAAACCGGCGGCGAACAACATAGAAGTGAATGCAATTGTAATTTTTCTTTTCATAACATTGAACTTTGGGCGTTCTTTTCTCAAATGTAATGCTAAAGTTTTAATGTGCGTTTAAATTTTCGATGTGCTATTGAATTCCTAAAAGTAAATTTTCAATCAACTTAATCATTTCAGAGAAGAATTAGGATTACAAGAATAATCATGAATCTTTTTTTGACTTTCTTTACAGGTGATTCTATCTTTGGCTTCGGCAAGGTTCTTGAAAGGCCGGAGCAAACTTTAAAATTTTACGAAATGAAAAACCTCTTAACTCTCTCGATGGCACTCCTGTTTTCTGTATCACTTTTTGCTCAGGAAAGCGAGGTTATCACAACCCCGGATGTGAAAAAACTTCCTTCTGTTGCATTAAAAGATATGGATGGTAAATCTGTCAATACGGCCTCTCTTGGGTTCGAAGGTCCTGTTGTTATTAGTTTCTGGGCTACTTGGTGTTCACCTTGTAAAAGAGAACTCAACGCCATTCACGAGCTCTATGAGGATTGGCAAGCAGAAACAGGAGTTAATCTTGTCGCAGTGTCAATTGATGATACAAAAACAGCGGCTCAGGTTCCGACATATGTGAATGGAAAAATGTGGGATTATTTAGTGTTGATGGATCCCAACGGAGATTTCAAACGTGCCATGGGCGTCAATAATGTTCCTCATACCTTTTTGATCGATGCAGAGGGCAACATTGTTTATTCACACAATAATTATGCTCCGGGTGACGAAGAACATTTGTACGAGGAGATTAAAAAAATAGCAAAGCCTAAAGCAAAAGACTGATTTCTATCAGGAAACCTGAACTTTACATGAGAAAACTAACATTACTTATTTTGCTTCTTACAGGAGGCTACAAATCCACTTTGGCGCAGCTGAATGCAGGAAATTTTACCGGAAATGCAGAAAGCACCTTTCAATACCTTAATACGGATTCATTGATCGGGGCAACTCAGCCAGCGTCCAAAGGATTGCTGAACTCCTACATGAATGTCTTTTATACGCAAGGACATTTCAAAGCGGGTATGCGTTTCGAATCTTATCTTCCACGTATACAAGGATATCCGGCAACTTTTGATGGTACAGGTTTAGGAATGAGATATATCGGTTACGCTAACGATTTTGTTGATATAACGCTGGGTTCTGTTTACGAACAATTTGGTGCGGGATTATCCCTTAGAACCTATGAAAATATGGGTCTTGGATACGACACGCAACTTGACGGCGCGCGCATCAAGATTACCCCGAAAAAAGGGTTGGTTATCAAAAGTGTGTATGGTTATTTGCGCTATGCTTTTCTTGATGGCCGCATCGTTCACAGTGACGGACTTGTAAGAGGGATAGATGGTGAGGTTCATATCAATGAAGTTTTTAAATCCTGGGAATCCCGAAAGCTTGATGTGACGTTTGGAGGTTCTTTTGTGAGTAAATACCAGCGGGATGTGAATGATGCGCTTATTCTTCCCGAAAACGTTGGTTGTTATGGCGGTCGAATGAGATTGAAATACGGCAAAGTGGCATTTGACGGAGAGTATGTGTTTAAAGGTCAGGATCCTTCCGAGGACAATAAATACATCTACAACACCGGACATGCGGCCGTTTTTAATTTAGGGTATTCTCAAAAGGGGCTTGGGATCATTTTTTCGGCAAAATCAGTCGATAACATGAGTTTTAGAGCGGATCGCACGAAGCAGCTTCAAAACGTCTTGATCAACTACCTTCCATCATTAAATAAGACGCATACATACAACTTAGTTGCATCCCTTTATCCGTATGCAACGCAACCTGTTGGAGAAATGGCTTTTCAGGGGGAAGTGCTGTACACATTTAAGAAAGGTTCCAAGTTTGGCGGAAAATATGGTACTTCTCTCGATGTAAATTACTCTGCTGCATATCGTCCTATGCGCCACACTTCAGGGATCAATCCACTTGATTCAACAGGAGTTACTTACAAAAGCGGACTTTTTGATTTGAGTGATAGCTTGTATTGGCGTGATTTCAACTTCAACATTTCCAAAAAACTAACGAAACAACTGAATGTTATTGTGAGCTACTTTAATATTACACTCAACAACGACATTGCAACAGTAACAAAGGAGCACGGATTTATTCATGCAAATGTATTTGTATTGGAAACCGGGTACAAGATCAATACGAAACAGTCATTACGCACTGAACTCCAGTTCCTGTTTGTTAATAAAAGAGATTCAGTAAATGTGACTGATCCTTCCGGACAAACTGTTTCCGTTGAGAAGAATTATCCGTTCTATTACACCGGAAGCCCCGTGCCAATTGACAAAGGAGATTGGTCAACAGTGTTAATTGAATACACGATCAATTCGAACTGGTTCGTGAGCGCCATGGACCAATACAATTTTGGTAATCCGGAAAAATCACACAGAGCACATCACCCTTATTTGTCGGTGGGTTACATTCGTGATGCAACCAGACTGACAGTGTCCTACGGTCGCCAGCGTGCAGGGCTGTTCTGTGTAGGAGGTGTTTGTAGACCGGTGCCTGCCTCCAACGGTTTAACCATTTCATTCACCCACAGTTTCTGATCGACATGAAAAAAATATGTTTTCTACTAGTGCTGGCATCCTTGTTTTCGCTGGCGTCTTGCGACAAGATTGATAATCCTTTTCCTCCGTCAAAAAGCGTTGATCTCGACACGACCATCTATCCAGGTAACTGGTCTGATTATGTGGCGAATGAATGGCCTGATCTGGCTGCATTGCCTTTGGATGATCCCGACCGAAATGCCTTGATCGAGGATTTTACTGGTCATAATTGCAGTTTCTGTCCTGCAGCAGGTGCTGTAGCTCACGGTATTCATGAATCAAACCCGACGCGCGTGTTCGTTGCAAGTATCCATGCTTCCAATACAAGTAATGGTATGTCGTCTTTTCAAGCGCTAAACATTCCACAAGGATATACAATTCAGTTTTACAATAATGAAAGTCTCGAACTGGGCGCTTATTTTGGGAATACCCTTGTCAATTCTGGATTTTTTGGAAATCCTGCTGGAACGATCAGCCGCACGAATGTAGCTGGAGAGTATTTCGCAGGATCTGGCCTGTGGCAAGGTAAAGTAGACGGTGTTTTAGCTTCTCTGCCGAAGGTTTCGATCAAGGCGAAATTGAATTACTATGAAACACCAAAGCATGGGTTTTTTCTGCATACAGAGGTAGAGAAGCTGGATAATTCGCTCTCGAATGACCTTGCGATGGTCGTTTACATGCTCGAAGATTCTTTGGTCGGACCACAAAATGTAAGCAATGTCTACACGCCTGATTACGTGCACCGGGATATTTTCCGCGGGACAATAGATAACCGTTTGTGGGGAAGGAAATTGACGTCAGATCTTTTGAAAGATGGCAAGTATTACCTTGACTATTCCGCGGTTATCCCTGATCAGCTTGTTCCCCAGGGAGCTCCTTCAATTGGTCACAATCCGGAGAATATGCACTTGTTGATCTATGTGTACGATAAAGTAACACTTGAAATTTATCAGGTGATTAAAAAGAAATTTGTGCCTTGAGTATTTGGAAATTAAATTCCAATTTTCTAACTTTCTCGTATGTTGGAACTTGGAAAGAAAATCCTTTCTGTTGTAAGCTTTGATCAGGCATTATTTCAGAAGGAGTTGAACAAGGCCATCCGCAGTTTGAAGAGCGCGGAAGATTTAAAAAAGTTGAAGGAGTGGTGCATTAAGGAATTCGGAAAAAAGCATCCGTTAATAATTCGACAAGCTTTTACCACTCAACGATGAAATCGAAAAAGGGGGAGTAGCAATGCTTCCCCTTCGATTTTTATTCGAATTCAATAAGAATAGTACCCTTATCCACCACCTGATTTGAAGCGACGAGAATAGCCTTTACAGTTCCGATTCCTTCAGCTTTGAGAACGTTTTCCATTTTCATTGCTTCCAACGAAAGGATTTCATCACCCGGTTGCAGTTCTTGTCCCACAGTTACAGCCACCTGGACTATTCGACCCGGCATTGGTGCGGCAAGTTCCTTTAGCTTTCTGACTTTCGGTTTATCCAGTCCTAAAGCAGCGATGAGGTCATCCAATTCCCCTTTTTTACGCACGGAAAAAACCCGTTGATTGATCTTAATGGAAAGGGCATTGGACTCTGATTGATTTTCAAGTAATTCTCCGAAGAACTTTTTCCCCTTGTAGGTCAGTGTAAAAAAACGATCATCATCCCATTTCAGGGCAGCACCATCGGTTCCTACCACTTCTTTACCGTCAAAATACCAGGTTCGGTTTGCCATTTATCCTCTTTTTCATGCAAAAATAACAGATTCCCCTTGGCTTGCCCTTTTTTGTGTCCTGATTTGAATTTATTTCGGAGTTTTGCATGGTATGAAAAATCAAAACATGAAAAAGTGGATGTACATAGGTGCGGTAATCGTGATTGCCGCATGTGCGCCGAAAAAGAAGGATGAATCAGTAGTAGGTGATTCGGGCGAGACTCAAATTGTTGCAGATTCAATTTTCAGTGATGCCGAAGAAATCACTCCGGAACGACCGGTATACAGAGAAACAGAACGCATCCTCACGGATCTGATCCATACAAAACTGGAAGTGAGCTTTGATTGGAAGAACTCTCGCATGAAAGGGATGGAAACACTGACAGCAAAACCACATTTTTATCCATCGGACAGTTTGATATTGGACGCTAAGGGAATGGACATTCTGAAAGTTCAGATGGAAGGCAAGGATCTTACGTATGCATATGACAGCAGTTTCCTTAAGATCAAACTTGGTAAAACATTCACCAGAACCGATAAATATACACTTACGATTTCCTATGTCTCCAAACCGGACGAGCGAACTACATCCGGAAGTGCTGCAATATCATCCGACAAAGGATTATATTTTATTAATCCAAAAGGAGAAGATAAAACGAAAATGCCCCAGATCTGGACTCAAGGTGAAACCGAAGCCAGTTCGGTGTGGTTCCCAACTATCGATGCGCCTAATGTCAAAACAACTCAGGAGGTATTGATGACAGTTGAAGATAAATACGCGACACTGTCCAACGGTAAACTTATTTCTTCGAAGAAGAATGCAGATGGCACTAGAATTGATCATTGGAAACAAGATCTGCCGCATGCGCCATACCTGTTTATGATGGCTGTTGGAGAATTTAAAGTGATCAAAGACACCTACACACGTCCGGATGGAAGCAAAATGGAGGTCAACTATTATGTTGAACCGGAATGGGAGCCCTACGCAAAGGCGATCTTCGGAGAGACGCCTGCCATGATCAAACATTTTTCACAATTGCTTGGTGTAGAATACCCTTGGGATAAGTACCATCAGATCGTTGTTCGGGAATACGTTTCCGGTGCAATGGAAAATACAGGATCGGTCATCTTCGGTGATTTTGTTTACAAGAATAACCGTGAACTTTTGGATGGAAATGATCAGTCCACGATCGCACACGAGCTATTTCACCATTGGTTCGGTGATCTGGTCACTTGTGAATCATGGTCGAATTTACCATTGAATGAGTCGTTCGCTAATTACAGTCAGTACCTGTGGGATGAGTTCCGTTTTGGACTGGATGAGGCCGATTATCAGGCTGATGGTGAGGCTGAAGGCTATTATCAAAGTGCACAGGGCGCAGGATATCATAACCTGATCTGGTTTGATTATGAAGATAAAGAGCAGATGTTTGATGGTCATTCCTACAATAAAGGGGGACGTATTTTGCATATGCTGCGCAATTACCTCGGAGATGAGGCTTTCTTCAAGGGAATTAATTTGTACCTGACTACAAATAAGTTCAAACCGGCAGAATTCCATCAGTTGCGCTTGGCATTTGAAGAGGTGAGTGGTGAAGACCTGAATTGGTTCTTTAATCAGTGGTTTTTGGCTTCCGGACATCCGGTATTGGATGTTAGTCAGACATTGGATGCGGCTGCAGGACGGGTGAAATTAACGGTGAAACAAAATCAAAATCTGGAGGTATCACCGTTGTATCGCTTGCCTGTGGATGTTGCTGTTTTCGATGCTGAAGGTAAACATGTACACAAGGTTGTGATCGATAAAGTGGATCAGGAAGTCACGCTTCCATACAAAGGGGAACTTAAATGTGTGATCTTCGATGATCAGCAAATGTTGTTGGCGAAGGTGCGGGAAGACAAGCCTGTGGATCAATACATCTATCAGTTCTACAATGGTAAGCGCTATAAGGCTAGACGAGCAGGGCTGTCAATGGGCTCCAAAAGTAAAGATCCGCGTGTGCAACAGTTGATCCTGGATGCGTTGAACGATCCTTTTTGGGATATCCGCCTTACGGCTATCGAAAAAGCAGCTAAATTGACAGAAGAAAATAAAGGTAAAGGTCTTGCGCTGATTCGTGATATGGCAACCGAAGATGCGAATTCTCAGGTGCGCTCTTCTGCTTTGAATTACCTAGCGTCGAATGCTGAATCTGCAATAGTGAAAGATATTTGCCTGGATTGCATTGCAAAAGATCAGTCTTATCTTGTTGTTTCATCAGCACTCAAGCAATTAGGCAAGATAGATGCTGAACTGGCGATGCAAAAGGCGTTGGTGCTGGAGTCAGAGCGTTCATCAAAGATATCTTTGATGAACGCTCTGACTCCAGCACCAACGCCTTTTGCATCGCCAGTTCAGCATCTATCTTGCCTAATTGCTTGAGTGCTGATGAAACAACAAGATAAGACTGATCTTTTGCAATGCAATCCAGGCAAATATCTTTCACTATTGCAGATTCAGCATTCGACGCTAGGTAATTCAAAGCAGAAGAGCGCACCTGAGAATTCGCATCTTCGGTTGCCATATCACGAATCAGCGCAAGACCTTTACCTTTATTTTCTTCTGTCAATTTAGCTGCTTTTTCGATAGCCGTAAGGCGGATATCCCAAAAAGGATCGTTCAACGCATCCAGGATCAACTGTTGCACACGCGGATCTTTACTTTTGGAGCCCATTGACAGCCCTGCTCGTCTAGCCTTATAGCGCTTACCATTGTAGAACTGATAGATGTATTGATCCACAGGCTTGTCTTCCCGCACCTTCGCCAACAACATTTGCTGATCATCGAAGATCACACATTTAAGTTCCCCTTTGTATGGAAGCGTGACTTCCTGATCCACTTTATCGATCACAACCTTGTGTACATGTTTACCTTCAGCATCGAAAACAGCAACATCCACAGGCAAGCGATACAACGGTGATACCTCCAGATTTTGATTTTGTTTCACCGTTAATTTCACCCGTCCTGCAGCCGCATCCAATGTCTGACTAACATCCAATACCGGATGTCCGGAAGCCAAAAACCACTGATTAAAGAACCAATTCAGGTCTTCACCACTCACCTCTTCAAATGCCAAGCGCAACTGATGGAATTCTGCCGGTTTGAACTTATTTGTAGTCAGGTACAAATTAATTCCCTTGAAGAAAGCCTCATCTCCGAGGTAATTGCGCAGCATATGCAAAATACGTCCCCCTTTATTGTAGGAATGACCATCAAACATCTGCTCTTTATCTTCATAATCAAACCAGATCAGGTTATGATATCCTGCGCCCTGTGCACTTTGATAATAGCCTTCAGCCTCACCATCAGCCTGATAATCGGCCTCATCCAGTCCAAAACGGAACTCATCCCACAGGTACTGACTGTAATTAGCGAACGACTCATTCAATGGTAAATTCGACCATGATTCACAAGTGACCAGATCACCGAACCAATGGTGAAATAGCTCGTGTGCGATCGTGGACTGATCATTTCCATCCAAAAGTTCACGGTTATTCTTGTAAACAAAATCACCGAAGATGACCGATCCTGTATTTTCCATTGCACCGGAAACGTATTCCCGAACAACGATCTGATGGTACTTATCCCAAGGGTATTCTACACCAAGCAATTGTGAAAAATGTTTGATCATGGCAGGCGTCTCTCCGAAGATCGCCTTTGCGTAGGGCTCCCATTCCGGTTCAACATAATAGTTGACCTCCATTTTGCTTCCATCCGGACGTGTGTAGGTGTCTTTGATCACTTTAAATTCTCCAACAGCCATCATAAACAGGTATGGCGCATGCGGCAGATCTTGTTTCCAATGATCAATTCTAGTGCCATCTGCATTCTTCTTCGAAGAAATAAGTTTACCGTTGGACAGTGTCGCGTATTTATCTTCAACTGTCATCAATACCTCCTGAGTTGTTTTGACATTAGGCGCATCGATAGTTGGGAACCACACCGAACTGGCTTCGGTTTCACCTTGAGTCCAGATCTGGGGCATTTTCGTTTTATCTTCTCCTTTTGGATTAATAAAATATAATCCTTTGTCGGATGATATTGCAGCACTTCCGGATGTAGTTCGCTCGTCCGGTTTGGAGACATAGGAAATCGTAAGTGTATATTTATCGGTTCTGGTGAATGTTTTACCAAGTTTGATCTTAAGGAAACTGCTGTCATATGCATACGTAAGATCCTTGCCTTCCATCTGAACTTTCAGAATGTCCATTCCCTTAGCGTCCAATATCAAACTGTCCGATGGATAAAAATGTGGTTTTGCTGTCAGTGTTTCCATCCCTTTCATGCGAGAGTTCTTCCAATCAAAGCTCACTTCCAGTTTTGTATGGATCAGATCCGTGAGGATGCGTTCTGTTTCTCTGTATACCGGTCGTTCCGGAGTGATTTCTTCGGCATCACTGAAAATTGAATCTGCAACAATTTGAGTCTCGCCCGAATCACCTACTACTGATTCATCCTTCTTTTTCGGCGCACATGCGGCAATCACGATTACCGCACCTATGTACATCCACTTTTTCATGTTTTGATTTTTCATACCATGCAAAACTCCGAAATAAATTCAAATCAGGACACAAAAAAGGGCAAGCCAAGGGGAATCTGTTATTTTTGCATGAAAAAGAGGATAAATGGCAAACCGAACCTGGTATTTTGACGGTAAAGAAGTGGTAGGAACCGATGGTGCTGCCCTGAAATGGGATGATGATCGTTTTTTTACACTGACCTACAAGGGGAAAAAGTTCTTCGGAGAATTACTTGAAAATCAATCAGAGTCCAATGCCCTTTCCATTAAGATCAATCAACGGGTTTTTTCCGTGCGTAAAAAAGGGGAATTGGATGACCTCATCGCTGCTTTAGGACTGGATAAACCGAAAGTCAGAAAGCTAAAGGAACTTGCCGCACCAATGCCGGGTCGAATAGTCCAGGTGGCTGTAACTGTGGGACAAGAACTGCAACCGGGTGATGAAATCCTTTCGTTGGAAGCAATGAAAATGGAAAACGTTCTCAAAGCTGAAGGAATCGGAACTGTAAAGGCTATTCTCGTCGCTTCAAATCAGGTGGTGGATAAGGGTACTATTCTTATTGAATTCGAATAAAAATCGAAGGGGAAGCATTGCTACTCCCCCTTTTTCGATTTCATCGTTGAGTGGTAAAAGCTTGTCGAATTATTAACGGATGCTTTTTTCCGAATTCCTTAATGCACCACTCCTTCAACTTTTTTAAATCTTCCGCGCTCTTCAAACTGCGGATGGCCTTGTTCAACTCCTTCTGAAATAATGCCTGATCAAAGCTTACAACAGAAAGGATTTTCTTTCCAAGTTCCAACATACGAGAAAGTTAGAAAATTGGAATTTAATTTCCAAATACTCAAGGCACAAATTTCTTTTTAATCACCTGATAAATTTCAAGTGTTACTTTATCGTACACATAGATCAACAAGTGCATATTCTCCGGATTGTGACCAATTGAAGGAGCTCCCTGGGGAACAAGCTGATCAGGGATAACCGCGGAATAGTCAAGGTAATACTTGCCATCTTTCAAAAGATCTGACGTCAATTTCCTTCCCCACAAACGGTTATCTATTGTCCCGCGGAAAATATCCCGGTGCACGTAATCAGGCGTGTAGACATTGCTTACATTTTGTGGTCCGACCAAAGAATCTTCGAGCATGTAAACGACCATCGCAAGGTCATTCGAGAGCGAATTATCCAGCTTCTCTACCTCTGTATGCAGAAAAAACCCATGCTTTGGTGTTTCATAGTAATTCAATTTCGCCTTGATCGAAACCTTCGGCAGAGAAGCTAAAACACCGTCTACTTTACCTTGCCACAGGCCAGATCCTGCGAAATACTCTCCAGCTACATTCGTGCGGCTGATCGTTCCAGCAGGATTTCCAAAAAATCCAGAATTGACAAGGGTATTCCCAAAATAAGCGCCCAGTTCGAGACTTTCATTATTGTAAAACTGAATTGTATATCCTTGTGGAATGTTTAGCGCTTGAAAAGACGACATACCATTACTTGTATTGGAAGCATGGATACTTGCAACGAACACGCGCGTCGGGTTTGATTCATGAATACCGTGAGCTACAGCACCTGCTGCAGGACAGAAACTGCAATTATGACCAGTAAAATCCTCGATCAAGGCATTTCGGTCGGGATCATCCAAAGGCAATGCAGCCAGATCAGGCCATTCATTCGCCACATAATCAGACCAGTTACCTGGATAGATGGTCGTGTCGAGATCAACGCTTTTTGACGGAGGAAAAGGATTATCAATCTTGTCGCAAGACGCCAGCGAAAACAAGGATGCCAGCACTAGTAGAAAACATATTTTTTTCATGTCGATCAGAAACTGTGGGTGAATGAAATGGTTAAACCGTTGGAGGCAGGCACCGGTCTACAAACACCTCCTACACAGAACAGCCCTGCACGCTGGCGACCGTAGGACACTGTCAGTCTGGTTGCATCACGAATGTAACCCACCGACAAATAAGGGTGATGTGCTCTGTGTGATTTTTCCGGATTACCAAAATTGTATTGGTCCATGGCGCTCACGAACCAGTTCGAATTGATCGTGTATTCAATTAACACTGTTGACCAATCTCCTTTGTCAATTGGCACGGGGCTTCCGGTGTAATAGAACGGATAATTCTTCTCAACGGAAACAGTTTGTCCGGAAGGATCAGTCACATTTACTGAATCTCTTTTATTAACAAACAGGAACTGGAGTTCAGTGCGTAATGACTGTTTCGTATTGATCTTGTACCCGGTTTCCAATACAAATACATTTGCATGAATAAATCCGTGCTCCTTTGTTACTGTTGCAATGTCGTTGTTGAGTGTAATATTAAAGTAGCTCACAATAACATTCAGTTGTTTCGTTAGTTTTTTGGAAATGTTGAAGTTGAAATCACGCCAATACAAGCTATCACTCAAATCAAAAAGTCCGCTTTTGTAAGTAACTCCTGTTGAATCAAGTGGATTGATCCCTGAAGTGTGGCGCATAGGACGATATGCAGCAGAGTAATTTACATCGAGAGAAGTACCATATTTTCCGCCAAACTTGGAACCTTTCTTAAATGTGTACAGCACTTCCCCCTGAAAAGCCATTTCTCCAACAGGTTGCGTTGCATACGGATAAAGGGATGCAACTAAGTTGTATGTATGCGTCTTATTTAATGATGGAAGGTAGTTGATCAAGACGTTTTGAAGCTGCTTCGTGCGATCCGCTCTAAAACTCATGTTATCGACTGATTTTGCCGAAAAAATGATCCCAAGCCCCTTTTGAGAATACCCTAAATTAAAAACGGCCGCATGTCCGGTGTTGTAGATGTATTTATTGTCCTCGGAAGGATCCTGACCTTTAAACACATACTCTCCGTCAAATGCCACTTTGCCGTATTTCAATCTCATTCGACCGCCATAACAACCAACGTTTTCGGGAAGAATAAGCGCATCATTCACATCCCGCTGGTATTTACTCACAAAAGAACCTCCAAACGTCACATCAAGCTTTCGGGATTCCCAGGATTTAAAAACTTCATTGATATGAACCTCACCATCTATCCCTCTTACAAGTCCGTCACTGTGAACGATGCGGCCATCAAGAAAAGCATAGCGCAAATAACCATACACACTTTTGATAACCAACCCTTTTTTCGGGGTAATCTTGATGCGCGCGCCGTCAAGTTGCGTGTCGTATCCAAGACCCATATTTTCATAGGTTCTAAGGGATAATCCCGCACCAAATTGTTCGTAAACAGAACCCAGCGTTATATCAACAAAATCGTTAGCGTAACCGATATATCTCATTCCTAAACCTGTACCATCAAAAGTTGCCGGATATCCTTGTATACGTGGAAGATAAGATTCGAAACGCATACCCGCTTTGAAATGTCCTTGCGTATAAAAGACATTCATGTAGGAGTTCAGCAATCCTTTGGACGCTGGCTGAGTTGCCCCGATCAATGAATCCGTATTAAGGTATTGAAAGGTGCTTTCTGCATTTCCGGTAAAATTTCCTGCATTCAGCTGCGCCAAAGTGGATTTGTAGCCTCCTGTAAGAAGCAAAATAAGTAATGTTAGTTTTCTCATGTAAAGTTCAGGTTTCCTGATAGAAATCAGTCTTTTGCTTTAGGCTTTGCTATTTTTTTAATCTCCTCGTACAAATGTTCTTCGTCACCCGGAGCATAATTATTGTGTGAATAAACAATGTTGCCCTCTGCATCGATCAAAAAGGTATGAGGAACATTATTGACGCCCATGGCACGTTTGAAATCTCCGTTGGGATCCATCAACACTAAATAATCCCACATTTTTCCATTCACATATGTCGGAACCTGAGCCGCTGTTTTTGTATCATCAATTGACACTGCGACAAGATTAACTCCTGTTTCTGCTTGCCAATCCTCATAGAGCTCGTGAATGGCGTTGAGTTCTCTTTTACAAGGTGAACACCAAGTAGCCCAGAAACTAATAACAACAGGACCTTCGAACCCAAGAGAGGCCGTATTGACAGATTTACCATCCATATCTTTTAATGCAACAGAAGGAAGTTTTTTCACATCCGGGGTTGTGATAACCTCGCTTTCCTGAGCAAAAAGTGATACAGAAAACAGGAGTGCCATCGAGAGAGTTAAGAGGTTTTTCATTTCGTAAAATTTTAAAGTTTGCTCCGGCCTTTCAAGAACCTTGCCGAAGCCAAAGATAGAATCACCTGTAAAGAAAGTCAAAAAAAGATTCATGATTATTCTTGTAATCCTAATTCTTCTCTGAAATGATTAAGTTGATTGAAAATTTACTTTTAGGAATTCAATAGCACATCGAAAATTTAAACGCACATTAAAACTTTAGCATTACATTTGAGAAAAGAACGCCCAAAGTTCAATGTTATGAAAAGAAAAATTACAATTGCATTCACTTCTATGTTGTTCGCCGCCGGTTTTTCCCTGGCTCAAAGCGGATTGGATATCCGATTCGATCCAGACGGTGCAACAGGCCCCTTGCCAGTATCCGGACCAAACTTGAGCGGAAGCACTCACAGCATAAGCTTATATCCTGGAAGTCCAGATCTTCCTGGTGGTGTTTTTGAAGCGCATTTTGAGGTTACTAACAACAATGCGACTGATAAACAATATAAAATCGTTCGAAAACAAATGAATGTTCCATCAACATGGATTGATCAGATTTGTTGGCCTCCACTATGCTACAATGCAAGTGGAACAGTTTATTCAACGCCTCATACCGTTTCTAATCCTGCTCCAATAATAGTTTCTGGTGGTAATACCACCACTACTGGTCTGGATGCCGAAATGAAACCGAGAATCACTCCTGACCAAAGTTCAGCGGGATATGCATTGTACAGGTATTATTTTTACGACGTGCAAATGGGCGGTTATGTGGACTCTGTAGACCTTTCCATTGGATTTGTTTTAGGGCTAACACAACAAAAGGCCGCGCCATCAATGTCTGTTGCGCCAAACCCTGCAGACAACCATACCACTGTAACTGTAAATTCAGATGAATCAACCCAGATGAAGGTTGTTGACGCACTTGGTAAAACAGTGATGGTTGAAACGATTTATAATGGTTCAAGAAATATTGATGTTTCAGACCTAAAGAATGGCGTTTACTTTGTTCTGATCGAGAGCGATGGAAAAACGATGAATAGAAAATTAATTGTTCGACATTAATAATCTGATTTAAACCTTACCAAAAGAGACCGGAATTGCCGGTCTTTTTTGTATTCGGCAATTATTATCTTTGATACATCAAGATTTACTATTTGAACCGTAAACATTCATACTCACGCGTGCGCAAACACTACCTTATTCGTTATCTCTTGTTATTCGTGGTTATTGTTTTCAGCGTAACTCAGTCCACTGCGCAACAAAACACAATACTCATTCAAAGCTATTTTAAGGATAATTTACTGAATCCGGGTATATCGAAATCATACCAAGGATCAGGTTTTCTTCCTGTTTTTGAGAGCGATTACGATTTCAATAAGATTAATCGAGATTCAAGCAAACAGTATTATACATTCACCAATATTCTCCTGAAAAAGCATCTCTTTGAACTGAAGGGGAAGAATTACAGTTTGAACATTTCGCCTATTGCAGATTTATCAAGGGGAATTGATCGCAATGATTCTACCGGGAGAAGGTTATTTCAAAATACCAGAGGAGTTTATATTGAAGGTGATCTCAC
>Ga0172367_10005204_pt1 | contig 15809 bp, 5 predicted proteins | sample Lak10m_FD_114542 | JGI IMG/M metagenome (GOLD analysis project Ga0172367, IMG submission 114542) | Freshwater microbial communities from Kabuno Bay, South-Kivu, Congo - kab_022012_10m | ecosystem: Environmental > Aquatic > Freshwater > Lake | place: Democratic Republic of the Congo: South-Kivu...
ACATAATAAAGACCGGGTAATACATTGCTGTGTGCTGAAAGGGCTGGTAGTCCTCCGCTCCACGCATACACGTAAGGGCTGGTGCCCCCGGTCGCCGTTGCGCTGAGCTTGCCGTCGTTGCTGTCGAAGCAAGTCACGGACTGCCCGCTCAACGCTACGGCAAGAGCCGCTGAAGGACCTTGCACGGTGAATGATTTCACTACAGAAATCTGTGTAGTCGCATCCGTCACCGTTACACTATAGGTTCCTGCCGGAAGGTTTACCAAATCCTGGGTAGTCGCATTCTGATAGCTCCACTTATAGGTATAGGAGCCACTCCCTCCCTGCACAGAAATATTGATAGCACCTACGTTTTGCCCAAAGCAGGTCACCTGCGTAATCTGAGCCACCGAATCAATGACTAACGGAGGCAGCGCATTCGTCAAGATACTAATCAGACCCTTGTCAAAAGCAAACGGCACCGCCTGATCATTGATGTCCGTGACCTCTATCGTCTGGGTGGAATCGAGGGTCACCTGGGTCATACCCAATAAGCTCTTCGTAGTAAAACAAACCTGGAACAGGTTCGTATTGGTCGGCAAGGTAATTCCCGATACTTCTGGGTCATACCAAGACAACTTAATTTTTCCGGAGGTGGCCGTATTGAAGCTCGACTGATCTAACCCGTTCAGGTTAAAGCCTTGCAGGGCTTTGAAGGTGAGTGAATCTGCCCGGTATTTCATCGTAAACTCCATACCGACTACAGCGGTGAAATTTTGTGCACTGACATTCAAACAAACGTCCGAATTGCGTGCCACTGCAGCGTCTGACACCAGGAACTGTAGTTGGTTATTTTCTCCGGGGGTACCAAACGTAACCACCCCCGCAGTATTACTATAGCTGACCGACTGTCCGCTCACATTTATTATTTCGATCGGTGCCGCAACCGATACATTCGTAGTAGAACCAAGGGCGCCACGCGCGGTAAAGCAAACACGGAAAATAGAGGTGCCGTTGGCCAGCGTCACCCCGCTCACTTCCGGATCAACCCAGGATACCTTAATGGAACCTTTTTTGTTGGTTCCGATCCCTGGCAATCCAAAGACACCTCCGTCCATTCCGCGCAATGCACCGAACCCGGTTACCTGTTTGAATTCCAATTTCGTAGAATCGTATGCGATGGAAAATTCAGCACCGATAAGGTTGGTAAACTTATTCACCCGAACATCCAGGCAGACCTCCTGGCCCGGAAGTGCGGAACCACTATCCACCAACAGCCCAAAAGTATTGACATTCTGACCGCTGATCGTTACGGTACCTGGACTGGCCGTCAGGCTCACCGTGCTCGCATCCCCCTTGATTATTTCAGAGGTGCTCGAAAAACCTACGGAGGTCGTCGTATTGGAACCAATAGCGGTGAAGCACACTTTGAACAACGTCGTACCGTCGTTTAGGGAAATACCTGCTACGTCCGGATCATTCCAGGAAACCTTCAGCGTCCCTTTGCGGGTAGTGCCCACGCCCGGAAATCCAAAATTGCCCTCTGCAGTGAGTCCACTTAGGTTGAGACTGTTCACCCCTGAAAACTCCAACTTGGTGGAATCATAGGTAATGGAGAATTCCATCCCGAGGATATTGGAAAAATTAGTAGCAATTACCGGCAAGCATACCTCGCTGCCCGCCTGCGCACTGGCATCGGTAATATCCAGCGTAAATGGACCAGTTCCTGCCGTTCCGCCTGCGCCGGTACCAATGACAACCGTACCGTTATCCCCGGCGAATCCAACAGACATTTCGTTTTTATCGATAATCTCTACCGTCGGATTAAAGGATACCGACGTGGTTACATTATTCTGAACTGCCGTAAAGCACAATTCAAACACTGTCGTGCTGTCGAACACACTGATACCCGTAACATTGGGGTCTGTCCAGGATAGCTTAATCGCGCCCAGGGGATTAACACCTACACCCGGTAAGCCGAAAGAAGAAGAAGTCAGGCCGTCGAGGTTGAGCCGAGCGACCGAATCAAAACGAAGGGCAGCCGATGCGTAGTTCATTGTGAGCTCTATCCCAAGAATATCGCGGAAGCTCCCGGATTTAACCGGTAGGCAGAACGACTGGTTGAGCGACGTACTGGTATCCCCAATATACAACCCAAAAGTACCCGTGCCCACTGTGCTACCGCCCGTGCCTCCGCCGCCCGTGCCACCACCTCCGGTGCCTCCACCGCCCGTGCCTCCGCCACTACTACCTGTTCCTATTTTCACTACACCCGGTGTACCCGTGAAGGAAATAATCTCTTCACTGGCATTTAGAATCTCCCGAGATGCCGCAAACCCGACAATCGCGGTATCGTTTACACTAGCCGTAGTAAAGCAGACATCAAAAAGCTTTGTACCATTAGCTACGGTCACCCCTACTACATTGGGATCCAGCCAGGAGAGCTTGAGGCTACCCAACGGATTGATACCAAATCCCGGTGCGCCGAAGGAACTGGATTCCGTCAGACCTGCCAGGTTTAGGTTGGCCACCGAATGATACGTCAACTTGGCCGGGTTATAGGTAAATGTCAATTCGATTCCCAGGATATTGGAAAAACCCTGTACCGTTACGGGGAGACATACCTTGACGCCCTGGGCGACCGAATCACTGCCAACTGCCATGGCAAAGCCGGTAGTGGTCGTACCACCTCCTGTACCGCCACCTCCCGTACCACCACCACCGGAACCGCTACCTGTACCGATAGTAATGGTTCCCGATGTCTTGGCGAGGTTGAGCATATTTTCATTGGCATCGAGAATTTCTGAGCTGCTCCCAAAATTTATGGTCGTCGTGGCATCCACATTAGCCGCGGTAAAGCACATTTGGAAAATGGTGGTGCCATCGGCTATTGTTACCCCGCTCACATTGGGATCCAGCCAAGAGAGCTTAAGGGTTCCCTTGGGGTTAATACCCGCACCCGGTAAGCCGAAAGAGCTCGTTTCCGTCATACCGACCAGGTTCAGGTTTTGAACCCCGGTAAAGACGAGCTTGGTAGTGTCGTAGGTAATTGTAAGCTCGATTCCCAGAATATTGGTGAAGCTATTCACCTTCACCGGCACACAAAAGCTCCCGCTTTTGGCGACCGCTGCATTTCCAATACTCATCTGTAAATCGGCAACAGCACTGGCAGGATTGGCTGTTTCACGCCCCGCGGCTGCATAGAGCATGGGGTGAACCCACAACAGGGCGATAGTCATCAGCCCCGTGATGAGACGGAATGAATTGATGTTCATTTTAAATCGGTATTTGGGATAACAAAAAATATGGGTAGTCCGGAGGTTTTTACCGGAACAACACTTTCTGCGTACTAAATCGGTCACCCTGGGTCAAGCGCACGAAATAAACGCCAGACACAGGAAAATTATTGGCATCAATCCGAAGTTGATTCACTCCGGAAGATACGGGGTATTGCTGTTCAAAACACACTTTTCCCTGTACATCCAGGATACGCACGGCGACATCTTCAGCAGTACGGGAAAAAAACTCGACCTGCAAGGAAGACTCCTTAGGCAATGGGTTGGGAAATGCCGAACGTATGTTCAGCCATTCCGGCTCATTGGTCAGTACAGAGGTAACGGATTGCTGGCCTATCACCACCGACCCGTTTCGAAATTCGGCCTGAACCGCTGCAAAGCTGACATCCACCACCTCTTTCATCGTTGGCGTATCCACAAACTGGATGAGGGAAGTCGCGTTAACCTGGCCTACCGGGCGAAAGAAAATGGAGAACAACGTGACATCGTCCTTTAAATCGATTCCTTTCAACCCTTCTTCACTCCAGGCAAAACGAAGGATTCCCTGCTGCGCAGACTGTAAACCAAAATTACTGGAAATGGTAAAAGGCAACCCAAACTGACCGACGCTATCGAACGTAAGCACGGAAGGATTCCACGCCAACGTGAACTGAGCACCCACAATTTTATTGAACTGCTTGACCCGGATATTCGCCACATAACGGGACGATGTCACCGTATCGACGGGTGCGGAAAAAACAGGCTTCGATTGCTGTGTAAAGCCTGTATGTGGGAGGATAACGAGGCAGAAGAGCGCCGCAATCAGCACTATTTCTGTTTTTTTCATGGTTTCATGGGATTATTTGGAAACAATGAAACTTTTGCTTTCAGAAACGAAGGTAATCCTTTTTTTCAAAATAAGAAAAATACATGAAAAAAACACATTAAGTGAGTGAAACAGACTTTCAGCCTTCTATCCCTTGTATCCGTATTCCAGGCCAACGCTCCAGCGACTCCGAAGCCCCCATTGGAAATACCCTCCGAGCGTTTTTTTTACTGTAAATCGTACTTGTTTTGGAGCCGGGCAATACGTATCCACGAGGTATCCGAACGCCCAATTCCTCCATTCCTGCCGACGAAAAAAGCGCAAATATCCTTAAATTTTTGCCCCCCTCTCGAATCCCCAGGCTACAAGGTGTATTTTTGCCGATAAGCACCCATCCGGAAGCCTGCCTAGAGGCCCCGAATCAGCCCTGCATTCCACTCATCCAAAAACCAGTACTTATGCGTCGGATCGGCATACTTTGTTGGTGCCTGTATGCCGGAGTCCTGTCGGCGCAGTCGGAGGGTGCTGCTTTCCCCGCAAAAAAACACCTACTGCGATTCGATGCTCCCCCCTGGATCCTCCCGGATTCCCTCATTATCCCTGGTTCCATACAACTCCGGGGGGAAGCCGATGGGCACGATATTCCTCCCAGCTGCTACTCCATAGTAGGAAACGCCATCTGGTGGACCGCCGATTCCGCGGCTATTCCATTCCCCCTGCGCATCACCTATCAATGCCTGCCTCCCTGGCTCACCCAGCCATTTTACTTGCGTGCCCCGCCGACGTATCCCAACTCCGGTGATTCCAGTGTTCCATTTACCTATCGCCCTTATACCGAAACCAGCCCTGGCATCCAGTTTCGAAAACTCGACTACAGCGGTCGGTTTACCCGCGGATTTTCCATCGGGAATACCCAGGACCTCGGCCTAAACGCCGCCTTCAACCTGCAACTAAACGGCGATCTGGGGGATGGTATCCGCATTCAGGCTGCTATCTCCGATGAAAACCTACCCCTGCAACCAGAAGGCAATTCGTTGCAGCTTCGCGATTTCGACCGCGTGTACATTCACCTGCAACGCAACAAGCAGTCATTGACAGCAGGTGACTACGACCTCCTGCATCAGACTGGGCATTTCATGCGCTATGCCAGCCGCCTCCAGGGAGTATTGGTAAAAAATGAAGCCCCCAGGAGTACCCAGCAGGCCGCTGCAGCCATAGCCCGTGGAAAATTTACCCGCTATGTCCTCAGCGTACAGGAGGGCAACCAAGGCCCCTATCCGCTCAGCGGAGCGTCGGGAGAAGCCGTTGCGGTAGTCATCGCCGGAACAGAACGCGTCTGGCACAACGGTCAGCTCCTACAACGAGGGGCTGATTACGACTACCTCATCGACTACAACCGCGGAGAACTAACCTTTACCTGGCGTCGCCGAATCCTTCGCGAATCCCGAATCACCATAGAATACGAATACGCCGATCAGAATTTTTTGCGGAGCATCTACACCATGGACTTATCCCGCAGCTTCCGGAAAGCAAGCCTCTACGCCCACTATTACAGCCGACAGGACAGCAGAACCCCCACGTCCAACCTATCGCTCACCGACACCGACCGCCAAATTATCCAACGCGCCGGTGATGACCCCGAAAAAGCGTATATTTCCACTATCCGCGACGCCGAAACCTATCTCCCTTCCAGGGTCTATTATTCCTGGAAAGATACCCTGACCAACTGCGGCCACCTCGACTCCATCCTCCTGCTCAGCAGCCCTCCGGATGCGCCCCAACGGGTAACTGCACGATTCTCCTTCGTCGGCAAGGGGAAAGGACACTATCGCCGCTACGAACAGCCCCTCGCCAACGAGCGCGCCTATTATTGGGTAGCTCCCGATCCCGAGACCTGCCAACCCACCGGCGATTATGAACCTATTCTGCAAATTACCCCTCCCCAACAACATCAGCTACTGGTTGTCGGCCAAACCTGGAACCCTTCCCGCATACAGCTTCAGACAGAAGTAGCCCTCAGCCACCTGGACAAAAACCGCCTCTCCGCCCTGGATCAAACCGACGACATAGGAGCTGCCGCCTTTTTATTCCTCCACTACCGTCCACTGCCGCCGCCCGACAGCAACCGATGGCAATGGACTTCCGATCTATCCGTAGAAACCAGGCAAGCTCATTTTCAGGAAATCAACCCCTACCGGAACCCTGAATTTCTCCGCACCTGGAGCCTCACCAGCTTCAATGGCCAGGGAAACGTACCACCTGCTGCCGAGTTGCTCTCGTCCCTGTCGGCATCCCTGGAACATCCCCGAAAAGGAAAAGCCACCTTCCAATCTCAGACCTACCAGCGGGCTACCTCCTACCGCGGCATCAAACAATCCCTGGAGTGGCAACTCATCCCCGACAACTGGAAAATCCAGGGGAATGTACATGTTTTGAATGCCCGGTCTGAACAAAACAAACTACTCTTTATACAACCAACCCTTGACCTGGCCAAGCAATTTCCCCGCTGGCAGCAACACACCGTATTCCTCAGTGCAGATGGAGAACAAAATGCCCGATACGCACCCGGCAGCAGAGCGGTTCTTCCTGCCAGCTTTTCCTACGGCAGATGGCGTATCGGAGTGGAAAGTCCAGGCGAAAAAAAAACGTACTATCAGGCGGCGTATAGCCAACGCAGTGACCAGTCGCCCTACGCCGGGGAGTGGAAGCAGGCGACTATTGCCCGGGAGCTATCCGCCAGCGGAAGATGGAGTCCAACCCCCTCCAACCATATACAAGGCGACCTAAGTTATCGCCAGTTAGCTACCAATACCACGTTGTTTCCCGAACAAACACCCTCCCGAAACAGCTTGCTCGGTCGCCTCGACGCAGCTTTTTTTGCCCTGCATGGGTTGCTGCGCAGCCAAACACTCTACGAACTTGGTTCCGGCCAGGAAGCACGCCAAGAATTCACGTTCATCAAAGTAGCCCCCGGCGAAGGAGTCTATATATGGCTCGACTCGCTTTACAACCAAGACGGCGTCATACAGCCCGCTGAAATGCAACTCGCCCCTTTCCCCGATCAGGCCGACTTTATCCGCGTGGCTACCATATCTACCCGCTATGTACAGACCGACTACCTACAACTCAGCCAAAACCTCCAACTGGAGCCCCGCGCACTATGGAAGTCGCCCCCTACCAAACACCCCGCAAAGTTATTGAGCAAGCTATCCGCACAAAGCTCCTGGAAGAAGCAGCAAAAAACAATAGCCAACGCCGGAACCCCGCCCCTTTTCCCACAGATGCTTCCCCCCGACGACAGCAGTCTGGTCGGGCTGAACGAGCAGTCTCGCCACGCCATCCTATTCAATCGGGGCAACCCCCACTGGGAGCTGCAACTAGCTCGCCAACACACCCAAAGCAAACAGCTCCAGGTGGCTGGTTTTGAACTTCGGGGAAACCGGGAAACACTCCTGCTCCTCCGCTGGAATCCAGCACCCGGCTGGTCGGTGCGTACGCAAGCCGCACAAGGCAACAAACAAAGCCAGATCTCCTGGATGAACAGCCGAAACTACCTGCTCCAATACCAAAAGATAGAAACACAGCTTTCCTGGGTACCAGCCTCCAAATGGCGCACCCAAATCAATACCCGTTTTCAGACCGACCAGGATAGAATATCCGGTGGCATTCCGCACGCCCGCACCCTCGAACTGAAATCGGGCACCACCCTTACCCCGCGTGCCAATACCGCGCTGAACGCCCAACTATCCTATGTATCTATCGACTTTGAAGGCGAAACCCGCTCGCCTGCCGGATATGCTATACTGAATGGACTCCGACCCGGCAGCAACTGGCTGTGGAGCCTGGGCATCGAGCGCCAAATCAACCGAAACCTGCAACTTCGGGTTCAGTATGATGGGCGAAAAACAGGCCAAAGTCCCGTGATTCATCGCGGAAGCCTGCAAATCAGCGCGGTTTTTTAACATAAAATCCGGCTCTGATATAAAAAAATCGAAATTTGTGGTAAACCATCGAATGACATGAAAAAAGCAATCTTCTCCTGCACCTTGTTTTTCCTCGGCTTGATGGCCTTTTCCCAACCGACCGTCAACCTATGGGAAGACACCGAACTCGAAAAAATTGCGCTCCTCCGGGAAGTACCCCTCCCAGCACCCGCCCGTGTTTACCGAACCCTGCGCCTGGATTTTGCGCGGGCTGCCACCCTACTCCACCGGGCACCCCTGGAAACAGCAAACAAAAAAGGTATCCCCTTTTACCTCCCCCTCCCCGATGGCGGGATGGAAGCCTTTCTCATCTTAGAATCCCCCTTACTCGAGCCTGCCCTCGCGCGCAAGTACCCCCAATTAAAAACCTTTCTTGCACAAGGCATAGATAGGCCGGAGCTAACCGCCCGGATGGATATCACCCCCTTTGGCCTGCACGCCTCTGTGTTTTCACCGGGTGGCACTTTTTATATCGACCCCGTCTCCGAAGGACTGAATCAATATTACTTTGCGTACTATACCCGCCACGTGGTACTTCCAGAAGGCAGCACGGTTCCAAGGTGCGGTATCAGCGAGCAACCGGTTCCACTCGAATCCCCTTCCTATACCCCCACTCCTTTCGGAACCTCCACCCTGCGCGATGGCAAAGCCCAACCCGTAACCCTCCTCACCTACCGGCTCGCCCTAGCCTGCACCGGAGAATACGCCCAGGCAAAAGGAGGCAATAAACTGGCCGTTATGGCATCTATGCTCAGCTCCATCAACCGCGTCAATCAGATTTTTGAAAAAGAAACCGCCATCCGGTTACACCTCATCGCCCAAAATGATACCCTGATTTTCCTGGATCCAGATACTGACCCCTATACAAATATCGACCTCGCCCCCAGCCTGCTCAACCAAAATACCGGGGTGCTCAATCAAATACTAGGAGCGAACGCGTATGATCTCGGCCACGTGTTTACCCTGGCTTGTAAAAACAGCATTGCGGGTATCGCCGCCAAATCAGCTACCTGCGGCCCTTATAAAGGCGCCGGCGTAACCTGCCACTTCACATCCAACACCGAATTTATAGCCGTTCAGGTTATGGCACACGAACTCGGGCATCAATTCTCCTGCGGCCATAGCTGGAACCATTGTGAGGGCTTCAACTCCGCTATCGATACCGATGAAGCCTTCGAGCCAGGTAGTGGGAGCACCATCATGTCCTATGCCAGCGCCTGCGGGTCCGACAACATAAGCAATGCCTCCGACAGCTACTACCACGTAGGTTCGCTGGAAGACTTCTACGCCTTTACCCGGCAGTTTCAGGGAAAGAACTGTGCTACCCCTGTACCTACCGCCAATTCCATCCCAACATTACAACTCGACTACCCTACGTCTTTTTATATACCGGCACTCACCCCCTTTCAGCTCAAAGCCCAGGCAAGCGACCCCGACGGAGATCCCCTTACCTATTGCTGGGAACAATACGACAGCGGGCCTTCCGTACCGCTCGGTGACGCCCAGCTCAACGCCCCCTTGTTTCGGTCATTCCCGCCCGCCGCCTCCAATACCCGTATTTTTCCTCAACTCAGCACCTTGCTCCGCAATGAAAAAGACGTGCGGGAAATACTCCCCTCCTACTCCCGAAAACTCACCTTCCGCTGTACCGTCCGGGACAATGCCCCCGGTGCAGCCGGCGTAACCTGGGGACAAGTTCAATTTCAGGTCGCCAGTCAGGCCGGCCCGTTTGTCGTCACCCAGCCCAATAGCTCAGACAGTATCTGGCGCGCCGGAACCGTACAGACCATTTCATGGGAGGTGGCCAATACCCAGCTGGCTCCGGTTAACTGCAAACATGTACATATCCGGCTGTCGGTGGACGGTGGCCTCACCTACCCTTACCTGCTCGCCGAAAACGCACCGAATAACGGGACTGCCCGCGTGGCCATACCACCGGTAGCGACGATTAAAGCCCGCGTGCTCATAGAAGCAGCAGACAACATATTTTTCGACATTTCCGATAAAGATTTCAGCATAGCACCTGCCGAGCAGGCGGGTTATGCAATGGCCGTACAACCCTACGCCGTTCCACTGCATTGCCAGCCGGAACCACTCACATTTACCGTGCACACGTATAGCTTGCAAGGATATCAGGAACCCATCGCCCTCACCCTCGACGGTGCGCTCCCCCCCGGTGCTTCCTATGGGTTCAGTCCAAACCCAGTGCGTGCTGGCAGCCCGAGCACCCTGCAGATCAGCCTCCCATCCGGGAGCTTCGATACGCTTTCCGTCGGCGTCCGGGCCAGCAGTGCAGGTAACCCGGCGGTATCGCAAACTATTCGATTCAGCTCCCTGTCCAATTCCTTTGACAGCCTCTATACCACTTTTCCAGCCAACGGCGCCGCCGGTATCATCCTATCCACCCCACTTACCTGGAACCCCGTATCCAACGCCAGCAGCTATAACCTCGAGCTTTCACCCAGCCCGGCCTTTGGGAAGACCAATATTTTTTCCAAAGAAAAAATCATCGGAAGTACCTGGATACCCAATGTACTCCTCCGCAATAACACCCTGTATTACTGGCGGATTCAACCAAACAACGCGTGTGGTTCCGCTCCTTTCCTGGATCCTTCTACCTTCCATACCGCAACAACCTCCTGTAAAACCTACCAAAGCGCGAATGTTCCGCTCAATATTCCAGGCGCCGGCACGCCGGTTATTGAGTCGCGCATCACCGTCAACGAAACGGGCGTACTCAATGACGTCAATATACCCCTGCTGCGTATCAACAAGGAATATGTCCGAAATTTGCGGATAAGCCTGCTCAGCCCAAAAGGAACGGAGGTCATCTTGTACAACGGACACTGTGCCCTGACCAGTAAACTCTATCTCGGATTCGACGACGAAGCACCGCAGGCCGTCAATGGAAGCGGGGTATGCCCGCCCGACGACGGCATCGTTTTCCGTCCAACCGATTCATTAAGTCGCTTCAAAGGGGAAAATATTCAAGGAATCTGGACCCTGCGTATCGCCATATTAAAAAATGAAAGCCTCAGTCCAGGGGCGCTGGAATCCTGGAACCTCGAATTTTGCTCCGCTTTTGAGGCACCCCAACCAATACTCAGCCGCAATAAAAACCTACTCGTACCCCCCGGTGGACATAATACCCTGACCTCTTCTCAACTGCTGGCGGAAGACAAGCAGTCCACTGCGTCGGCATTGACCTTTACCCTGGTTCGCACGCCTGCACATGGACAGCTCAAATCCGCTAATACCGTACTCGCCACCGGCGACTCCTTCACCCAGGCGCAAATCAATGCGTTCCAGATTCAATACCAACACGGAGGCGGCAGCGACACCAGTGACACCTTCCTTTTTGTGGTGGAAAACAGCGTCGGGGGATATATCCCACCACAAACGTTTCACATTCTGCTCGACGCCAATGCCGTTGTCGGAACGACCAGTGCCGAACCCACATACACAGGATTCCGCCTTTTTCCTAACCCCGCGACGGAAAGGCTGATCCTCCAATGGGAGCAGCCGGAAGCCCCTCGATCCTCCCTGCGCCTGTTTAATGTGCAAGGACAATTGGTATTACAGCAACAGCTATCTGCCGGAGCCAGCTTCGAGATTGACATTTCGCACCTTACCCCCGGTATGTACCTGGCAGAAGTGCAGCACGGACAAGGTATATTCAGGGAAAAGCTATTCATCCAGCGTTAAAAGACTCCGGTGGGATTAGATACTATGAAAATCAAAACAGGCATTTTTTTCGGGGGAGCATCCCGGTTGCGGGAACGGTCGTTTTTGAGTGCACGGTCGTACTTCACCCACCTCGACCGCAGTGTTTTTGACCCCCTGGTTTTTTTAATCACGGCCGGAGACATCTGTATTCACATAGACTGGGAGAGGTTGTTTCAGCCGTCACTCAGTGATTTTTTTCCTCCCCTTGCCGTTCGTCCGACCTCCGCACATCCCTTTCCGATATACGAAGAAAGCCTGCCAATAGACGCTGCCACCCTCGCCCGGTTGGCTGGCCGTGTCGTGTCGGAGGAGGAGTTGCCCCAGCTGATTAACCTGGGTATTATTGCCATGGAGGGTAGCCAAGAAGCCCATGACGACTGGTGGCTTAAGCTTCAGCAACTTGGTATTCCTTGTATTGGAAACCATGCACTGGCTTCCAGGCGGGCCAGGGATTTTGGATTATTTCAGGCAGCCCTCCAGGAAAATGGAATTGCCGGCGTCCCCTCGGTGTTGGTAAGTCCGGGCAACGCCACCGATCGCCATATACAAGGTGCCTTTCAAATGGCACAGGAATATATTGGCTTCCCCATGCAGATAATATCCACCCAGGATTCCGAACGCGTCGCCGAGCTGGGCATACGGACTACTGGGCAGGAGTTTCAGGAAGCACTGGACTATGCCTTCTTCCAGGAGTCGTTTCATCTTGAGCAATGGGCAGCTATGAGTATGTTCGAACGGCTCGACTACGTCCGCTACCTAGCCGACCTGAAGAATGGCCCCGGCTTTCCAGTTCAGGTGCGCCTGAGCGAAACAAGTATCCGAATAAACCATCCCGAAGCCCTTCTCCGCTACTTTGATGACCTGGTGCGCGACCCTGAGAAGCAGCAACAAACCGTCGGCCTGGAAGGCACGCTACCTGTTGAACCCATTCGGATTCAGGCCAAACTGCAAGGAGCACCCTTTGCCATGGCCGTACTCCGCGATACCGACGGCGTAGTGCACACGCTACCTCCCATGCCGCTGTTTAGCACCGACGATAAGCTGCCGATATCCGAGGCGCTGGTTTTTGACCCAGCAGTAACCCTACAAATACAGGAAGCGGGTCAAAAGCTATTTCACGCCTTTGAATGTAGTAGTCTGACTTTGATACAGGGAGTAGCCGATTTGGATGGGCAGGTCCATATTGCCTCGCTCTCGTACCCCTCCAACTACACAACAACGGGACTTCTCTTCCGTATCGGAATGGCCGCTGGCTATTCGCCGGTTGCCTGGCTGACCAAAATCATCTCCCTGTCGCTGGCCGAACGCGTACGCGAAGCGCCCCAGCAGATGAGTCTAAAAGGACTATACGAGCACCTCATTCAGTGCCTCAACCAAAAGCCGACGCCACAAGGCGTAGCCGTGTTGCATACAGAAGCGGAGTCGGGTCATTCCGACACCCTGCGGGCTTGGCTCAGCTACCTGGAAGCAACGGGTAGCTATCTGCCCGTGGTCTGCCTGCTGAGCTATTCCGGAGCATCGCTGCTACTAAGCCGCAGACAAGGGGAAACGGCTACGCCCATTGCACCCCTCCAGCTGGCACAAGACGTTTCGGTTGCCCTCCTGACGGAGTTGCCCGGAATTCCCCGCGGCAAAGCCGCTGAATTATTGGAGCGCCTTCACATTCCATTCAACGGACCAGATGCCGGCGCCGCAGGTATCGCCAATCATCGCCAGCATCGCCTCGACTTTTTACACCGAAACGCCCGAATCCAGGTAAGCGAACAATTCCTACTGGGGCAACAGGTATTTGAAGCAGACCCGGCCGGTTCCACCTTCCTCGTAGAAAGTCGCTTTGTATATCCCCTTCTGGCTATGACGCCAGAGCCGGAACCGCAGCATAGCCCCTTGCTCATACAAAACAGGAGCCAGCTCGAAGCCGCTATTCGCCTGCGTTTCCGGCCAGTCGGCACGAGTGGCCATACCTTGCGAAGGTTGCTCCACCTCCCCCCAGAACACCGGCTCGATGCGGGTGACAGCCTCCTTTTTCAGGAAATTGCACTTCCCAAAGGCGCCGCCTACCTGCTGGCCTGTACCGTATTGACCAACACCTTTCTAGACGAAGAAGGAGCACTTCAAATCCAGCATTTTCCTCCTAAACTCCGCCCGAGTACCTGGTATCCCGAAACCGGAATCGAGTTGTCAGCAGCCGTCGTCCAATCCCTGCACGCCACCGCAGATCAGGTCAGCCGGCAGCTACAACTTTGGGGATACGGGGAAACCGACTTCGTGGTGCGGATTTTTGAAAACGGCTCGTCGAATCACACGTTGGAGGACGTACGCCCTTATCCGGAATGGTCCATCGAAGGGCAGCTATGCCAACAGCTCATACAAGCGCATACCTATCCTGGAACAGCGCTGAGTCAACTCCTGAGCCAAAGTATCGATCGGGCTAAATGGAAAATACTTCAGAAAGAAGCACAATCAGCGTATCTTGCGGCCTGGAAATCCCCTTACTTCACTGCATCTGTGCCAGAAGAGGCCGAAGAGCCGGCACCCATGCCCAAATCAAGTACAATGGAACCTACCACTCCCCCCAGCGAAAAGCGGCGCAACCCACTTCCCTCCATACCTGCCACCGGCATTGTGGGCATGGCCCAGGAAAACCTGTGGGAAATCTGGTATTTTATCAGCTCCGCCATCTTTTTAAAAAACCTGGTAGCGATGGCCATGCTCGGCTTTATCCTTTCGAATACCCTGGCGCTGGGTCTAAAATGGTACACCCGCCACGGCCAGCATTTAGACACCGATGACTATACGGAAATGTCCGTTCGGGAAGCGCGTCAAAAAGCACGTAAACGCAGTTTCAACGTCATCGTCAATGACTCGATTTTTGTGGTAGATAAGCCAGGTGGCATCGTATTGGACCAAACGCCAGAGCCCAAGGCACTAATCAAAAAAAATCGGAATATATACCTGACTATCACTGGATTTGTTGCTCCGCTGGTAACCCTCCCGACACTCACCGGTGGCAACGACGACTTCGAACAATACAAAAAGAGGCTGGAGAGTATGGGTATCAAAGCGCGGATACTGGAAAGAGCATTTAATGCCGAATACGAAGAAAACACCATCCTATACCTGGTATATCGCGGCCGACGGATTACGGCAGCGGACCTCAAAAAAGGGGTGAAGATACCCAAAAGCAGCACCGTCGATTTTATTGTATCGATCCGACATACCGGTACGGTGGATATTCCCAGCCTGGTTTGCCTTACATACGAAGAGGCTACTTTTATCCTGCGCAACAACCAGCTCGCCATAGGAGCCGTTTTGGGGCCCAACGAAGAGCCGACCCCCGGCTTGTACGTGTATAAGCAGGAACCGGAATACAGCCCCAACCTCAAGCTGAACATCGGCGAACAAATCAACCTATATCTGACAGATCGCCGACCGGAAGGTTGCGGGGAGCAATAACGCCACCTAAACGGCGAACCCAACATCCGGCTTCTTGTTGTATCTATACCGTTGGATGGCGACCAATACGGGTGTGGAAAAGATATGCCCTCCCGCAGAAAAGGCCATTTCACGGATTCCTATTCTTCGTTTGCCACTGCGATAAGACCTGGCCACACGACCCCAACAACCATGAAATCGAACAATTTCTATACATGAACAATGACATTAGCGTACGCGAGCTGAAAGAAAAAATCGATCGCGGAGAATCATTTATTCTCATCGATGTACGGGAACCCGACGAACACCTCCGCTTCAACATAGGGGGGCAGCTCATCCCGCTGGGTACCGTTCCGAATACCATTGACGACATGGACTATCCGCCGGATACCGAAATAATTGTGTACTGCCGATCTGGCCGACGAAGTGCCACTGCCCGTCATCTGATGACAGAAGCCGGGTTTCGGAATGTGCGCAACTTAAAAGGAGGCGTACTGGAATGGATAGAGCTCTTTCATCAGTAGCGCCCTATCGGTCGGTGCGTTTTTTGTGCACATAGGCCGTTACGCCATCTTTTTGTAAGTC
>Ga0172367_10005205_pt1 | contig 15808 bp, 12 predicted proteins | sample Lak10m_FD_114542 | JGI IMG/M metagenome (GOLD analysis project Ga0172367, IMG submission 114542) | Freshwater microbial communities from Kabuno Bay, South-Kivu, Congo - kab_022012_10m | ecosystem: Environmental > Aquatic > Freshwater > Lake | place: Democratic Republic of the Congo: South-Kivu...
ACCGCAAATTAAAAGTTCATTCTTGAAACAACAGGTTATTTCTGCAGTTGTATAGCATCTCCAAATCATTTGTGGATTTTTGATTGTAAGCACATCCCTTCGGGGTGAGCTTACAAAAAACTGCTATATAGCTCTTTAAGGTTTGCGATTCAATTTCTAACCTTCAAAAAAACAGCCTCAGTTTGTTCAGCAAGTTTTTCCCAAGCAAAGCGATCTCTTAGCTCTGATTGAGCGTTATCGACCAATGTTTGAGCGTACTCAGGATTTTTTAGAACCTCGATGATCCCGTCAGCTAAGGAATTAGCATCATTAACATGAGTGACAATGCCTGTAATTTTATGGCGTACTACTTCTGGTAATCCGCCCGTATCCGAAACTACAAGCGGAATTTTAGCTGCAAAACTCTCAAGAGCGACAATCCCAAATGGCTCATACAAGCTAGGAAACACTGCACAATTAGCAACTTTCTGAAATTTCCAAAAGTCAGCGTCTGCCATAAAGCCTGTAAATGAAACTTTGTGGTAAATCCCCAGATCCCAAGCTTGACGTTGTAGCAAAATCGAATAAGCGTCGCCAGTGCCGATAATTATTAGTCGCACTTGATCATTCATTGCTGCGAGCACCTTGGGCATGGCGTTAAGTAGGATGTAGATCCCTTTTTCATAGGTGATGCGTCCTACATAATAGATAATGGCTTCCTCTGGCTTGGCATATTGCGATCTCAGATCTGCCAAATCATACTGATGTTCAGCAGTGATATTTTGCCAACGCTCAACACTTAGCCCGTTATAGACCACATCAGTCTTTTCGGTAGGGCAATTGAACGCTCGCTGTAGTTCGCCACGCATATACTCAGAACAGATAATCACTCGCTGGGATGCTTGAGTTAAGAAGATCTCCTTTTGGTGAATATATCTTTGCGTATCATTGTGAATGCCATTGCACCGACCATACTCTGTGGCATGGATCGTAGAAACTAGCGGAATCTGAAATTCGCTGGTAATGGCGATCGCTGTTTCTTCAACTAACCAGTCATGGGCATGGAGCAAATCCATGGAATTAACTGCCAAAAACTGTCTTGCGAAGTTCAGCATGTTTACATTCATTTGCACCACCCATTGGAAAAAGTCGTTATTAGCTCCAACGGGGATGCGATGTACATGAATGCCATCAACTATTTCTTCTACTAGTCCATTTTCGACAGCGACAGTGATTAGATGTACCTCATGACCGCGCTTAACAATTTCAGGATATAGCTCTGCTACGTGGCGAGAAATTCCTCCAACAATGCGTGGTGGAAATTCCCAAGCTAGAGCGAGAATACGCATGACATTTAAGTGTTATTTATATAAAAAACGATAGCAAATAAAAAATAAGAACTAAGTAATTGAGCTTAACTAACTATAGCAGTCCCAAATAATTATAGGTAATACTAAGAGTTGGCTCAAGATATGTTACTCTCACTGCATAATTTGTGATACTTTTCATGGCAACCGTGTGAAATGTGACAGGAGGCAATTATGACAGAAAACAAAAATAAAGAAGTAATTGAGGGCGTTTCCAAGCAAGTTAGGCAAACTTGGACAAAAGTGCAGCCGCAGTTGCAAGCGCTATTACTTAAACTTGTTAAAAGTTTGTTGCCTGCCCTGCGTAACCTACAATCGAAACTCACCAAGTCAAACTTGACAACCACAGAGGGTGAAGATACATCCGCCACAACCAGCACAGAGAATATTTCTAGCAACCCTACACTCAATAAAGCCTTAGATATAGGTAAAGTCCTTTCCTCTAAGGCGATCGCCGCTTTAATTGTTGCCTTAACGAAACTTCAACAAAGTCTCGAAGGTCAAGAAAGCACTTTAGATGCAACAGGTGAAGCAGCAGGGTTACTTAATGCCTCGACAGAAGCTGACTCTCCCCTAGTAGCCCAAGTTAAGCAGGAGTTTGGCATTGCTTGGAAATTTGTCAAAGAACAGGTCACACCGAAAATTTTGGCATTTTTACAGATTTCTGTAGACAAACTTGATCCGATCGCCACCAATGTTTGGCAAAAAGTTTCGACTAAAGCGGCTGCAACTCCTTCTTTAGTTAATTCTTGGGAAAAGCTCCAAGCAAATGACGCTTGGAAAAAGACTGTAACTGCAACTGCTCCAATTTGGCGATCAATCAGTGGGATTGCGGTACAGGTTCCCCTGTCTGATGAGGTTAAGCGGATTTTGGATAAGCGGGCTGGTACTGTGGCTTTGGTTACTTTATTTTCCCTCTTGATTATTCTGAAGCCATCCCATGCCCATAGTCAAAATGTTAAAAAGGTTACGGCTACGCCTGCACCGATTAACAAACCAGTTACCACTGTTGCGAAGAAGCAACCACCAGTTGTCAATAAAGACTTGGCAAAAACAGAACGTGGTGACGCACCGCTAACGTCTGAGCAAATTGCGATCGCCAAAATCCAAACCCAAGTTTCCGAAGTAGCAAAGCAGTATGGTGAATCTCTATTTGGTTCGGTACAAACTGACTTTAAGCGCGGAAGATTGGTTGTAGCACTCAATGATGAATGGTACAAGTTGGAGCCAAACCAGCAGACTAAATTGGTGACAGATCTCCAAAGCCGTTCTCAGTCGCTTAATTTTAAGAAACTATTCGTGGCTGATGCCGAAAATCATTTGATTGCACGTACCCCAGTCACTGGTAACGAAGTAGTGATTTTGAGGCAATAATATAAACGGCACGTTGCGCCGTTTATATTATGAGTTTTTATGGCAGAAGTAAAAGACCAGAGACATCCTCAGTACACTAAAGATCGGCAAATCGTAAATGAATTATTGCCACAATCCACACCCAATAATCGTGATTATGCCGAGCTAGCTCGGTTGCTCATCCGCTACAAATCCTTTGTAGGAGCGCGAGATATTCAGGCTGATCTACTCAAGGTTCTTAAGAATTGGCAGTTAACCGAGGAAGAACTATTCACTAAAACTAGACAAATCCATGCGATCGGTAAGGTCTACATGGCTCAAGACGAAGGACAAGACGACTGGGCTTAAAAAAGGATAAAAAAGGAGATGGAGCGCAAAACGCTCCATCTCCTTTTTTTGTATGAATTCAGAATTGCAACGGTTATACTTAATAAATGGATTCATTATTTTGCCTGTTATCGATAACAAAAAATCATCTAAATGTATATCAAAGCAAGAGATTGCTAGGACAAATCAAAACCCAAGAAGTGAGGGGTGGCGCTTCGTGACGCTCCTCACTTCTTGGGTTTTATGTCCTAAACAAAACTAGCATTGATATAAAAACTTAGAAAGCTTCAACAGAGCTAAATCTATGTATTTTATGAAAGGTTTAGCGGTCGTTTTTATAACTTGTAGTAGGGTATTTTTGATAAATTTTTAATGTCTAATTCTGTAAACAGCTTACTCTTGTCAAACAATTCACAATCATCACCTACTCAAGTAAAGGTTTTGATTGTAGATAGTAATGAAAAAGATCGGTCAATTTATCGCTATTACATTCAAACTGATGTTACTACTAATTATCAGATCTTAGAATCTGAGAACATCAAAGATTCTCTGTCTCTTTGGCGATCGAATAGTCCAGATATTGTGTTGCTGGATTTTAATTTGCTTGATGGTAATGGAATCGATCTTTTAGAGATTATCAGTTCAGGGATTGTTGAGCCTAAACTGCCAGTAATTATGCTGGCTAGATATGAAGATGGTATTGCCGCAGCCAATGCGCTCAAATTGGGATCTGCTGATTATTTGATCAAGGATGAGATCAGTGCTTTATCGCTGCGCCGAGCTATGCATGGGCTACTGGATCGATTTACCTTATTTCATAAACTTCAGCGATCGCAGCAACAAGAAGCTTTAATTTCTGAAATTGCTCTGCACGTCAGGCAATCATTAGAACTCGATCAAATTTACGATGCAATTGTCCAGGATGTCAAAAACTTCCTCAAGGCTGATCGCACTATAATCTACAAATTTAATCCGAATATGAGTGGCACAATCGTCGCTGAAGCCATTGATCCTCCCTGGGAGCCAAGTCTTCATAGCAATATTGTTGATACTTGTTTTCGTGATAACTTAGGTGGTGCATACCGACAGGGAAAAATTTTTGCCGCTAATGATATTCATAAAGCCAATTTAACTGACTGTCATGTTCAACTGTTAGAACGCTTTCAAGTAAAAGCGAATTTAGTAGTTCCCATTGTTTTACCCGAAACAACTCAATGTTTAGGTGTTGATGTCAGTAATTCTCCACCGCTTCTATGGGGGCTACTAGTTGTTCAGCAATGTTCAACTACACGTAGTTGGGAAGATGTAGATTTACGGCTACTTCAGCAATTATCAGTACAATTGGCGATCGCGATTCAGCAAGCAGAATTGTATCAAAACCTGCAAAATCTCAACTCTTCTTTGGAAGAAAAAGTGCAACAACGCACTAATGAGTTAAGGCAGAACGAGCTACTGCTAAAGGTATCTTTTGATAATGCTCCATTGGGTATGGCAACACTTAGTGTAGAAGGAATATTTTTAACCGTTAATAAAGATATTTGTAAGATCTACGGCTACTCGCCTGAAGAATTACTGCAAATATCAGCCATTGATATCACTCATCCTGATTCTATCGAATTAACCGTAGTGCATCTAAACAAACTATTATTAGGAGAAACAGAAAATACAATTCTAGAAAATCAATACATCCACAAAAATGGGGAAATAGTTGATGCAATCAGTCGAGTCAGCCTCATTCGAGATATTGACAATCGTCCTTTACACTTTGTTATGAGTGTTGAGGATATTACAGAGCGCAAGCAAAATGATGCAAAACTCGCTGCCGCGAACGTAGCCGAAGCTTCCAACAAGGCTAAGAGTGAATTTTTAGCAGCAATGAGTCATGAGATCCGCACACCAATGAATGCTGTCATTGGTATGGCTGGACTATTAAGTAATACACCTCTCTCCACTCAGCAACAACAATTTGTCGCAGGAATCCGTCAAGGTGGCGAAGTACTTCTATCAGTGATTAATAAGATTCTAGACTTCTCGCAGATTGAATCAGGCTCTATCGAACTAGAAAAGCATTCTTTTGATTTACAAATATGTATTGAAGAGATCCTTGATTTGATGTCATCTCCTGCTGCCCAGAAATCTCTAGAGCTATCAGCTCTAATTGATTTGGATGTACCGAAACGGATTATTAGCGACTCCACTTGTCTGAGACAGATTTTAGTGAACCTGATTGGTAATGGGATCAAATTTACAGAAAATGGAGAAATAGCGATTACGGTAAGCTCGACTTTAATTGAGCCATCCTCAAGTACGTATCAACTGAATTTTGCTGTACGCGATACAGGACTGGGAATTGACGCTGACTCAATACAAAGATTGTTTAAACCTTTTAGTCAGGCTGATAGTTCAATTACAAGGCAATATGGTGGCACTGGACTAGGATTAGCAATCAGTAAACAGCTTTGTAAACTTATGGGTGGAGATATTCAAGTTGAAAGTATTGTAGGAGAGGGAACAACTTTTCGCTTTTTTATCCATGTTCAGGCGATCGCTGTAGAAAATTTAGCGATCAATCTTGAACTAAATCAAAAAAAGGTATTGATCGTCAATAGCAACACCACCATTCAACAGGTGATTCGGACTTACACTCAATCTTGGGATATGATTGCTGAATCTGCTATCTCTGAAGAGGAAGCATTACAATACTTAAGTTCATCAAAATATGATGCGATTCTAATTGATCGTTGTCTTCAATCATCGGATCAATTAATTGATGGTTTAGATTTAGCCAGAAATATTAAAGAACTCTTCCCACCTTTTCCAATTATTCTACTGAACTCAGTTGCAGATATTGATTTCCCGAGTTCCATTAGTTTTGCTGGATATTTAACCAAACCAATCACAGGATCAAAGCTTTATCAAGTATTTTCAAACCTATTTTCACCTGAAACTTCCCAAGAAACTAACCAAATTAATATTTTTCAGCTAAATAGTAATTTTGCTAGCCGCTATCCTTTCCAAATTTTAATTGTTGAAGATAACTCTGTAAATCAGCAAATTCTTTTATTGATGCTAGAACGCTTAGGATATAAGGGTGATGCAGTAGCAAATGGGTTAGAAGCAGTTAATGCTTTGGAAAGGCAATCCTATGATTTAGTGTTTATGGATATCCAAATGCCAATTATGGATGGTTTGACAGCTTGTCAACATATTCGCCGAATGCCAGAGCGTAATCCTTGGGTGATTGGACTTTCGGCAAACGCTTTTAGGGAATCTCGTGATACGGCTATATCTGCGGGAATGAATGATTACCTTACCAAACCTCTTCAAATTGAAGCGCTAATTACGATTTTACAAAGAATTTCAGAAAATCTACAATTAAATAAACCTCAGTCTGAAGCGAATATCCATGATCTGCCAAATCAAAACCTGGTGACCTTAACGGAGCCGTTACTGGAGACAACAAAAGCTACATTTAGTGATGTTGAGCAATCCATTAGTATATCTAGTAGCAAATTACAGCTAGATCTTTCTATTGCTGATCTTGCTGTAATTAATGCATCAACGTTAAATATGTTAGAGAAATGTAGGCACTGGTCAGCTAATGAGGGATAGGTGCTGAAACGTCCAATTCAAGGCGATAAAAAAGTCGGAAATACGTCGATCACGTTTTAGGTGACCAGTGCCAAATCTTTGCATATAGCGATCGCCACTGCAATTTTCACAGATCTCGATCAATGTCACGGTGGTAAAGGTAAATTAGTAGGTAGAACCAAAAGCAAAAGCAAGACTAGATATGTTTGATGAAATCGCCGATAAATTTGAGGCGGCTTGGAAAAAGTTACGCGGACAGGACAAAATCTCTGAATCCAATATCCAGAGCGCAATTCGTGAAGTACGCAGGGCGCTCTTAGAAGCAGATGTCAACTTGCAGGTTGTCAAAGAATTTGTCGAAGAAATCTCCAAACAGGCTCAAGGGGCTGATGTAATTGCAGGTGTGCGCCCCGATCAGCAGTTTATCAAGATCGTTTATGACGAATTGGTCAAGACGATGGGCGAGGCAAATGTGCCACTTGCTGAGGCAGACAATGCGCCGACGGTAATTTTGATGGCAGGTTTGCAGGGTACGGGTAAAACCACTGCTACTGCCAAACTCGCTCTACATTTACGCAAACTAGAGCGCAGTGCTTTACTGGTCGCCACTGACGTATATCGTCCTGCGGCGATCGATCAACTGATCACCCTTGGCAAGCAAATTAATGTTCCAGTCTTTGACATGGGGGCTGATGCCGATCCTGTGGAAATTGCCCGTCAAGGCTTGGCAAAGGCGAAGGAACTAGGTGTTAATACCGTGATCGTCGATACGGCGGGACGCTTGCAGATCGATCGCGACATGATGGATGAACTCAAGCGCGTCAAGGATGCGATTAGCCCCGATGAAGTGTTGCTAGTTGTCGATGCGATGACAGGACAAGAGGCGGCGACATTAACTCGTACATTCCATGATGAGATAGGAGTGACGGGCGCAATCTTGACCAAGATGGATGGCGATACTCGTGGCGGGGCGGCGCTTTCGGTACGACAGATTTCAGGACAGCCCATTAAATTTATCGGTGTGGGTGAAAAGGTGGAAGCCTTACAACCCTTCTATCCTGAGCGCATGGCTTCGCGGATTTTGGGTATGGGCGATGTGCTGACCCTAGTAGAGAAGGCTCAAGAAGAAATTGATATTGCCGATGCCGCCAAGCTCCAAGAAAAGATTCTGAGTGCCAAGTTCGACTTTGACGACTTCCTGAAGAATACCCGCATGATGAAAAACATGGGTTCTTTTGGTGGAATGTTAAAAATGCTCCCTGGGATGAAGATTAACGACGCGCAAATTCAAGAGGCAGAAAAGCAGCTCAAGCGTTGTGAGTCGATGATTGGTTCGATGACCAAGCAGGAACGCAAAGATCCTGACCTCATATCCAAGAGTCCTAGCCGCAAGCAACGGATTGCCAGCGGTTCGGGTTACAAGCTTCAGGATGTGACTAAACTAGTTGCGGATTTCCAGAAAATGCGATCGCTAATGCAGCAAATGGGACAGGGCAAGATGCCAAACTTCCCTGGAATGCCCAACATGGGCGGCGGCGGATTCCCTGGAATGGGTGGCATGGGCAACCAAGCACCATCGGGCAATCCTGTTTATGGCAAGAAGAAGAAAAAGAAAAAGGGATTTGGTGAGTTGTAATATTTTGGGGCTTTCATCATGTTGAGTGCCAATTGAGTGCCAAGTTTAGGAAATCATGATCAACTTACAATCGCCGAATGAGAGCAGGTGAATACTATGCCATTACTGCAAACTAAACCATTACTAGAAACATGGCTCCCTGCCTCTTGGCAGGAATTTGTAGATCTTGCCGATGCTCCAGATTCCCAAAAGCTCAAAAGTTATTACTACATCGGTCGGATGAGGTTTGAACCAATGTCCACAGGCTCTGATCATTCTAATGATCACGCATTGATTCTGTTTGCTCTATCATTCTTTGCAGCGAGTCAAAGTCTTCCTATGACTGCTAAAGATGGGTGTTCCTATCGCAAAAGAGGATATACCGAATTTCAACCTGATGCCTCATACTATGTTGGAGCAAATGCTGATGCAATTCTCTGGGGAACGAGAATCATTGACTTAGATCAATATCCATTACCCGATCTTGTGATTGAGATATCCGATACTTCCTTTGCTGATGACTTAGGTACAAAGCGTTTGCAATATGAGGACTTAGGGATTGCGGAATATTGGATTGTGAATGTGCAAACCATGCAAATTTTTGCTTTTGCTCATGGGCAAGATGGCAGCATCAGACGTATTCGAGATTCAATAGTTTTAGCAGGTTTAAAACTAGAAATCCTCGAACAAGCTCTCCAACGTAGCCGCCAAGAGAACCAAAGCACCATCACCGCATGGCTAATGGAACAACTTCGCTCTTAAAAGAAACTCCAAAAGCCAAAAGCCAAAAGCCAATCACCAATTACCAATTACCAACTACACAAATTACCGAGATTAAATGCAACCCAAAATCATCATTCATGGCGGTGCAGGAAGTACCGTCGAAAGCAAAGGCGGATATGAACCCGTTCGCAAATCTCTATTTACTGTTCTCGAAACCGTTTATCCGATGCTGCTCGATGGCGCGAAGGCGATCGCTGCGGTGGTTAAGGCTTGTCAAATGCTCGAAGACGATCCGCGCTTTAATGCAGGGACTGGCTCAGTATTGCAGTCCGATGGTCAAATCCGGATGAGTGCTTCGATTATGGATGGCGATCGCCAAAGTTTTAGTGGTGTAATCAATACGGCAAGAGTTAAAAATCCCATTGATCTGGCTAAGCATTTGCAAACTAGCGACGATCGCGTTCTCTCTGATTATGGCTCGGCAGAACTCACTCGCGAATTGGGTATCCCGATTTACAATCCCCTCACCGATGAGCGCCTTGCCGAATGGGTGGAGGAGCGCAAAACCAACTTCACTCGCAAAATGGCAGATGTGGCGATGGGAACGATCGGCGCAGTGGTCTTGGATCAATATGGCAGCATTGCGGTTGGCACATCTACAGGCGGACGTGGCTTTGAGCGCATTGGTCGAGTTAGTGACTCGGCAACCCCTGCGGGTAACTATGCCACTAAATTTGCAGGCGTAAGCTGTACAGGTGTCGGTGAAGACATTCTCGATGAAGGCTTTGCTACTAGAGTAGTGGTGCGCGTTACCGATGGCATGACCCTTCAGCAAGCGGTTGATAAATCAATTAATGAGGCGAAAAGCCGCGATCGCGATTTTGGTGCGATATGCCTCGATGCTACTGGGGCGATCGCATGGGGCAAAACCTGCCCCGTATTGTTTGCTGCATACCATGATGGCGAAAAGATGCAAGATACTCTATAAAGCGGCAGCAGTTCTCATTATACAAATCGATTTTTTGAAAGCCCGCCGTTGGCGGGCTTTCAAAAAATCGATTTTGGTGTTTCCAGCGCCTTCGGCGCTGGAAACACCAAAATCGGTTTCATAATAAGAATTGCTGATAAAGCGGTTTTTCATTGCGATCGTGTTATACCAATTCACAGAAGTGTGGCTATACTTTTGTGAATTAAAAACCAAACCCTGAAAGGGGTTTGAAAGCAAAAAATGGCTACGCCATTTTTTTGCTTTGGTATTACAGAGGTGAAAAACTATTTTGATGGTTGCGATTAATTAAAGATGAGCTAAGCTCTTCAAGAGGCATGAACTGAAACTGTATGAAAGATGTAATCGTGATCGGCGCAGGGATGGCAGGATTGACCTGCGCTCAACAACTAAAGCAAGCAGGGCTAGATGTCACCATTGTTGAAAAATCATCAGGCGTGGGTGGGCGAATGGCAACTCGACGTTTGCAAGGTACTTGGGTCGATCATGGTGCACAACTCATATCTGTGAAAAGTGACAGTTTCGGGAGATTTGTTCGCAAACTTCAAGAAAAAGGCATCGTTCAAGAGTGGACGCGCAATGTCTATCAACTATCGGCATCGGGCTTGCGTCCTCCTGATGCTGAGGCGAGACATCCACGCTATTGCTGCCCAAGTGGAATGACCGCGATCGCCAAATCCCTTGCGATGGAAATTCCGATCGCTAACAATACCCGCATTATTAGCGTTAGCCACAACGATACCAAATGGCAGCTAGTTACCGATCGCCAAGAAACTCTCGAAACTTCAGCGATTGTTTCAACCATTCCCGCCCCTCAATTTTTACCTTTATTTGAAGAAGTGCTGACCCTAGCACCTAGTTTTTTGCAAGCTGTCCAATCGGTCAAATTTGCTCCCAGTGTGACGATTATGGCTGGTTACAATGCCAGCAATTCAGTCCCAATAGAATGGCAAGCCATCAGATGTATTGATGATCCTATTCTTGATTGGATTAGCTATGACAGCAGCAAGCATTTAGATACCGCCTTACAACCTGTCTTTGTCCTGCAAAGTACTGCCGAATTTGCTAAACAATCTATGGAGGAGCCAGATCTCGAAATAGCGGGTAAACCTTTGCTCAATCAATTGGGGAAATTATTGGCAAAATGGCTAGCTTATCCTGAGTGGTGGCAAGTGCATCGCTGGCGTTATGCTCTAGCTGAGGAGTCTTTGGGGGTTTCTTGCCTATCTACAGCAGTTCCTTTGGCGCTTGTATGTGCGGGTGACTGGTGTGCTGGCAAAAACATCGAAGCGGCATACAATTCAGGTATTGCCGCCGCAGAGTCCGCGATCGAATTACTCAAGGTTTAAACCCAAATGAATGCGGTGCAAAGCACTGACTTTATTGGGAAAATGATTTTGGTGTTTCCAGCGCCTTCGGCGCTGGAAACACCAAAATCGGTTTCATAACGAGAATTGCTGATTTTTTGAGGAAGTGATTGACAATTAATGCAATCTTTTGAGATGATTGACGATTGTGACATTTTATTGAGCAGCAAGACTCTTGGCTAATGTAATTGTTATTGGGGCACAGTGGGGTGATGAAGGTAAAGGCAAAATCACGGATTTGCTGAGCCACTCCGCAGATGTCGTTGTTCGCTATCAAGGCGGCAATAATGCAGGGCACACGGTCGTCGTCGGCGATCGCACCTTTAAGCTACACCTAATTCCTTCAGGAATCCTGTATCCCAAAACGGAATGCATCATTGCCAGTGGCACTGTGATCGATCCGAAGGTACTTCTTGAAGAAGTGGATCGACTCAAAGAGTTGGGTATATCAACTGAAAACCTATTTATTGCCGAAACTTCCCATGTGACCATGCCGTACCACCGTGTATTGGATCGCGCCTCAGAGGATCAGCGAGCTGAACACAAAATTGGCACAACAGGACGTGGTATTGGGCCGACCTATGCCGACAAATCCGAGCGCGTCGGTATCAGGATGATTGACTTGATGGACGAAAAGCGGCTAGCGAAAAAGCTGCGTTGGGCGATCGAACAGAAAAACATTGTTTTACAAAAGTTATATAATTTAGAACCACTTGATGCCGAAGCGATTATCGAAGAGTATCGCGGCTATGCCGATCGCCTCCGTCACCATGTAGTTGATGCTTCACTCAAGATCGATGCAGCTATCCGTGAGCGTCGCAATATTTTGTTTGAAGGCGCACAGGGAACATTGCTTGACCTCGATCATGGCACATATCCCTACGTCACCTCTTCAAATCCCGTTGCAGGTGGTGCTTGCATCGGTGCTGGCGTGGGGCCAACCTGCATCGATCGCGTGATTGGTGTCGCCAAAGCATATACAACTCGCGTTGGGGAAGGACCTTTCCCGACTGAGTTGCATGATGAAATTGGCAATCACATCGGCGAAGTCGGTGCAGAGTTTGGCACAACCACAGGGCGCAAGCGTCGTTGTGGTTGGTTTGATGGGGTAATCGGTCGTTATGCAGTGCGGATCAATGGGCTGGACTGTCTGGCGGTCACCAAGCTTGACGTACTCGACGATCTTGCAGAAATCAAAGTTTGTACTGCTTACGAACTTGATGGCAAGGTCACCCGCGACTTCCCCAGTGACGCAAGAGCTTTTGCTAGAGCGATTCCCATCTATGAAACCTTGCCTGGATGGAAGCGATCGACTAGCGAATGTAAAACCGTTGAGGAGTTACCTACAGAAGCCAAGGAATATCTTAAATTCCTTGCTGACTTGACTGGGACTCCGATCGCAATCATCTCCTTAGGTGCAAGCCGAGGACAAACCATTATCGTGGAAGACCCTATTCATGGGCCAAAACGCGGTTTGTTGAGAGCTTAGATTTTTAGATTTACTGTTGTGGTTATTTCTAAACACAAGTAATCACAACCCATAACCAAACTACCAATTACTAAAATGCAACTACAAATTAACGCTACTACTCGTCCCCCTGCTAACAATCGTGCTCTGCGTCGCGGTGGTCAAATTCCTGCAACTGTATATGGACATAAGGGAGCTGAATCAATCTCGATCGCTTTAGATGCTAAGGAAGCAACTACCTTACTTCGTGAAGCTACGATTAATAACACAATGATCGAAGTAAATGTAACCGATGGCGACTTCAAGGGTAAAACATTATTGCGTGAAGTTCAAAATCATCCTTACAAAAATGATATTTATCACCTCAGCTTTTTTGCGATCGAGTCTCAGTCGAAGATCGAAGTAGATATTCCTCTGCACTTTGTAGGTATACCTGTAGGTGTAAAGGTTGGCGGCGGCTCTGTGGACACTATCAAGAATTATGTGCGTGTGTCTTGCGCTCCCAGCAATATCCCTGCAAGCTTTGAAATCGATATTACTCCTTTGGAAATCGGTAAGGGTGTGCATGTTAGCGAAATTAACTACCCTGAGGGTGTTAAGCCTGTAACCGAAACCACTGCTCTCGTTGTTACCATTCTCAAGAAATAAAAAAAGGGCGCTTAGCGCCCTTTTTTTTAAGTTTATAGGCGGTGCTTTGCACCGCCTATAAACTTTTAACGATGATTGCTATGCAAGAACGATATGCCGATCGCGATCGACTTTGAGCCAACCTTCATCTTGAAGTAGTTTCATGGCTCTGGTGACTGTGACGCGAGTACTGCTAATGGCACTAGCAAGATGCTGGTGGGTAAGCCGTACGGTTAGACGAGTTCCACCTTCAACGGGGATGCCTATTTCCTGCTTGAGTAGAAGTAGGATTTGGCGGAGACGCTCTTCTACTCGTTTGTTACTAACTAGGGCTAGCAGGGCTTCTGTCTGCTGAAGGCGACGATTGAGATGTTGGGAAATGCCATGATAAAGTGGCGGTGATTGCTCTAGCTCAATCATCGTAAACCGCATCAAGTCAACATCTGATAGGGAAATCGCTTGATAGGGTTCAAGATTTGTTAATGGCAAACCAAAGGGCATGGCTTGCACTGCAAAGCCGACTAAAACTTCATCGCCTGAAGGATGCAAAGTATTTAGTTGCACAACGCCACGACAAACCACCCATACTTCATGGGGATACATGGGAATGATTTGTCCACTCTTGTATGTGTGCATGGTGCGACCACGATAAATTTCTTCGAGCGATCGCCGCCAATCAGTTACAGAGTTTGTGGGGTTAAGTTCAAAGCTTGAGAAGGTATATGTCATAAAAGCGTGAGGTACACATTTTTGATCCTATGTGTTTCTCGACACTATCGGGTTAAGCCTAGTTTATCTAATCAATAAATTCTTCTTAAATTCTCATAGAGATTGTCTCCCTAACCCAACCCCAATTTTTCCTTTTACCTTTTCCCTTGACACCGTAGCAGAGATTTAGACTAACCTAACCCCAATTTTTCCTTTTTCCTTTTAACTTTTTACTTGAAAGTCGGGGATCTGGGCTTAATCCAACCCCCATTTTTCCTTTTTCCTTTTAACTTTTTACTTGTCCAAGGATGGCTAGGATAATTAGATATTCCATACTATTCAATCTTTCGCAGAGAATATCTTCATCCCTCTCACCATCAAGGATTTGCCGAATCGCAGCGATGAGATTTTGCCAACCACGGGAGATCATGTTTTCTAAAACTGGCTCTAATTGCTCTCTAACCGCAGGATCGGCAACTGCCATCACCACAGCCTCAATCAGGGGCGCGTGTTGGCGTAGCTCGTAGGCTGTGCCTGCAAAGTTGGCACGGGCGGTGCGAGAGAGGCGGCGATAGTCCTTGGCTTTGGCTGAGTCGCCTTGCTTGTCGCTAATCACTGCCAAAAGTCCGTAAGTCTTCCAAATCTCAGCCGCCGCAGGATCGAGGGTTTTATCTATGGCTAGTCCTTCTTCGGCTAACTGTTGGGCTTCTTTGAGGCGATTCGGATCTTGTTGAAGGAGATCAGCAAGGTTACTGAGACGCTTGGAAAGACCAGTTAAATCACCAATAGCTTTTCCTGCTTCAATCGCCTTCCGATACCATGCCTCCGCCTCCGCCAGTTTCCCCGCCCCTTTACTCACGATCGCCAACTGATTCCAAGTCCTTGCTGCCCCTGCCAAATTGCCCTGCGCTTCCTGAATCTGGGCAGATTGACGATAGTGTTGCTCGGCGGCTTCCCATTGGCGCGATCTTCCAAAGGTTATGCCCAACTGATGCCATGCGACTGCTTCCATTGCGGGTTCGTTGAGTTCCCGAAAGATTTGCAGGGCTTCTTGATAGCGTCGGGCGGCTTCGGTGAGGTTGTTTTGGACTAGGGCTAAGGTTCCTAGTTGTCCATTAGCAACGGCTTCCCCTCGGCGATCGCCTCCAATTTCTTTCTTAATCGCTAACGATGCCTCATAGGACTTACGGGCGCGATCGTAGTCCCCCATATCTGTCAACACATCCCCTAAATCTGCCTGTAAATTGCCCCTTTGCCGCTTCACGCCGTTATCTTGCTCCAGCATTGCCGCCACCTCTAAGCCAAGGCGATAGCTTGCCGCCGCCCGTTCTGGCTGTCCCGTTGACTCATAGCACCGTCCGAGCCTGTTCAGTGTGAGACAGCGCTCATAGCTAGGAGTCGCGCCCAAGCCTGTCAAAATCTCCTGAAACACCGCCTCCGCTTCGGCATAGCGCCCTGCATTCCATAACTGTTCGCCGTGATTGCTGCGGGACAGATACCAAGTTTGAGAGCCAACCTCACCGCCCATCCGTTGCGCCTTTGCGGTCAAATCGGCACGATCTTTATTCAGCCCGAAGTTGCCCAGAAACTTGTTAACTTTATCCACAAAATTCACCGCAAAGTCTGCACCTGCGGCGATGCTGCCGCGCACGGCATAGAGCAAATTCGGCAGTTCCC
>Ga0172367_10005206_pt1 | contig 15807 bp, 22 predicted proteins | sample Lak10m_FD_114542 | JGI IMG/M metagenome (GOLD analysis project Ga0172367, IMG submission 114542) | Freshwater microbial communities from Kabuno Bay, South-Kivu, Congo - kab_022012_10m | ecosystem: Environmental > Aquatic > Freshwater > Lake | place: Democratic Republic of the Congo: South-Kivu...
TAAACAATTATTACACATAAAACCAAAAAACCACGAAATATCATATGTGAAATCAGGTGTATTAATTCTATCTAATCTATTTGTATAATCAAATGATGGCAATTTAATATTTAAATTACCATCGATAGGTGTTTTGGTCGTAATTAAATAATCTCCTTTTTTAAGTTTATCAGTTGTAATCCAAGTATAATCATTTACATCTTTATTATAAATTGCCATTTTATGATTTTTAGTACATTTGAACTCACCATTTTCAGTGGTAATTTTGGATACTTCCTGAACCCCTTGTTTAAACACATTTTTTACTTTCTTATAACCGTTAGTTGTTAATACTTCATCTCCAATAATTATATCTTCAATATTAATTAATCCTTGTTTTGTATGGACTTTAGAACCAACAGGAAGACATCTTCGAACATTTCCAGCCACAACAATAGATGCAATAATATTAACAATATCAAGACAATCAACACTTGTCAGTTTTTGCCCTCTACGATTATTTAAAATAGTTTGAATAAGATTAACTCCTTTTACTAAATCTTCAGGTCCTGACGCTACACCTCCAAAACCTTTAATTTTTGTTCCTGCACTTCTAATAAGAACTGTAGAATATGTGAATGATGTACCTTTATAAAAATACGCCTCAAATACTTTTTCTAGTAAATAAACCCATCCTTCTCTACAATCCGAAACAATAAAATCGGCATCTTTTGTATCTTTACGTGTAATTGTAATATTTACATCTAAAATAGGCGGAAGTTTTTTAATATTTTCTTGTTGAATATTAAAACCAACACCTGTTCCTAACATTAAAACATCAAAAATCCATAGAAATGGTTTAATGGGTTCGTCAATTTTAACAAATGCACAATTTTGAAGACTCATAATACCCAATTTTGAAACTGTTTCAGTTCCTAATTGCCATAAAAATCTACCTGCAACAGAACATTTAAGACCCATTAAATATCTATATGCTTTTCTCAATTCACTATTAGTAAAATTAACTTTTAATTGTGTTTGGCAACCATTTAAAACTCTTAAAATAGTATCTCTATATTCTTCTGTTGTATCATCGTTATCATCATTTTCATATAATCTTCGTGCATATGTTCTTTTATAAGTAATATAACCAAGCATCCCCCAAGGGGTTCTCACATTATCAGGTATTTTTGATAAATATGAACTACTATTTCTATTTTTATTATGTTCTGTTCTATAATTAATATAATGTTTTGCTGTATCATAATATTTATAAATCATCAAAGTTTTTTCAACTAAGTCTTGAATATCTTCGATATTATAATTAATTTGTTCCTTTTTTGACAATTCATCATCGATATAAGTAATGATTTCTTCTAAATTGGAACAACTTGTATTAGTATTTGCAAATGCTTTGATTAAAACATTTTTAATCTTGTTAATGTCATAATCTTCATTAGTTCCATCACGTTTAATAATAAACTTTTTCATAATAGATTAATATATAATTAGTTTTTAAATAAATTATTTTCATCGTAATTATTAAAATGAGAATTAATTCTGTTTTATTAAATATTTTGTTATTAATTTTATTAGCAATTTTAATTTATTTATATTTATATACGAATTATAGTACTTATGAAAACTTTGAATCATCACAAATAGTAGATATAAATAATTTAAATATTGGAACATTAAACCCGACGACTAGTCAAATTATGCCTCTTATTGAAATAAGTAATCCAAAAATTGATGATCAAACAAAAGATGGTTCATTACCTTCATTCGCATTTAGATCAGCCAATTCTATTATAAATTATAACGAGGTTATGATTAACAATAATTTAAAAAATGGTTATTATTGGGTTAATCTTCCTGTTGCAGGTCCGAGATTTATTTATATTATAAGTGATGAATCAATATTTGGTGGCGGATGGCTATTGGCTATGAGAAGTGTTGTTAATAGTAAAACTTTTAATTATGATTCAAAACACTGGACACGCAATTCAACATTAAATGCGGATTTGAATAGTATAAAATCTTTGTTTCCTGATTCTACAAATCCTAATAACGATTTAATTGCTGAAGGAACATTAAATAAAACCTATAAAAAATCATTTGAAATTAGTAGTATAGGTTCTATAATACAAACAACGACTGATAGCAGATATGATTGTAAATTAGATACGTTTAATTATTATAATGCAAAAGAATTAATGATTATCTTTTATTATAATAATATAAATGGTGGCGATTTTAAGGATAATAAAAATGGTTGGATATGGAAAGAAACATTAACAGAAACAGGAAATGGTATAACATTATTACAATTATTTCAATTCTTAGAACAACGTGATTTTAATACTAAAACTAATATTAAAGCAAATTATGCTGTTAATTTTTTCGAAGATACTAAAAAAAATACAATTTCAAAAATTAAAAAAGATGATACATATCCCATTTGGTATGCTTCAAAATCGCCAAACTTTAATTTTTATGGTATAAATTATGAACAAAGCAATGGTGCTTCTAATTATTCGGCTGTAAGATTAGGATATTTATTTACTAATGAATCTAAAACTAAAATTACCATAAATGGAATAGGATTAGGATATTCTCCTCCAAATCAAAATGAAAATGTTTTTTCGGCTGGCAGATATTCAAATGATGATGTTGATACTACTAAAGGACCGAGCAAAAATCCAAATACAGAAAAATCCGCAACTTCAATGAGTTTTGAATTATATGTAAGATAAAAATAATTTAAATAATTGTTAAAAATTGATATTTGGCAATTTAATCATATTAATTAATAATTGTTTTTCATTATATAAATTAATTTTTTTATTGATTTCATTTAATTCATTCATATTACAATCTTTAACTTCCATCAATTTATTTTTCTTTTGCAATAATAATTTATATTGATTATTATTTATTTCAGGATACTCTAATAGTTTGTTTATTAATTGTTTTTTATTCATCATTATTCTTATTATTATAATTATTTAAAAATTATTTCATAATTATTATTTTTATTTTTACTAATATTTATTATTGAAGATTTTTTATTATCATTATTATTCTTAATAAACGCATTTTTAATTATATTATAATGCATTAATGTTATATTATTATCAGTTATTGTAAAATAAGAATCATTTATTGATAATAAATAATCGTCTTTATATCTAAATACATATGGATATTCTTTTAGAAGTTCAAGCGAATATAATAAACATTTATTATATTTATCTAAAATATCCATAATTTTAATAATAATAAAAAATGCAATTATTTTCAATTCATTTGAATCTTTCAAATCTTTATTTTTCATTTTAGAAATAATTGCATTAATATTTGTTTTATCAATATTATTTTTCATAATAAACTTTTTGGCATCAAAAATATGATTATGTGATTTAATTTTACTTTTAAGATTTTTTGGAACATTGCTATAATCATAAATCTTATAATCAGGTATTATTACCTTTTCTATATCAATATTAGCAATAATATATTTAATAATACTTGTTATTTTTTTATATTCTTCATTAATCGATAAAATATAATCATTCTTGGCTTTTTCTTCTTCTTCATTCAAATCATCATTATTAATATTATCAATATTTAAAATAAACTCGTATTCATCGTTAAAATTGTTATTTTCAAATCTTATTATTTGTTCTTGTTTATTATCAACAGAAAAAATACCATCAGTATTAATCGATGGCATTTTATTTAATAATTCACCATTGACTATATTTTTAATAAATAATGTTTCCATAATTACAAAAACATAAATAATGTTTAAATATAATAATTAGATTTCATATTTAATAGATTTATGACAATCCTTGAAATTAAATGGATTTCTAAAAGGACATCTACATTCAATCTGGTTTGTTTCAGGATTTCTATACTTCTTATTTTGTTCTTGCAATAAATAATTGTAAAAGCAATTATAATGCATAATATTTCCATTTTTTTCTTGATTGTTAAATGGTATTAATACATAATCGTCTTTTTCACAATCGTCTTTTTTATTAATAATTATATTTTGCAAACAAACGCAACACATTGTATCTGCTTCATATGGAAAGTTCGAATTATTATACATCTTAAAAGGAAGATTTGTAATATTCCATCTATGAAACTTATTAATCATCTTTAAAATACGATATGCATTTATGTATTCTGTATTACTATTGTTAATATTCCTTGAAAACTCTGTTTTAAATTGAATAATATCATCGATAATATGACTTGAAAACTTTAATTTATTAGCGAAAGACATATCATCGATAGGTGTTCCCGTACAATTAGATATTCTAATATTATTTTTACCATTTATCTTTTCCATAAGAAATACATTACATAAGAAGTCAAGATTATTAAATGGAGGTTCAATATCTTTACCATCATAATTTACAATATTATTATTAGTAATTACATCAATTTCAAATTGAAGTTTATGACCGTAATATGTAAATGTTCTTCCAATACGAATATAAATATTTATTTTAATATGCTTAAATGTTGTAGAATTATTTGGATTATATTCAAAATTGTCAATTAATGATTTATTATTAATTTTTTTAAATTGAATTGTACCATTAAATCTATTCACAAACTCTGTAATTTTGACAATAAAACTATTTGTATCAGTTTCATTTTTAAAATAAATATCCATATCCGATGGAATAATTGTTCTATAACACGTTTCAATATCATAAGTTGGTTTCCAATAATTATCAATGCCAATATTCTTTTCAAGAAACTTCTCTCTATAATAAGTTCCAATAATTTCATCTCTAACAAGTCCGCCAAATATAATACCCTTATTTACTAAACCAATGTTTTTTAACTGATTTATCATATTACGCATTTCCTTAGAATGAATTACATTAACTGAAGTAGTCATCATCTTGATAATAAAAATCTTTTCATACAAAAATCATTTTTTATAACAAAAAATAGATATAAGGATAATTTTATATAATAAAATATGCTTCTATAGCTCAGTCGGTTAGAGCGAACGGCTGTTAACCGTTAGGTCGAAGGTTCGAACCCTTCTAGAAGCGTCATTTATTTTTATAATTAAAACTATTTTGCTTTAATTTATAACTATTAACAATAAATATTGATAATAGATTAATAAATAATTGTTTGTCCAATTAATGGGATTTGAAACTAAACATAGAAATGTAAATGGTTATGAATCGTATATTGATGTCAGTTATCAATTTAATGGAATGAAATTGATATTTGAAGAAGTTGGCTCAGAATATTTTACAGTTGCTACTTTATCTGATTGTAAAATATTCAGGTCGAAGAAGTATCCTGATTATAATACTGTTGTATATAACTAAAAGAGGTTTTTTGTTTTTAATTAAAAATTGATTTTAATAATTAAAAAGATTTAGAAGACAAATATGAATATAATAAATAAAAATGGACAATATTTTACGACTAATATTGAACTTAAACAAAAAATATTTGAGTTTATATTAAATAAACCTAATGTTATATTAGAACCATCAATAGGTCAAGGTGATTTAATTGAATATATAAAAGATAAAATACCTAACATAACATTTGATATGTATGAAATAGATGCAAAAATTAAGATATTAAATAATATTGAAAAAGAAAAGATTATTTATGGTGATTTTATGAAACAAATAATTAAAAAAACATATAATACAATAATAGGCAATCCGCCTTATATTAGGACTAATAAAGGAAACTTATATATTGATTTTACTGAAAAATGTTATAATTTGCTTAATAGTAATGGCGAACTAATATTTATAGTTCCGTCTGACTTTTTTAAATTAACAAGTGCTTCTAAATTATTAAATATAATGATGATAAACGGAACATTTACGCATATATATCATCCAAATAATGAAAAAATGTTTGAAAATGCTTCAATAGATATTATTATTTTTAGATATTGTAAAAATAATTTAATTGAAAAAAAAGTATTATACAATGACAAATTATTATTTATTGTTAATAATAATGGCTTAATTACATTTGAAGAAAATAAAAATAATAATTGCTTTACATTTCAAGATTATTTTGATATTTATGTAGGAATTGTTAGTGGAAAAGAAGAAGTGTATAAAAATAATGAACTTGGAAATATTAAAGTAATAAATGGTGAAAATAAAATTGATAATTATATTTATATTCAAAAATATCCTTGTGAAAATGATAAAATCAATAATTATTTATCATTACATAAAAAAGAACTTATTGAAAGAAAAATAAGAAAGTTTAATGAAAATAATTGGTTTGAATGGGGAGCTATGAGAAATATAACTGTTATCAATAGTAATATAGGCAAAGAATGTATTTATGTTTATAACTTAACAAGAAAATCAAATGTTTCTTTTATAGGAACAATTGATTATTTTGGAGGTGGTTTAATAATGCTTAAACCAAAAAAAGATTGCAATTTAAATAAAATAATTTCATATATAAATAGCAATGTCTTTAAAAATAATTTTATGTATTCAGGTAGATTCAAAATAGGTCATAGACAAATAAGCAATTCTTATATACCAAATGAATATTTATAAATCTAATGTTCTTATATTTGACATAAAAGTTTCTTTCCAATTTGGTTTTGGTTTTTGTAAGCAATTAATAAATAATTTTATTTTTTTATTTATATTTTCATATTTAAATATTCTATTTTTATTCCAACAAACTTGAAAAGGTAAATTATTAATATTTGGCGTTAATATTATTAAACCTTTTAAACTATTTATAATTATATCAGTTTTATCAATTTTATTTAAAACTATAAAATAATAATCTTTTTTATTATTTAAATTATATTTTTTATTTTTTAATTTATTAAAAAGTATATTACTCATCTTTCCATTTTCATAATATTTATTAATATCTATTATTTCATCTGTATAAGCATATACACACATTGCCAAATTACCTGTATTATCATTTGTTAATGTTGTAGTTGTTTTAATATTAATTGGTATCCAACCATAAATATAATCAAATGCTAAAATATCATACCACATTCTAATTTTAGGTTTCTTAATTCTATCTCCAAAATTATTAACAAGTAATCTAATTATTTCATCCTCATCTATACTACTATTTATTCTACCATCTTTATTTTGATTTGAAAAATGAATTGTTTGCAATTTTAAATAATTTTTAATTTTATACATAATTAAAGGTAGTTGTTTTAATCTAAATATACAACCTCTAAACCATTTTTGTATTTTAATAATTTTATTATAATCAATATTAGTTGTTTTAATTTTAAAATCCATTATTGGAATAAATATTATTTATAATAATATTTTTCATTTTTTATTATAAATAATTATTTTCGAGTACAATGCATCAAATCTTTAATATTGTTATAAAAATGTATTAATTTATATAATTATGTTTAAAAAATGATTTGTATATTTATAAATAATACTCGACGAAAACAATGAGTTCTCGTGTCGGTTCAATGCCTGTCGTTGAAATGATTGACGCTTATTCGAATGTCCAGTCTTGCAATATTGCGGTTGGCGGAGCAATTGGTGCGGTTGATAATTCTTATTATATCCCGTCGCATATTATCTTGACCAGTTGTTTCGAGTCTCCTGCGAAAAAGCAAAGGACATCCGAGTAGGTTCGCAAAAAATAAAAAAAGCAAAAGTCATTTTTTGCTTTTTTTCATATTCATATAAATATATATAAGGATTATTTATCTATATTTAAATAAGTCCCGTTAGCTCAGTCGGCAGAGCGTTAGGCTTTTAACCTAATGGTCGTGGGTTCAAGCCCCACACGGGATGATTTTTATTTTTTTTCATTAATTATAAAAAAATGATTTTTTATAAGTAATGAAAATATAACAAAATGAACATTGATATTATTCAGTTAATAGATATGTTATTTGCTAATAATTATATTGAACTTATCAGAATTATTAGTGTATATCTTATTAATAATACTAATAAAAATCTTTTAAAAATATATGATGATATTGTATGGTGTTATATATTAAATAACATAGTTTTATGTAAAACTTATATAATAAAGTTTATTAAAGCTCTGCATTTTAAGTAAATAAGCGTTTATATTCGATTGTAGCATTTTGCATAGATATTCGTGTAAATGGATTTATATCTATCATTTTTTTTATTAAATCAAATATTTTTATAGGAATATCTATTTGAATATTTGAATTAATTTGATTATAAATAGTTAAATAAACTAATTGATATAATGTTAAACCTAACATATAAACATCTATTTTTTGTTTTATTGTAATATCTTTTTTGAGTATATTTTCAATATAATTATCTTTATTAGTTGCGTTAAATAATTTAGACATTATTATTTTTTTATAAGTATAGTCAAAAACAAAAACTGCTTTAATATCAAGTATTTTTTGCAAATATAATTTGTTTTGTTTGTTTATTGTCGAACTAGAATGAAGATTTTTAATTTTATCTAATTCATCTTTAAAATAATTTATATATTTATAACTATTAATATTTTGAATGTCTATTGGTTTATTATCATTATATAAAGCATTATATATAAAACTATATTCGGGAGGAAAACTATAAAAATCCAGCCATCTTGAAGATGAATTAGATAATAAAAAAGAATTGCTATATATCTTATCTCCGGTTGTCATTAATCCAAAATCAATTAAACTAAACTTATTTCTGTTTATATCATAAACAATATTTTCAAGTTTAATATCGTGATGACATATATTTTTAGAGTTTAATAATAATATACCATCAAAAATATTTATAAATGATTTAAAGACATTTATATTTATATCTCTATAATTTTTATTAGCTAATACAAATAAATCTATGCCTCCATTTTCATAATTAATTTGATATATAATTGGTGTATTTCTATTAATTAAATCGCATTTATGAAAATCTTTAATCTCTTTTAAAAAATCTTTATTTTCATAACTACAACTATTTATCATTTTAACTGTAAAAAGACTATTTGGATCAATTGTAGTTTGTATTTCTTGTTGAATGCGTAATTCATCTTTCCATTCTTGTTCTGAATTAAATAATTTTGTTATATTTTGTTCGTTTGATTCTTTTTTATTATAACAAGAATGGCTTGGAGTAATAACACACCCATACGCTCCATTACCTATATAATTATATTTATGCATATTTGTAATCTAAAATTAAAAAAGACAAAAACTTATCTTTTTTAAATTGATAAGTGATTAGTTCTTTGCCTCTTTATCAGCTTTCCATAATTCGCCAATTTCTTTCATCAACTGACTTGCCTTCTTCTTCTCAGTACCATCATCCTTAGCATCTTCCCTTGCTTTCAGAATTGGCATCTGCTCCTTGACGAACTTCTGATATGCTGTAAGTTCCTTCTTCGGCTTCTCTTCCTCATCGTCATTTGACTTCTTCGGCTTATTTTTCTTTGGCTTCTCATCGTCCTTAGTCTTCTTGTCTTTCTTAATAACTTTGTCATCCGCCTTCTTACCCTTGCATTCATCAAAGGCATCACCGACAAACGCGATAAACTCTTTCTTTGTAATATCATCATTATCATTAAGATAGTTGCTAATCTTCTCGACAATCTGCTTGTTCGCTGACATTTTATGTGAATATTAAGAGTATATTAAAAAATCATTTTTTTTTTATTTTAATTATAAATTAATACAAAAATAGTAATAAATATATGAAAAATACAAAAACAGTCCTTTTGTATTTTTTCCATTGATTAGTAATTACGCAAATGTGGCATTGTCTCCAGCCTTCCAAGATTCCGAAGCAATTTTGAACATATCTCTGCTTGTTCGGCGTTCATTTTTGGGCTTGTCCTCATCTTCCTTCGTCATTTCTGCGATTTTTTGTTGCAGATAACAATTCCAGCGATTTGGTTTGCGTTTTTCCTTCTCAACTTCTTGTTTCTCGACATCCTTCTTCATCACATCGCTATAAATCCTACCCGCCATCTTTTCAAACTCTGAACGCGTGAGAGTCTCGTCGCTATCAAGAGCCTTGATAAGTTTGTTGAGCAATAGCTCCTTTTCTGCAGTAGAAATCATAGGTTTCTCAATTATTTTTGTTTATTTATATATCATTTTTTTCAATAATATAATAAAATTAATACAAATCAATAATTTATATAAAAACAATTGACATTAATAATTTTAATGAAATTATTATCGTTCTTTATTTATCTTTCATTGTTATTTTTAGATTGTAGCTATTCATTTAATTATCATATATTTAATTTTAATACAATAATAAGAAAATCAATTGATGATAGTATTATTAATTTTATTAAAGTAAATAATGTTAAATATTTAAAATTAAAAGAAAGTTCAAAATATTTAATTTTGAAATATGAAGATAGTCCCATTGCAAAAAAAGAAGAAGAACCAAAAAATACATACGATTTTATGCCAATTATTATTAAAAGTAATGATGTTGAGAATACAACATTAAAAGTTGCTAATACAAATAAATATGTAATACTTGTATCAGCGGATAATGATTATTATTATAAGATATATGATATAATCAAAAATAATATGAAACCAATATTAATTTTATATGATAAAAAAATAGAAAATACAAGTTATAAATATAAATACGCATATTTAATAAAAGATAAAAATAATTATTTATTCAAATACAATTATTTATACAATAATATTTATCATAAATATTTATTTGATATTCACGCAACTGAAATAAATAAATATGAAACTAATTGGAATGTTACGGCAATTTTTAATTATAATTTGAAGGAAATCATTGACTTTAGCAAGATATCAATTATTAATTGGTTTATTAATAATAGTATTAACAATAATAATATTAAAAATTACTTTTATAAAAAATATTTGTTGTTTCAATATTTAACGAATAATACTAATGTAATTTAACCATTTTTTGTAAAATACTTTTCCAATAGCTGTTGATTCAGGGTGAAATTGAATGCCAATTATTTTTTTTTCTTTATTATATGACATCCATATTTGTTTTTTATTTCTAATTAATATTTTCCAATTTTTAGGAACTTTTGTTATATAATCGTGATGATTAAACTTATAATAATTTTTATTTATTTTAAATGGTTCATTAATTTTTAATAAATATTTCTTTTTATTATTTCTATCATTTTTAAAGGTATTTAAGCATTTTTTACCACATAGCATTTTAATTATCAATTGGTATCCATAGCAAATAGCAATTATAGGAATATTCAATTTTAATAATTTTTTTGGTATCAAAGCTTTTTTAGTATTATTTAAAATGCGATATTCAGAACCTGAAATTATAATACCATCTATTTCATTATTTTTAATAAATATTAATAAATCTTTATCATTCCATTTTCTAAAAAATAAAATTGCTTTCAATTTTTCAAATGAACGTTTAAAATGTTCTTTATATTTATTTTTACTATTATCTGTCATCAGTATAATTAATATTTTTTTCATCATTATAATTAGAAATCATTATTATAATAAAATGAATAGTAAAACAAAGAAATACGAATTACAAAGAAAAATTAAATCAGATTTAAATACTTTTGAAAATCATAACCTTTTTGAAATGAATACTCTTGAAAGATATATAAATGATTTTAGAAATGCTACACAATTCTTTAATTTTAATTTATATTTAAAGCGTTCAGGAAGATATTATTATAAAGATTATGATAGTAATACTTACAAAGAAATTATAGATAATATATATAAATATCTAAAAGAACGAAAAGTACGCAATTTGAAGAAAGCAAATACAACTATTCGATACGATTATTTGAATCATACAATAATTACTTGTATAATAACAAGTTCTAAAGGAATTATAACTGTTATGATTAAACGAGAAATAAAATAAGCATTATTTTAGATAGAAATATAATAACGATGGCACTGAATACAAAACAGTAGCCCAAATTGTATCAATAAATGCGTTATAATAACTATAGTTATTTAAGAAAACACAAGTTGTATAACTATAAATGCCATAAACACATATACCAAACAATGAACTAAACAAAAAGATTTTTAGATAATCTTTATTTTTAACTTCTAGTTCTATATATCTAATGCAAAAATATAAACTAATTATTAAAAATATATAAGTAATAAATAATGCTATTAATTTAGTTTTAATTGGTTCTTTTTGTATTTTTTTAGCAAGGTTATTATAATAATTATAATTGCTACCTATCCAAGTTGCATCAAGTAATATAAACAATAAACAAGCAACTATAAAATACTTAATAATCATATTCTATATTATATTTGTATTATTTTACACCTTATTTCAAAAAAAATGATTTTTAATTATTTAATTGTTTTTGTGCTTACGAGCAAGATGTATATCTCAGGAAATGGCGAAGTTTATGACGACGAGGAGATTTACAACATCGCTAGTAATTTTGATGATGTTGAGGATGAGGAGGAATGTGGTTTATTTGAATTGGAGGATGTTATTTGCAGGTGGGAGCGTGCTATGAGTCGCTAATTCAAGTAAGTCAAAAAAAGACCAAGCAATTTTTGGTCTTTTTTTGTTTTTTAAATAAAAAATGATATAAATAAGAAATAATAATAAATAATTTATGTTTGAAATAGATAATACAGATATTCGCAATTATTTATTAGATTATTATTATAATTTTGATAAATATGATTTGATAAAAACACGAGATTATATGAGACTAAAATATAATCAAATATATAATATGATTAATGATAGTAATCTACAGCACAATTTTGCAGAAAAATATACAGATTTGAATTATGATATAGCTTGTGGTAATGATAATTTTGATATTGATTTTCAATTAAGTTTTGTTAAATTAATTAAAAAAATAATTGACCAAAATAATTATTGATGTAATATTCAATAATTAAAAATTGAAATACTTATACATATATATAAGTATTTCAATTTTATAAAGATGAGTAAATTAAATACACAATTAATTGTTAATAGAGGCGTTGGAGCAGGTGGTGCAAACACAAATTATTATGGAAAAAAGTTTGAAGAAAAAACAAATAATCAACAAAAATTATTAGATATTGGATATACTATAAATAATTTTACAAAAAAACCAAAAACAACATATGATTATTATTTATCAAAAACATTTGAAGATAAAACAATTGTGTTTGTATTGCAAAATGGATTAAAAAAATATATGAAATATAAATATAATATTGATTTGTTTAGATGTCCGGATGAAGCATATATTATCGAATATCCGAGTGGTAGAAAAGTAATAAAAATCATAGAAAAAAAAGAGCAAAATGTCGAAGGTTCAGTAGAAACTAAATTATGGTCTGGTCCTTCACTTAAAAGAGAATATGAATTAGTTTTAGGTACAGAGTTTGAGGTATTTTATGGATTTTGCGTGAATGATTTTTTGAAAAATAAACTTATTTCAAACGAAAAAAAATATATAATATTAAATACAATATTTAATGAAACTAATATTGTAGTTTTATTTGGCGACGATGAAAACTATTTTGAAACATTTGATATATGGTTTAATAATTCTTTATAATAACTTCTTTTGATTTTGCATTTGGATTTTTGGAATTAATTGACCTTTTACATAAAATTGATAATATGTTATATTTTTCATTTGTAAAGTTTTCACGTACTAAACTTACATCGGCATTACTTAACATTATTTTTTTATTTGTATCAGTTAAATTGTGTATTAATTTAAATAAATTAATATGATTTTCTATATTAAACCCATTTTTAGTATATCCTACAAATGATGTATTTGTTTCAGGAGCATATGGGGGGTCGAGATATACAAAATCGTTCGGTTCTACAGTTGTTAATGATATATTAAAATCACAGCATTCAAAAATTACATTTTGAATTAAATTATGTATTTCTTCTAAATGTTCTTTATTTATAATTTCTGGATTATCATAGTGTCCATACGGAACATTAAATCCTTTTGGACCAATTCTAAATACACCTCTAAAACAAGTTTTATTTAAAAATATAAACATAGCAGAACCTAATATACTTTTTTTATCAGATAAACATAAATTGTTATATTCACTTCTTATCCAATAATAATAATTTTCTTTTGCATTTTTTGCTTCTGCTATATTTGCAGGTGTTCTATTTATTTCTCCATTTCCACATTCATTAAAATCTGTAATAATATTTTGTAGTATATCATATAATTCATTATGATATGTTTGAATATTTTTATAAATATAAATTAAAGGTTCATTCAAATCATATACATATATATTACCTTGTATTTTTATAATTCCACTTTTTACATAAGATAATAAAGTTAATAAAACACTACCTCCTCCTAAAAATGCTTCGCGATAATTATTTATTTCAATTGGAAAATCTCCAATAAGTTTATCTATTATTTGGGTTTTTCCACCAACCCATTTTAAAAATGGTTTGGTAATATGTATTTTTTTTGTAGGAATATCTTTAACAAGTTTATTATTATTAAACTTTTTTTCGCAATTGTATTTACTCATTTTAAATTATATGTAATAATATAATATTTTTAAATCATTTTTTTAATATAGTTATTCTTAAATTATTTCGAGAATTATCATAATTTTTGTATTTGTTTATTTACAATAATTAAAAAAAATGATAATTAACGTTTATAATTATAAATAAACGATGTTTCTCACAGCGATTAACGATGATATTGAAATCAGAAATTATTTAATTGATATTAGCAATAATTTTAATAATTATAGTTTGCGTGATTTGATAAGCAAAATTGATGAAAGATATTATAAAATAATACAATTGATAAATAATGACATTAATTTAACACAAGAGTTTAATTATTGCTATGATGTTATAGATACAATTGTCTCAGATATATCATATAATGATAATATAGTTTATGACATTTATATAATAGTTAATATGATAAATGTCATACGAAAAATAATTGATACTTTTTAAATCGAAAAATAAAGCTTTATATAATTTTCAATGGGATTTCTACAAGATAAACATCTATTATTAATATTTACATTTGTTCTACTCAATACAACACATTTATTACAGCAAGTATGACCACAGGGAACGGCACACATATTTATTTCATTATCAAAACAAATAGAACACATTTTTTTATTTTTAATGTCATCTTTATTTTTAATTAAATTATTAATTATATTTATAAATAATTTTTGAAACTTTTCCAATTTGATTTCAATTATTTTTATATCATTCTCCAATTTTACAACATTTGGATTATAATAATTATCTATCCAATCATTATAATTATTTTTAATTATTTCATTATAATTTGCCATTACATCAGATGAAGTTGAAACATTAATAACAAAGTTTTCATTTGTATGTTTTAAACAAATATCAGCAATATTCAAATGTTTATTTAAAAGTTCATATTGATAATTAAAAAATATTTCTTTTTTTTTATTAATATCATTTAGTTTATTTTTATTATCAATAAGAAAAAAATTAAGTTTATTATAATCATTTAAAATAATTTGTGCATTAAGAAAATTACTATTTTCTTTTATTTCAAACTCATATTTATTAATTAAATTATTGAAAGTTTCATTATTTTCTTCATTATTATAATTATCTAATTCAAAATAATTCATTTATTTTATTACAATGATATATAATTAAACTACATTATTTTCTTCATTTCTTATTTCTATTATATTAGCTATAACAAGAGATGTAAAAGGATTTAATGTTATTATTCTCTTATGTAAATTATTGCTATATATTATTAAATATCTATAACACAATCTAATAATTAGAATTATAA
>Ga0172367_10005207_pt1 | contig 15806 bp, 9 predicted proteins | sample Lak10m_FD_114542 | JGI IMG/M metagenome (GOLD analysis project Ga0172367, IMG submission 114542) | Freshwater microbial communities from Kabuno Bay, South-Kivu, Congo - kab_022012_10m | ecosystem: Environmental > Aquatic > Freshwater > Lake | place: Democratic Republic of the Congo: South-Kivu...
AATACAAAAAATAACTTTTCAATGACACTAGAAATCCCTTCGGCATCATCAATTCTCAATCCTAAAAATGATACCTTTCTATTTTATGGTTTATGCTGGCAAAAACCAATTGCAATATTCAATATAAATACAAAAAAATGGGATTCGGCACCATTTCAAATAAAAAATTTTTTTTACACGTTTGGAATTTCTGCTGATGGACAATTACTTGGTGCTGGAACAGACTCGGGATATGTGTATATTTTAAATCTAAAAAGAAATGATCATAAAAAAATAATAAAAATACACGAAGGAGCCGTGTACAACATTATTTTCACACAAGATAAAGAAAATATCATTACTTGTAGCGCCGATGCAACCGTTAAAATATATAATATAAAAAATAATTCTTGCTCATATATATTTCGAGATTGTAAAGATCAAATTTTTTCTGTTACACTAACGCCCAATGAAGAATATATTATATATTGTTCACATGACAATCAGGTTATAAAAAGAAAAAACCCGTTAAAAAAATAATGTAAATAGAAAGAAATTTTATGAAAAAAAATATATCAAAGTTTTCTCATATTATCATTGGCTTCAATACTATAATCATACTCTTTGGCATCACATGCACCCCTGTTTTTAGCAAAACTTTTATAGGGGCAGGAATTGTTCCATGCGCCTACACCCCAATAGAAAATAACAAACAAGAAATAGCGCTGCTTATGCGTTATTCAGAAAGTAAAAGACTCTGGGAACCCTTTATTATGGAAAAAGATACCTACAAAAAAAAGATGCTTAATACATTTAAATGGTTAAAAAATAATTCTGTTTATGATTCTTGTCCTCTTGATACAGCATTGCGCATGTGGTTGTTTTTACCATGTGAATACCAAAAAAGAATAGCTCATCTGCTTGTAAAAAGCTATAACAACATCTGGTTTAATCATCAAAATAAAGACCTTTTTGAAAACCCGATCTTTTTGACACTCTTTTTTGTTCCAGTTCCCTTTATTGACTCAAAAGATCTTTCAAGTTATGTTGAGTCACAAAATGCCCCTTGCTATGAATGGGTCCTGTTAAAAGACTTAGTAGCTGGTATTTCTAGTGCCCAAACAACATTTTTTTCCCTTGCCAAACGGCAAATATGTATTGAAATCATAAGCCTTCTTACCATTACAAATGCCTTCAACCGAAAAATTTTTACCACACTTGAAGAAAATCTTAAAAAGCATAGCACCGAACCTCAAAATATTGATAAACACATTAATAATCCTTTTGATATAAAATTGCTTATCTCTAAGAAAAAAAAGAAAATGCCTATAAAACCTCAAGTTTCTACGATATTAAAAAATACGCCACAGGAAATCATTGAAATTGATGAAAGTAATTGTGAGACTATCGAAGAAGGCGGTATTTAAGAAAAAATTTTATGAACTTGCTGTTTAACTTGTTTTTAGATGTTGAACTAACGAGAGAAGTTTTGCCTTGAGGAGCTGGAGGGCCGTGACAAGAGTGTCTTTTGGTTCTGAAAATGTGAAATACTGAAATTTATAGTTTCTTGCAGCATTAACACGCTCTGCTCTTTTTTTTTTAAACTCTTCTATACGCTCAGGAACATCACGATAATAGGCTATCTCGTCCTCTGTTTTTTGCCAAACATCAGCCCCTCCTTGTTGATCATAAAAAAAGGCCCAAAGTTTTCTCGCAACCGTAACACTTTCATCATCAATCTCAGTCTTTATACCTCGCTTGTTAAGTAAAAACATAGACGTGTCAATCTTTATCAAGTATTCTAATTCAAAAAATAGGGAGGCTCTCCTTTTTTTAGCAAACATTTCTTCCTCAATAGGCCAAAGCTTGAAAAATGCATGGTCTTTTTCCGTAATTGCATTTAAAGTCGCTACTAATTCTTTTTGAGCTTTTTCGCTAAACATGGACCACTGTTCATCTGCAAAAAAAGACATGCATTTATCCGGATCCCTCGAGATGGTATATAAAAAACTAACCCTGTCTTTTTTGTTCAAAAACACACCAGCCTCTATCAACCGACTTATCATTTGCGCTGTAAAATTCGCCTCTTTATTATTTTTCCTTTCTATACATTCCATGAACTTAGTTAACCAGGTACAATCAAGGCGATCTGCGAAATAATAAATTCTCGAAAGTTTTTCAATAATTGATTTTCGCCACTCCTCTTTTCTTTCGATCTTTTCATAATACCTGTCCCATATTTTAAGTCTCAAATCTCCGGTCGTGTTTAATTCTGCAAGTTTTTTATTGTGTTCAAAAATAATATATATTGCAACGCCAAAATTATTCTTTAACCTATTTGGATTTTCAACAAGAGAAAGAATTTCACACATTTTTGCATAAGGGTTCTTATGCTTATCCGTTATTTTACCTATTTCCTGAAAAAGCTTATCCTCGCCAATAACGTTTGCTTCTTTCATCCCCAACGAAAAATTCATATACCCCAAGCAACAAAAAGCCAAAATAACAAAACTCTTTTTTATCACGTGCATAAACATCTCCCAACGCGTTTTTAAACCCCGTATTTTTGACCTGAGAACAAGAATATCAGGGGGGAGGTAAAGCGCGCAATGGTTTGTAGGAAAAGAGAGCAACGCTATCGTTAAAGAGCGAATTTTCCCATGAAAAAATTCATAAAAAACAATTCAAGACACTCGCTTGACGTACTAGTCTTAAGCGAAAAATCAAGTGAATAGAGAAACGAATAGGCATTAGCAAGCTCATTATGTGACGTTTTTTTATAATCACCATTAACAAAAGAATAGGGCAGCCGAAAGCTTGAACGCTTGACCTCTGCAAACTGGCGTTTTTCAATATAACACAAAACACTATTAGCTCGCCAGATCTGTTCAGACCAAAATGTAAGCCAAAAAATTTCCGGGTACTGGTGATGCATGGATTGCCATATTTTAAAAAATGCGGCTGGCTGTTTTGCAAAAAAACATTGCGCTAATGTTGTCAATGTTTCAGGGCTATTAATAAGACGATCTAGATACCCAGGATCACTTTCTAATGATTTAAGGCTCATAACATCTAAATGCATAGCAAGAAGGCAAATAGCATCAAGTGATAGTAATTTAGTTTTATTAAAAAAAGAAGAGAATGCAGCTCGTTTTTGTGCATCAAATACCACACCCATGGCTTGAACAGCACAAATTCCAGCTGATGCCGGGACCGCTTGGTCAATGTTTACAACAATAGTTCTCTTACCCTCTGTTGGCAAAGCTTTACCCTTTGATATAAAAAAGGCGAGCGTATGCGGGCCTTTATAGGCAAGAATAAAGTCTAAAAGTTTTTGCTCCTGTTTATTTGGTTTTGATACTGTTATATCGCCAAGCCAAAAAAATGATGTACTCCCCAAGATACTTTGCGAAAGATTAGCACCAATAAGATTGGGATCTGTATCTTCAAAAAATACACGAGCATAGGGAAATGGGAATATGTCTTTCTTTTTGAGATGTGTCATCATTGCAGAAAAAAAGCCCGATGGATACTCATTACCACAAAAACAGAAGAGATTTGCCTGAGACCAAAAATCTTTAGTCGTCGCTTGCGATAAAAAATCGGCACATTCAAGCATAAGGGACCCCTTTATGATTTGTCAGACTCAAACGCTTTAGATAAATATGGCCGAAAATATCGTTCTATTTTGGGTGCAGCATGCTCTAAAAGTCTACGATATTCATAATCGGTAAAAGCAGTATCAAGAGTTGGATCTTGTGATTCTGAAAGAACTCGCGTGAAAACAAAAAGTTTTTTTGCGACAACATGTTGGTTAAAATCAAGCAACTGTGCTTCAAGATCAAGCTTAATGCGATAATGAAGAAGGACGATATCAGGAGAAACAAGCTTGATAGGGGTTGTCATATTTTTAATGGTAATGGCAAGGGTATATCCCTGAGATTGCTTATCAACAAGATTATAGCCAAGACGTTGGCAATGATCATAAAGAGCATCATATACCAATGGCGCCCAATTTTCAAAAACAATGGGATTGTTCGGCATAGCGATACAAAGGGGGATATCTTTACCTGAAAAACTTTTTATTGAAATTTTTTTGTGTGAACAATTACTGCACAGCAACAACATTAAAAAACAAATACATGAACGAAAAAAATGTGTCATGGCGTGTTTATTCTGTTACCCAAACTAAAAAGTGCTGGCTTATTATTTTTTTTGTTTTGTTCGAAATTTTTAGAGCGATTTTGTTGTTGAGCGTGTTGCGAATGTTGTTTTATAAGATCCTGTTTGGGATTAGTATAGGACGGCTCTATAGATGCTGTTTTAGACAATATTTGCTGAACGCCATTAATGGCCATACCTTTTAACTGCTCAAAAACATCCCATGCAATAGGCGCTTTTTCACTTGTTCCCTGAATTTCAACAAGTGCACCTTGCGCAGAAAGAATGAAATTAAAATCTGCGTCGGCCCGACAATCTTCAGTATATGCCAAGTCTGCAAGCAATTGTCCATCGACAACGCCGACAGAAATTCCTACAATACGATCTTTACATATAGATTGAGTAATTATCCCTTGAGAAATCCAACGCTCGCACGCTTTTTCTAAGGCCAAACTTGCTGCAGTTATACTGGCAACACGCGTTCCTCCATCAGCTTGCAAAACATCGCAATCAATAGTGATAGTTCGCTCGCCAATCAACGTCAAATCAACAATTGAGCGCAGACAACGACCAATAAGGCGAGAGATCTCAACGCTGCGACCGTCACGTTGTCCTTTTACAGCCTCACGCATTGTTCTTTGCTGTGTAGCAGACGGTAACATAGCATACTCAGCTGATAGCCAACCAATACCCTGTCCCTTTAAAAAGGGAGGAACACCTTGGGATAATGACACCGATGCCATAATAACAGTGTTTCCCAATTCAAAAATTAAAGACGCGTCGGCAAATCCATATCGATCATAGATGATCGATAGAGGGCGCACGTCTTCCGGCGCCCTGCCATCTAATCGTTTCATTTATTTTTCTAACGTTGGGGCAACAAGTCTAATGCGACCTGTCTCTCTTTCATACCCAGTAACTTTAACAGTCAATTTATCATTGACCTTAACATGATCTTCAAGATCTCGTTGTTTATTTTTAGAAATCATTGAAATGTGGATAAGGCCTTCTCTGCCAGGAACAAGTTCAACAAAGAGTCCGAATTCTGCAATGCGTTTAACAATGCCTTCGTAAACAGTGCCAACCTGAATATCACCAACAAGTGTCATTATCCAATCATGGGCCTTTTTCGAACTAGTATTATCGCGAGCATATACTTTAACCGTTCCATCATCTTCAATGTCAATTTCTGTGCCAGTTTGAGCAATAATTTCGCGAATGTTTTTTCCAGAAGGTCCAATAATCGCACCAATCTTATCTTGTGGAACCTTGAAGGACATAACGCGAGGCGCTGATTCATGCAATTGTGGACGTGGAGCAGTAAGAGCCTTTCGCATTTCACCTAAAATGAACAATCGAGCAACGCGCGCTTGTTCAAGTGCTTTTTCGAGTAATTCTTTAGACAACCCAACAGGATCTTTTATATCAAGCTGGAATGCCATGATACCTTTATCAGTACCAGTTACTTTAAAATCCATAAGACCAAGAGCATCTTCTGTTCCCAAAATATCTGTCAAAATATGAAAGTTTCCAGAAGAATCACGGATAAGTCCCATAGCAATACCACTGACCATTTCTTTAATAGGCACACCGGCATCCATTAACGCCATGGTTGTTGCACAAACTGTCGCCATTGAAGACGAACCGTTTGATTCTAAGATATCGCATACAACGCGCAGAACGTAAGGAAATTTTTCTTGTGTTGGCAAAACGTTAAGAAATGATGTTTCAGCCAAATAACCATGACCAATATCACGTCTACTTGCACCACGAATAGGCTTAACTTCACCCGTTGCAAACGGAGGGAAATTGTAATGAAGCATAAATGAACGCTCCATCATACCACCGGTTAACGACTCAACTTTTTGAGCATCTTGACCAGTGCCAAGAGTCATGCTTGAAAGAGCTTGTGTTTCACCACGGGTAAACAATGAAGAACCATGCACTTCAGGAAGATTCCCAACTTCAACGGAAATTTTTCTAATTTCATCGAACTTACGACCATCAACACGTTGTTTATTTTTTGCCATAAAATCTGGCACTACATCTTTAAGAATGGAATCAAAAATATATCCCAACATTGGAGCAGTAATAAGACCAGCTTGCATTTCTGATGAAAAATGAGTGAATACAGATTTTTTAAAAGAATCCATTTTGTCGCTTCGTTCACCCTTGCTCATTGCAGAGAAAATCTCTGTTGTATCTGTAGGGAAAAGAGCCTTAACTTTTTTCTTCCAATCTTGCCAATCAATAACTTCAGTAACTGAATCTTTTACAACACCAAGTTCTTTTTGAATCTCAAGTTGCCATCTAATTTGCTTTTTAATTTCTTCATGAGCACGAAACATAAGCTCAATAAGTTCAGCTTCCAAAACATTATTGCAGTTACCTTCAATCATGGAAATACCATTAATTGTACCTGCAACAACAACGTCAGAATCAGCTTTATGACGCAATTGATGTGATATATTAAATTCCCATTTACCATCAATACGACTTGCTTGAACAGCACCTATTGGCCCCATAAAAGGGATTCTGGAGATTGTCAACGCCAAAGAAGAACTCAGAATAGCTAGGATATCAATGGGATATTTTCCATCTGTTGAATAAACAGTTGATAGAACCTGTACTTCATTAAAATAATTTGATGGGAACAATGGACGAATTGGTCGATCGATAAGTCTCGATACCAATACTTCTCCGTCTGAAAGTTTCCCTTCTCGCTTAATGTAACCACCTGGAATTTTACCAGCAGCAGCAGTACGTTCGCGATATTCAACGGTCAATGGAAAAAAGCCAAGAAACTCTTTAGCATCTTTAGCCGCAACAACTGTTGATAGAACAACAGTATTATCCTTTTTTATCCAAGCAGCGCCATCGGCTTGTCGTGCATATTTACCAATTTCTACCTCAATTCCCTGTTCAGGCAACGTAAATTTTCTAGTCATGTGTCATTCCTAATTTATCTATAGTTAGTTCCTAAAAGTACCACAACGCCGGGGAACTGCCCTGCATAAAACATCAAAGTGTTTTACAAATATTCTTGTTCTTTAAGTGCTTTAACAAGAGTTGTATAACTTGCTACATCATTGCTTTGCAAATAACGCAAAAGACGACGTCTTTTGCCAACAAGTATAGTAAGGCCCCGTTTTGAATGAAAATCTTTAGGGTATGTCTTAAGATGGTCTGTAATTTGATGGATACGCTCTGACAATAGAGCCACTTGCACTTCGCAAGACCCTGTATCATGTGCTGATTTTCCGTACTTCTTTACAAGATTTTCTTTTATATCTTTTTTTATCATAATTCTTCCAAAAAACTCAATCGTTGGACTGCTTCTGCTTATATAATACATTTCTACCAAATTTGTTGATATATGGTAGGCGCGAGCGGACTCGAACCGCTGACCCTTGCTACGTCAAAGCAATGCTCTACCAACTGAGCTACGCGCCTTCAATTTATATGAATCTACTGGTTTAAAGAGATTTTGTCTAACTTAATTTCAAGTTGCTCTTCATGTCGAGCTCGTTTTTCAAGCTCTGAAAGGTCTTCGCCGATATGTTTCAATCGGAACGATGGGACCCCTGTTCCAGCAGGAATCAGTTTACCAATAACAACATTTTCTTTCAAGCCATAAAGATAATCAACCTGTCCTACAAGCGCCGCTTCAGTCAAAACACGCGTTGTTTCTTGAAACGCTGCTGCAGATAGGAAGCTTTCCGTTCCTAATGAGGCTTTTGTTATACCCATTAAGATTGGTTTTGCTGTAGCTGGTCGTTTACCTTCTTTACCCAATGCACGATTTACAGCTTGAAGATAAAATTTATCAATTCGATCTCCAGCAACAAACTTCGTATCACCTGGCTCAACAACACGCACTTTGCGCAACATTTGTCGAACAATCAATTCAATATGCTTATCATTGATATTTACCCCTTGTAAGGTGTAAATTTCTTGAATTTCACGCACAAGGTATCGTTGTGCATCATCTGGTCCCAAAATACGCAAAATATCATGAACGTTTGGCACCCCAGAAGTCAACGCATCACCCGCCTTAACACGCTCACCATCTTCAACATTAAGATGTTTATTTCTTGGAATCGTGTATTCAAAGGTTTCGCCTTCATCTGTTGTTACCGTAATACGTCGTTGACCGCGATAAATACCACTGAAACGAAGAATACCATCGGCATCTGCAAGCACTGCTGTATCTTTTGGAATACGTGCTTCAAACAATTCAGCAACACGAGGCAAGCCACCGGTAATATCTTTTGTTTTACGTTCTTCTCGAGGTAATTTACTTAACATATCACCAGGAAGTACTTGCGCACCATCTTCAACAGTCAAAATTGCACCCGTTGGTAAGTAGTAACGCGCAATTTCTTCGTCTTGTCCGGCGACAATAACAACACATGGTTGATGTCTATCTTGACGACGATCCAAAATAATCTTGTTTGTTACGCCTGTTGCTTCATTAAACTGTTCTTGGTAGGTCACGTTTTCAATTAAATCATGGAAATGTACAGATCCTGCTTTTTCAGTCAAGATTACCTTAAATTCGTTCCATTCTAAAAGCAACTGACCTTTGGTTACCATATCACCATCTTTAACGTGGACAACTGCGCCATATTCAGGTGAATGTTCCTCTAATTCTCGGCCATCTTCAGAAACAACAACAAGCTTAAATCTGCGATTAGTAACAATCATCTTGCCATCGCGATTTACAAGGATATTCGCATTTCTGAATTCAATACGACCGGCAGAACGAGCTTTATAACTTGCCGCTTCAACAAGACCACTTGCAGTTCCTCCAATGTGGAACGTTCTCATGGTAAGCTGTGTACCTGGTTCACCAATCGATTGTGCTGCTATAACACCAACAGCCATTCCAATATCAACAAGATCAAGCGCTGCAAGGTCCATGCCATAACATTTTGCACAAACACCACGCTTTGCCTGACAACTTAAAACGGATCGCACAGCAATTTCACTTACTGATGATTCACGTAAATTTTCAACAACAGCGTCTGTAATCATCTCGCCTTGTTTAATAATCAATTTTCCTGTAACAGGATCTTTAGTATCTTCAGCAACAATTCGACCATACGAACGATCTGCAAGCGACTGAATAACTTCGTCTGATTCTTTCAGATCCGTTATGGTAACATACCCGAGAGTATTACAGTCAATCATGGAAATAATAACATCTTGAGCAACGTCAACCAAACGACGCGTTAAGTAACCAGCATCTGCGGTTTTTAACGCCGTATCTGCAAGACCTTTTCGCGCACCGTGCGTAGATGTAAAATACTCAAAAACGCTCAATCCTTCCTTAAAGTTAGCAAGAACGGGTGTTTCCATAATTTCACCAGATGGAGTTGCCATCAATCCTCGCATACCAGAAAGCTGTCTAATTTGTGCCTTTGAACCACGAGCACCAGAGTCAAGCATCATGAAAACGTGGTTAAACGGCACGTTCTTTTTATCTTTATTTAAAGATGCTTGCTTATCTTGCTCTTCAAGGAGCGAGATCATCGCAGCTGCAACGTCTTCAGTGGTTTGTGCCCAAATTTGGATAACTTTATTGTAACGTTCACCATTGGTAATGGCACCATCAAGATACAATCGCTCAACTTCTTCAACCTGCCCTTGAGATGTTTTAACAATATTAGCTTTTGCAGGAGGAATAATGAGATCTTCCATAGAAAGAGACAACCCACCAGATGTTGCATATGAAAAGCCAAGTCGCTTTACTTTATCAAGCATGATAACGGTCTTTTCAGCCCCAAATCGCTTATAAATCTTTTCAACTATTTCTGCAAGATCTTTTCGTTTAATAACTTTGTTTACCAAAGCAAAATCAGCACCTTCAGGTAGCGACTCATATAAAATGACTCGCCCAACCGTTGTTTCAATAATTTTACCAGTTGCTAAACGAACTTTTATAGGAACATGGATATCAATTTTCTTATGTTGATATGCATAAATAACTTCATTAATAGAAGAGAAAGCTATGCCTTCGCCAGGAGTATTTTTGCGTCCCTTGGTCAAGTAATACAAGCCAATAACCATATCTTTTGAAGGAACTGCTATTGGACGACCATGAGCAGGAGAAAGCAAGTTTTTCGTTGAAAGAACAAGGCTTAAAGCTTCTTCTCGAGCCTTTTGACTCAGAAGAACGTGAACAGCCATTTGGTCACCGTCAAAGTCTGCGTTAAATGCGGCGCAAACAAGAGGGTGAATTTTTATAGCTTTACCTTCAACAAGCATTGGATAAAAAGCCTGAATACTGAGCCTGTGCAATGTTGGAGCACGGTTAAGAAGAACTGGTCTATCACGAACAATTTCTTCCAACGCTTCCCACACTTCAGGCGTCATTTCTTCGACCATACGTTTTGCAACACGGAAATTTTGAGCAAGCTCACGACGTTGTAATTCAACGTAAACATATGGCTTAAATAATTCAAGTGCCATCAATTTAGGTAAACCACATTGATGCATTTGCAATTCTGGTTCAACAACAATGACTGATCGACCAGAATAGTCGACACGTTTTCCAAGAAGGTTTTGACGGAATCGACCTTGTTTACCACGAAGCATTTCACTTAATGATTTTAAAGGTCGCTTGTTTGTTCCACGAACCGCTTGTCCACGACGACCATTATCAATCAAAGCATCAACAGCCTCTTGAAGCATACGCTTCTCGTTTTTGATAATAACGTCAGGAGCCTCAAGCTCAATCAAACGTTTTAGACGAATATTTCTGTTAAGAACACGTCGATATAAATCGTTAAGATCGGAACTTGCAAAACGACCACCTTCTAATGGAACAAGAGGACGTAAATCTGGTGGCAATACAGGAAGGACTTCAAAAATAATCCATTCTGGACGAATGTTCGCTTGCATCATGCCGCAAATCACTTTGAAGCGTTTTGCCAAGCGATGCTTTACTGCCAAAGAAGCTGTCTGATTATGTTCTTCTTCTATTTTTCTTGCTTCAAAATTTAAATCAACACCTGCAAGTAACGCTCTAACTGCCTCTGCACCCATTCCAGCAGAAAAAATGGTATCCTCAGCGTTTGCTTGAGCATACTCATCATATTCTTGGCTATTAAGAAGTGTTTTTTGAGGATAAGGAGAATTTCCTTGCTGTATGACAATATAGCTATCAAAATAAATAACACGTTCTAAATCTCGAACGGTCATATTCAAAATCAAGCTTAAATAACTTGGAATACCCTTTAAAAACCAAATATGGCAAACAGGAGAGACAAGATTGATGTGCCCCATCCGTTCTCGACGAACGCGGGCCTGAATTACTTCAACACCGCACTTTTCACACGTAACACCACGATGCTTCATGCGCTTGTATTTTCCGCAATTACATTCCCAGTCTTTTACAGGACCGAAAATACGTGCGCAAAACAAACCGTCACGCTCTGGCTTAAGAGTGCGATAGTTGATTGTTTCAATCTTCTTTACTTCGCCATACGACAAAGAGCGAATCTTCTCTGGTGAGGCAATTCCAAGTCGCATTGCATTAAACTGTGTAATGTTTATATATTCGCGAAAGCGTTCAAGCATTTTATTATTCACCGACTGGCTCCTTATTCGTTTTAAATAAGTCAACTTGTAACCCTAAACTTTGCAACTCTTTAACAAGCACGTTGAATGATTCTGGAATACCAGGATCTGGTACTTCCTCGCCACGAACGATTGCTTCATAAGCCTTGATACGACCATTTACGTCGTCTGACTTAAGTGTTAACATTTCTTGCAACGTATATGCTGCACCGTATGCATAAAGAGCCCACACTTCCATTTCTCCAAGTCGTTGTCCACCAAATTGGGCTTTACCACCAAGAGGTTGTTGCGTAATCAAAGAGTAAGGTCCAACAGAACGAGCATGCAATTTATCATCAACCAAGTGGTTAAGTTTCATCATGTAAATATGACCAATGGAAACAGGTTGATCGAAAGCTTCTCCCGTTTTTCCATCAAACATGGTAAACGTACCATCTTCAGGAAGACCGAGATCTTTCATAATAGGCTTAATTTCTTGATCATAGTCAGCACCATCAAATACTGGCGTTTTATAAGAAAGTCCTTTTTCTGCTGTTAAACGAGCAAGAACCTTAACACCATCTTTACCATATTCTTTTTCGATGCCGGCAATAAGATTTTCGCCATAATATTTTTGCAATGATTTTTTAACAACATCAAAACCATCTTTTTCAAGTTGCGCTGCAAGGTTTTGTGCTATTTTTTTACTTGCCATACCAAGCATTGTTTCAAGAATTTGTCCAAGATTCATACGACCAGGAACACCAAGAGGGTTAAGAATTATATCAACAGGTGTGCCATCATGCATATAAGGCATATCTTCGATATTCACAATTTTTGAAACAACACCTTTATTTCCATGTCGACCTGCCATTTTATCACCAACAGATAAACGACGCTTTGTTGAAACGTACACTTTTATCATCTTGATAACCCCAGACGGAAGCTCATCACCCTTACGCAATTGCGCAATGCGATCTTCCTTAAGAGCAGACAACACATGAATTTGGTTAGTTAAAATTTCTTTATATGATTTAATTTTATTATCAATTTCAGTCTGTCCAAGAGAAATCTCAAGCAATTCTTCTACAGGAGCATTTTCTAATTTATCTTTAGTTAACGCTGTTTTGCTTCCTGCTTTTTTGACTTTATTATCAGCAATAAGATCAAGGATTTTATGCTTGATACCAAGGCCAAGCGTTTGCAATTGATGAGCAAAACTTTCTTCAATTTTTTGAATTTCTTTTTGAACAATTTCTTTATAACGTTTATCTTTACGAATACCGCTTCGTGAAAATACTTTTACGTCAACAACGGTTGCTTCAACTCCAGGTGGAACACGCAATGATGTATCACGAACTTCTCGCGATTTTTCACCAAAAATAGCGCGTAAAAGCTTTTCTTCAGGAGAAACTTGCACATCACCTTTTAGGGTTACTTTACCAACTAAGATATCACCAGGACAAACACGTGTACCAATTTTAACGATACCATCTTCATCAAGAGCAGATAAATCTTTTTCTGGAACATTCGGAATATCACGCGTTATCTCTTCTGAGCCAAGCTTTGTTTCACGGGCTTCAACAATAAACTCTTCCACGTGAACAGAACTGAAAACATCGTCAGAAACAAGGCGTTTGCTAACAATAATTGCGTCCTCAAAGTTATAACCATGCCATGGCATATAGGCTACAAGTACGTTACTTCCAAGCGCAAGCTCACCACATTGCGTTGCAGATCCGTAGGCAATAATATCGCCTTTTTTGACAACATCACCAACACGCGCAGCTGGAACATAATGAATCCATGTACTATGGCTTGAACGACCATATTTCTTCAAATAATAGACATCAACCGGTTTTGCAAGCCATCCAGCTTCACCAATTTCAGATTCTTCTATGCGAATAACAATTTTTTCAGCAGAAACATACTCAACAATACCCGCATTTTTACTCAAAACAGCAGCGCCCTCTAGGGATCCAAGTTCTTTTTCCATACCTGTGCCAACCAAAGGCGGCTCGCACTTTATCAATGGAACAGCTTGACGTTGCATGTTAGAACCCATAAGAGCTCGGTTTGCGTCATCGTGTTCCAAGAAAGGAATCAACGATGTTGGTACAGAGAATATCTGTTTCGGCGATGCATCAATAAAATCAGCATCTTCAAGTTGTGCTTGAATGATATTACCATCTTTACGCAAAAGAACCTTTGCCTTCGCTTCCATCTGTTCCATTTTGTTAAGCGATTGAGCAATTTTTTTGCCAGTTTCTTCAAAAGCGTCTATATAATGGACATCTTCCTTAATAATTCCCTGCTTAACATCTCTATAGGGAGTTTCAATAAAGCCTAGATCGTTAACTCGAGCATAGGTCGAAAGAGAAGAAATAAGACCAATATTTTGTCCTTCAGGTGTTTCAATAGGACAGATACGACCATAGTGAGATGGATGAACGTCTCGCACCTCAAATGTTGCTCGTTCTCTTGTAATACCACCGGGTCCGAGGGCAGAAAGACGTCGTTTATGCGCCATTTCAGCAAGTGGATTTGTTTGGTCCATGAATTGTGACAATTGACCTGTTCCAAAAAACTCACGTAAAACAGCGGCCAATGGTTTAACGTTAAGAAAATCATATGGCATAAGTGATGAATAGTTTTCTTGCAATCTAAAACGTTCTTTTGCAATACGTTCAAGGCGAGCAAAACCAACATATAACTGACCTTGCAGCAATTCACCAACCAACCGAATACAACGATTTCCCAAATGATCGATATCATCAAGTTCACCTTCACCTCGCTCTTTTAAGCCAACAAGATATCGAAGTGCTGCAACAATATCATCTTTGCTTAAATGTGTTATGGATTCAGGAGTTTTGAGGTTTAGTTTTCGATTTATGCGAATACGTCCAACAATGGTTAAATCATAATAACGTGGATTAAAAAATAGGTTATTGATGTATTCTTCCATAATTTTGACCGTAGGAACGTCCCCGGGTTTAAGTTTAAGATACACTTCTTTTAGAGCATCTTCATAGGTAGAGGCTGAATCATTTGCAAAGGTAAGAGCCATTGTTGGCTGTGTAACATAACCAGATGATTGAATAATTTTGAAGGAAAAATTATTAATTTCTGCAATACTTGCAAGAATTTCTTCCGTTAATTCTCCACCCAAACGAATAAGGACTTCTCCTGTTCGCGGATCAATGATATCTTCAGCAGCAATACGGCTTACAAGGCTATTGTTACGAACGATCAAATGGTCAACACCATCTTTTTTAAGTTTTTCAATTAATTGAGCAGTCAATCGTTTGCCTATAGTAACTTTTTTCTCTAATTCTTTTGGCAAGCAACCAACTTCTAAACGTTGTCCAATAAGCCTATTATCAACCTTTTTGGAAAAAACACCTTTTTTAACATCAATTTGGTCAAAGTCATAAAACAGCGAGAGAATAGATTCTTTTTTAATACCTATTGCTTGTAAGAATGTAGTAACAAGTATTTTCTTCTTTTTATCAATACGAACATAGATATAATCGTTGTGATCAAACTCAAAATCAAGCCATGAGCCGCGATTTGGAATAATACGAGCAAGGTGATATGGTTGGCCTCGGTAATCTTTTGATTTTTTGCTCAACGAAAACATAACGCCAGGCGCGCGATGGATTTGGCTAACAACAACGCGATCGACGCCGTTAATAAGAAATGTTCCCTGATTTCCAAGCTTGAAAACGCCATCATTATCTTCGTAAATATCGGTCATAACGGGAAGATCACAAAAGAAGACTTCTTGTTCTTTAATATCTCGAACAACTTTTTGCCCTGTTTTTGGATCTGCATCCCAACTGGTCAATTGCATTTTAACTTTAAGAGGAAGCGCAAATGTTTTACCGCTATAGCGACATTCATCAACAGACGCAGGAATTTTTATAGTAACGCGAGAAAAACATTTTTTACAGTGAACATACGCAGCCGTTTGCTTTTTGCAAAACGGACAGGTACGATCACGAGACAATCGACTCGTATCACCTTTTTTACACGATGAACACGTCCATTTATATCGATTTTGTATACCAACAACTAAACCACATATGCAAGCCCAGTCACCT
>Ga0172367_10005211_pt1 | contig 15802 bp, 12 predicted proteins | sample Lak10m_FD_114542 | JGI IMG/M metagenome (GOLD analysis project Ga0172367, IMG submission 114542) | Freshwater microbial communities from Kabuno Bay, South-Kivu, Congo - kab_022012_10m | ecosystem: Environmental > Aquatic > Freshwater > Lake | place: Democratic Republic of the Congo: South-Kivu...
AATTGTATCATTTATTAGTGGAAATGGTATTATACCAAATCCCATCTTTAAATAAAATTATAATAAAATATCTTATCAGTCTTGCTGAAGCAATAACAAGGTTTTTGCCATTAGTGCCACTGAAAAAATTTTTAGAGATTTTTAGCCAAAAATATGAGGTTATAATTTTAATATTTTTTAAAACTTTAAAGATGGGAAATGATATTAAATTGTTCTTTAAATAATTAACTCTTCTATGACCAAAGAAACCACTGACCAAAATTTCCAAAAAGATGTTATTGAATCTTCAAAGCCAGTATTAGTTGACTTCTGGGCACCTTGGTGTGGTCCATGTCGTCAACTTTCACCAATTATTGATGATATAGCAAAAGAATTTGCTAATCAAATTGACATATTTAAATGCAATGTCGATGATAACCCTGAAATACCTTCTAAATATATGGTTAGAGGAATACCATCGCTAATGATCTTTAAAAACGGTAATCTTGTCGATACTAAGGTGGGATCACTTCCAAAAGCTACTCTATTAGATTGGATTAAAAATAATATTTAATGCTCAAGGACTTCTACTTTAATAAAAAAAAAATTTTAAAAAAATCTAACCAATATTTTTTCGACACACTTAAAAAAAACTCTGACTTTAAATCAATAAAAATAGGTTGTGAACTAGAATTTTACTTATTTGATCATAATAATTATCCAATAAACCATCAAAAAACACTAGAAAGTTTTATATCTAATATTTGCGCTAAAAAAGAACAAGGAATCTCGCAAATAGAAATATTAACCGATTACAGCGAAGATTTAGAGAAATTGTGTGAAGAAATTGATTTAAAAAAAAGTCTTATTCTAGATTTATCAAAAAAAAATAATTTAATAGCAAATTTTAACTGCAAACCAATAATTGATGATTGCTCTAGTTCGCTTCAATATAACATATCAATACATGATAATAATGATGAAAATATTTTTTATTTCGATAAAAATTATTTAAAATATTGTGCTAACGCTCTTCTTAAATATTCAAATTCCATAATTGCCATTCTATGTCCAGATGAATCAGATTATATTAGATTTTCAAAAAAACTAAATTTTGATTTGTTTTTAAAAGGAAAATATACTGCGCCTGTAAATATAAGTCTTGGACTAGACAATAGAACATGCGCAGTAAGAATACCAAATAGCATTAAAAGCAATAATTCTCAAAGACTTGAATATAGAATAGCAAGCTCAAATTCTGATCAATGGTTATCAATATCTTGTATTTTGTTAATTTTATCTAAAGCAATAATAGAAAAAGAGAATTTATTTCCAATAATTTATGGCAATGCTTTTGATGAACAATATGGGTTGGAAGAAATTTGTAACAACATTAAAACTGCAATAGATAATTTTAATAATAGTTTTATTAAAAAAAAATTTATGGAATTTATTTTATAATTTTATTATTAATTAATTTATCAAATATTACCGATAATCTATGCCATTTTGTAATTGGCATAACTGGAATTCCAGCAACTACTGACATTGGCGCAACATCTCTCATAACCCCACTCATTCCAGCTATTTTTGAACCATCGCCAACCTTGATATGACCACCAACACTACAATTTCCACCAATTTGAACATAATTACCAATTTTACAACTTCCAGCTACAGCTGTTGAACCAGCTATTACTGTACCTTTGCCAATTTCAACATTATGAGCTATTTGACATAAATTATCTATTTTAACGCCTTCTGAAATTATAGTATTACCAATTGCACCCCTATCTATGCATGTATTTGCACCTATTTCAACATTGTTACCAATTTTGACAATTCCAAATTGAATAATTTTATGATTTATTCCCTTGTTATGAACAAAACCAAATCCATCTTGACCTATTTTTGCTCCATTTAAAAATTCACAATCATTACCAATAATTGAAAAGCTAATTACTACATTTGCATTTATAATTACATTACTTCCTATGATTGATCCATCCATAATTGATGAGTTTGGACCAATATAGCAATTTTCACCAATCTCTACATTGGCACCAATATAGGCATTATTTGCAATTTTTGTACCCTTACCTATTTTAGCTGACGAATTAATAAATTTATTTTCTTCAAAAACAAATTTTTTAGGTTTATAAAAAATTTCTACAATTTTTGCATATGCATAATAAGGATTATCGTGAATAATTGTTATCATTTTATTGGGAGCCTTACTAAGATATTTTTCTTGTAACAAGCAGAAACCTGCTTTTGATTTTACAAAATCATTTAAATATTGCCCTGAATTTAAAAAAGAAATATCGCTTTCATTTGCACTATCAAGGGTTGAAATATTATAAATTTTAGTATCTGTATTAAAATATGAATTAATTTTTGAACCAGTAATATCTAAAACATCTTGAATTGTAATGTAATCTTTTTTATCAAAAAAACGTAAATTTTCCATTTTGGATAAATTAATTTATGATTCTGGCTTGTTATGTAGTGGACGAAAATATATTTCTGAAATATATCTTCTTCCTTTACCACCTCTTTTTAATTGAATAATAACATCAACTACATTTTTAATATAAGAAGTTATTTCAGAAGGAGACATTCCAAGACCAGCTTGCATTACCATCATTTTTAATTGCTCAATAGCCATTTTCGGGGTATCAGCGTGAAGTGTTGATATTGAACCGGGGTGACCTGTATTAATCGCGCGTAGAAAACTAAAGGCTTCAGAACCTCTTAATTCCCCTACTATAATTCTTTCTGGACGTAAGCGTAAACATGCCTCGATTAAATCTTGAGTAGTTACTTTTGCTCTTCCTTGTGCACCTTTTGAAGCAATTAAGTGAACTCTATTGGGAGTGGAAGATAAATCTATTTCTCGAGCATCTTCAACAGTAATTAATCTTTCATCATGAGGAATTGCGCGAATTACAGCATTAGTGAAGGTAGTTTTACCAGTCGATGTACCACCTGCAATTATAACATTTTTTTTATAAAGAACTGAACGCTGGAGAAATTCTTTTATTCTATTTAACTGCAATAATTTAGTAAGGATTAAATCATTTTTGTCTTCAACCTCACCCACTGAAGTAGAATCAAACATACCCATTTTATCATAGTCTTCTAAAGTCCACTTTAAACTTGAAGGTTTACGAATAGACATAACAACTGAGCCTTGCTCACATGCTGGTGGAAATACTATTTGAATACGAAAGCCATTGGGCAGAGTAGCTGATAATAAGGGCTCTTCTTCACTTAATCTTTGTTCAGTTGCTTGTGCTACAAGTCTTCCTAAAGATTTTAAATGTTCCATATCATAAGTAGGAAGCTCTTCTCTTATCATATCACCTTTCATTTCAACCCATACCTCATGAGGACGGTTAATCGAAACCTCGTTAACCCCGTCTCGATCAAGAATTTCTTTTAATGGCAGAAGATATGAATCTAATGCTGCTATGCTCATATATTTTTAAAAAGAATAAGAAATACCGGTAAGAAATATTTTACCACCGTTATTGGTGATTAAAGTATTAATATTTTTATGATTATTTGATAAATCAAAATTAAATTTTGTATATTCAAAATAAGATATTAAATGCTTATTAAATTTGTAATCAAATCCTGTAGAATAAGCCTTGTAAATATTATTTAAAAAATTTGTTCTAATAGCAGTTAAGCTAAGCGATAATGGTCCAAATTGATATATTAAACCAACACTTTTATAGTTTGAATTAGAATAATTTTTACATTTATTATTACAAGAATAAAGATCATTTTTTATTAATCCTGATTTTTTCCATAATCCATTTGAGAAAGAAAATTTAAATCCAAAATAACTTAAAGTTGCAGATAAATCATGCGAAGAAAGATCATATCTTTTTTGTGATAATAAAAAATTTGATTTATCATATTTTCCACTTTCACCAGTTAATGCCAAAGCAATACCAAGATTATTGATATTATCAACAAAATTTATTCCATAACTAAATACATTTTTATAATGATTTGTATTAAAATATTTAGAAATGTTTTTTTGAACTCCATCATTTGATGTTCTGGGTGTATAACTTAATCCAAGCTGGATTCCGCTTAATCTTGGCGTATAATAGTTTATTTTTAAAGCATCTTCTACGCCATCAAAGCTATTGTCTTTAATCGAACGATAATTTTGCTTATTATCAATCTTTTTTAGATCAAGATAATCGTTATTTGCATAACGATAAACTCCTCTAGCATATCCTCCATGTCCAATTGGTGATTGAGCAAGTAAGATAAAATCTGATATTATTAAATTACTATTTTCAATGCCATTACTAAAAAAATGTGAAATATTTATATTTTCTAAATATTTACCATTTATACCGCCAGCACCTCTAGCTATTCTTGATGGATCATATTTCATTTTTTGATTTACAGCTACAATATTACCAATTTCAAATTTTCCTAATTTATTATCAAAGTGAATATCAGCTTGATCGATTAATGGTATTTCATTGCGATTATCACTATTAAAATTTGCTTCTAATTTTACGGTACTACCAAATTTACCCTCTTTAAAATCAATATCTTTTTTTACAAATAATTGAGAATCGTTACCAAAAGAGTAATTTTTATTATTACTTTCTCTATAAGCAGAAGAAAAATTAGTTATTCCACTTAAGGATAAATTGTTTTTGATAATATTTATTTCAGATTTAGCTGGAAAAGATAATAACAATAAAAATAGATAACAAAACCAACTTGAGCTTGTAAAAATTTTGTAGACTAATTTTTTACAAAAACAGATTTGTAACATTCCTTTATTATTTTGAAATCGATTGGACTGATAAAAAGTTTTATAAAAATTTTTCACTATATTTTTTTAAGAAATTTATAGGCTAGATAAATTGCAGATGCTGAGAATAAAATATTTCTAGTGATTAAAAATAAATTAACTAATAAATTTTTTTCAACTATTAATAAGAAGTAGGCATAAGGATAAATAAATTGAGTAATAACAAATATTACAGCATAAAAAGTAAAAAAACTTACAGATTTTTTTCTAACAGCCATTATTGACAGATGAGGAATTAGCCAAATTAAATATTGGGGAGAAAATACTTTTTGAAATGCTATAAAAATAATTAACACAACAAAACTTCCTTCAAGAAATAAATCATTGGAATTTAATAAATTTTTATTTTTTGAAAAAAATATTTTAAAAAATATTGTTGCAAGAAAAATAACAATTAAAATTAAATTAAGATAATTTGCTAAAATAATAATATTTTCATTGGAACTTATACTTACACCAAAATTGTTTTCAATTATTTCATATCTTTTCTTATAAATTATTGATAAAAAAATAATAATTGAGGCAAATATCGATTCTATTTGAATTGATCTAGATTTATGAATTTTAGCTACTTCAAACGTAGGATTAACAGAAAAAAAATATTCTAAAATGAAGCTTATCAAAGAAATAGATCCAACAATACCGATTCCACTTAACAAAATTGAGATAAAATATTTTAAAAAATTATTTTTTAGGAATGATTTTTTTATAATAACCGCCACAGGAAAAATAACTAACGGCACAAATTTATAAAAGAATCCTAGAATAATTGTAAAATAAAATTTTTTAGAAATTTTTTGTTTTTGATCGTAAAAAATAAACAACAAAATAATTACCAAAGAAACAAAAATATCTAATCTACGAAACAATATTTCTATTAATAAAAAGGTATAAAAGGTATAAAAAATTTTAACTAATAAAATATCATCATCTTTCATCTTTAATTTTTTTTCACAATAATAACAAGTAGAATATAGACATAAAATATCTATTATTATATAAAGTAATATATTTCCTAAATAGTAATTTTCTTGATTAAAATCATTACAAATAAAGTTAAAAAAATTACTAATAATAATTGGAAATAAAATTAAAGGTGGGTATTCAAAAAAAAAGTCTTTATAGGGTGTTAAATTATGATTTATAATATTCGAAGCATATTTTAGATATAATATTTGATCATCATGAATTACACTAAATGTAATTAAAAATTTTAGATATTTAATCAAAATAAGCGTATAGAATAAGAAATATAATTTGTTTTTATTGAAGTAGTTAACAAAAAAAATTAATCTATATCGATCTAGACTTTTCATAGGCTTTTTTAATTGCTTTTTCGAACAACTTTTTAGTTATGTTTTTTTTATTTAAAACATTAACAGCCTGTTCTGTGGTACCATTTTTACTCATAACTTTTTTAATCAAAATATCAAACGATTCTGAAGTATTGGCAACAATAGATGAGCCAAGGAATAATTTTTTTACTAATTGTAGCGCAATATCTTTTTTTATTTTATACGAAATTGACAGCTCATATAAAATTTTTTGTAATAAAAATATGTAAGCTGGACCAGAGCCAAATAAAGCTGTAATTGCGTTAAAAGAATTTTCATTTTCAAGTTTAAAATACAGGCCAAGATTATTAAATATTTTAAATAGCTCCTTTTCATCTTTTTTGGTAATATTTTTATTGAAAAAATATGGCAATATTCCTTGCGATACTTTGATGGCTACATTTGGCATAATTCTAATAATTTTTGAATTATTACCAAAAATTTTCTCAAAAAATTGAATTTTTTTTCCAGCTAAAAAAGAAATAAAAATAGTGTTATTGTTAAAATTATTTTTAGGAATTTTATTAAGAATCTTTTCTGCATTTTGAGGTTTTATGCATATAAAAACTAGATCGAAGCTATATTTATTTTTTAATAAAACAGATTCATCTAAATAATCAATTTCAGGAATTTTATTATTATTAGTTTTTTTTAAAATTTTAATTTGTTTATAAGTGAACAATTTATTTTCAACTAACTTATCTAGAATTATTGATCCAAGCTTACCACAACCAATAAATAAAACGTTTTGATGCATAATTAGTTTAGTTCAATTTTTGATAAATCTCCGATATCTTCAAAAACACTTCTTATCATTGATAAAATTAATAATCTATTTTCTCTAAGATTGTTATCTTGTTCATTAACAATCACATTATCAAAAAAATTTGCTAATGGAATTTCAATTATATCAAGCATTTTTAAAGCAGATTCAAATTCTCCCTTTAAAACTAATTTACGAAATGGAGAAGAGATTTTTTTTATTCTTCTATATAAAATTTTTTCATGCTTTTCTTTTAAGCTAAAAATTGAAGGTTTTCCGATATATTTTTTTTGATCTTTTTTTTCTTCTATAAATAAAATATTTGCTGATCTTTTATAAAGCTCTATTATTTTTTTATTTTTAGGATTAATTAAAAATTCATTTAAAAATTTGATTTTTTTTGCCAGATATAATATGTCTACTGCTTTATTTAAATCAGTATTTGACAAGTAATTATCAATGATAACATTTACTATTTCACTATTAATATTTTCTTGTTCTTTTAGATAAATTTTTAATCTTTCAATAAAAAATTTTAATATTTCTTCAACTAATAGTTTTTTATTAATATAAAAATTATTTTTATCATTTTGTAAAAACTTTTTAAGTATTTTATTTGGATAATTACTTAATGATTTTTCAATTAAAATTTTAATTGGTATTGCGATATTATGATTAAATATAATTTTAATAATTCCAATTACAGCTCTTCTTAATGCGTAAGGATCTTTTGAGCTGGTTGGTTTTTCATTTATTAAAAAAAATCCAACAATAGAATCAATTTTATCAGTAATTGCAATTGTCATACCAAGAGATGTTTTTGGCAATTCTTGATTGGCACCGATAGGCATATATTGTTCATATATTGCAATTGCAACTTTATCGTTTTCTTTTTGTTTAGTTGCATAATAGCTACCTATTTTTCCTTGTAATTCTGGAATTTCTGCAACTGCTTTTGTTACTAAATCTGCTTTCGATAATTCAACTACTCTTTCAATTAAAGATAAATCAGAATGAGGAACAAATATTGATACAAATTTTGATAAATTTTTCATTCTTTGACACTTGTCAAAAACAGTTCCTAATTCTTGATGAAAAATAATTTTTTGAAGCTTAATTATATAGGATTCAAGAGGTTTTTTAAGATCTTCGTTAATAAAAAATTCTAAATCAGATAATCTAGCTCTAACAACTTTTTCATTATCATTGATAACTCTTGGCAAATTGATATCATCAATTAAAGAATTAATAACAAAAATAAACTTATTAGCTATAGTATCGTCATGATTTTTACAACAAAAATATTTTTGATTATTTTCTAAAGTAAGTATAAGAGCTTCCTTAGGAAGATTTAAAAATTTTTTTTCTATATTACCAATCAAAACAACTGGAAATTCAGATAATCCAACTACCTCATCAATTAAACCTGATTTAGTAATATCTGAATATAATTCTAAGTTATGTTTATTCTTAATTAAGTTTATTTCGCTGATAATTTTTTCTTTTCTTTGATCATGATTTATAATAATAAAGTTTTTAAACATTATATTTTCATAATCTAAAGCATTGTTAATTATAATATTATTACCATATCTATCAAAAGTTGTATTAGAAGATTTTAATCCGGCAAATTCAAGCTCAACAATCTTATTGTCAAATATTGCTAATATATTTCTTATTGGTCTAATCCATTTTGGTTGTGTTGAATAGTTTTCAACATCCCATTTCATTAGCTTTGGCCAATAATTAACCATTTTATTAATGATTAAATTTAAAGATTCTTGAATAATCGCAATAGAATTTATTTCTTGTGACGATTTTTCAAAAATATAATATCCGTTTGATTTTTTTAACTGATCTATTGAATGAATATTGACTGATTTCATAAAGCCATTAATAGCAGAAATATCAGCATCAATTTTTGGACCCTGTTTTTTTGTTGCTAAAACTATTTGAGATTCTGAAAAATTACTTATTTTTAAAATTAATCTATTTGGCGTAACGTAAGAAAAAATCTGAGATCTATCAAATTTTAAATGATTTTTTGATAATATTTCGTAAGCAATTTTTAAGAAATTTTCTGTTGCAGTTTTTTGCATTTTAGCAGGAATTTCTTCACTATATAGTTCTAATATAAAATCTGACATGATTTAAAAATTTATTTCTTCAATTCTAATAAATTTGGTGTTCAAGGCAAATTTAGCATTAATTTCTTCAATTATATCAAGAATTTTTGATTCTTCATAGGTTTCAGTAATTAATGCACATTTAATATGATCGGAATCACCATCGTTAAATGTTGCTTGAGTTATTCTTAAAGTTTTTGGGAAAAATTCAAATATTTCTGAAGTATTTTTAACAAGATTTTTTGCAAAATTAATAATTACAAAATATTTACCAATTCTTTCATCTATATTGATTATTTTCATATCTTTAAAATTAGCTGATTCAATATTAAACAAAAAAGTATTATTTCTTTCTTTAGCAACATCTACTATATCAGCAACTACCGCAGAACCAGTAGTTAAGCCACCAGCACCTCTTCCTATCATCATATTCCATTCAAAATTTGATCCTTTGGATAATATTGCGTTATATGAACCGTCAATTTGAGCAATTTTTTCAGATGCTTTTAACAAAGCAGGATAAACGGATTGTTGAATTTTTTTACTATCAAAATTTTTATAAATTGCTAAAAGTTTTATTTTATAGCCCAATTGATTTGCTAAATTAATGTCATCAATAGTAATACTGGAGATACCTTGAATATAAGTGTTCTTATAATCTGGCTTTGAAGAATTGGCAATAGCAGAGAGAATAACAATTTTATGAGCAGTATCAATTCCTTCAACATCAAATCTAGGATCGGCTTCAGCATAACCCATTTTTTTAGCATCATTCAGAGCTTGTTCGTAGCTTTGATTTTCATTTTTCATTTTGGTTAAAATAAAATTACATGTTCCATTTAAAATGGCGTATATTTCATTAATTTCATTAGCAACAAAACCTTCTTTAAAAGATTTAATAATTGGATTGGCTCCTGCGGTTGAAGCTTCATAACCAATTACACCATTATATTCTTCAACAATTTTAGCTATTTCAAAACCATGTTCAGCAAGAAGAGCTTTGTTAGCTGTTACAAATTTTTTATTATTTTTTAAAGTTTTTTCTAATAATTCTTTAGCAACATCATAACCACCCATTAATTCAACAACGATATCAACGTTTGTATCATTTGCTATATCAAGAGGGTTTTTGTAAAATTTTATTTGTGGATCGATAAAATCTTTTTTACTTCGCGCAGAAACTGCGGTAACTTCAAATTCATAACCCGATCTTTCTGACAATATTTTTTTATCTTTTTTTAAAATGTCATAAACTCCTTTACCAACAGTGCCAAGACCAGCTATCGCTATTCTAATTTTTTTCATTTTGTTATAAAATTTACAGTTCAAAAATTTTTAAAAGGTAAGAAATATTTTATTAAAATATTGATTTAAAGTTGAGAAATATTATACATCAAATAAACTAACTGTCTAAAAAGTTAAGCCAAAAACTTTTATAAGTTTAAAGCATTTTTAGTATAAAGATTTGATATTATATTTTTTTTTAAAAAATAAAATCTTTTTTAAATAATTAATAAAATTTGTAATGAAGAATAAATTCTATCCAGAGCCTAATCAAAACTTTGATTTTTCTAAAATAGAAGAAGATATTTTAAATTTTTGGAGAGAAAAAAAAATTTTTGAAAAGTCAATTGAAATTAGAAGTTTTGAAAATATTGATGAAGATACTACTTCGCCGATTATTGAAAATTGTGCTTTGAAAGATCATGCTAATTGTCGTCACGAAACTCAAAAAAACGAGTTTATATTTTATGATGGACCTCCTTTTGCTAATGGCTTGCCTCATTATGGACATTTACTTACTGGCTTCATCAAAGATCTAGTTGCGCGCTATCAAACTATGAAAGGTAAAAAAGTTGAACGTCGTTTCGGCTGGGATACTCATGGCTTACCAGTTGAAATGGAAACTGAAAAAGAACTTACCACGCAAACTGGCAAAGCAGTTTCTGGGCAAATTGCCATCAAAGAATTTGGCATTGAAAAATTTAACAATGCTTGTCAAAAATCGGTAATGAAATATACCAATGAATGGGAATATTATGTAACTCGTCAAGGTCGTTTTGTTGATTTTAAAAATAGCTATAAAACCATGGATTTAAGCTATATGGAATCAGTAATATGGGCTTTTAAAGAACTTTACAATAAAGGTCTACTTTATGAAGATTTACGGGTTGTGCCATATTCTTGGGCGTGTCAAACTCCGCTTTCAAATTTTGAAACCAGAATGGACAATGCTTACCGCCAAAAAACCAGCAAAACCGTAAAAGTTAAGTTTCAATTAAACGCCGAATCGAGTGCAAAATTATGCAACAAAATCGGCGCTAAATTCGAAGACAAAACATGTTTTATGGTAGCATGGACCACAACCCCATGGACCCTGCCCTCAAATTTAGCCTTAGCAGTTGGCGAAAAAATTGAATATGCTTTGATTAAAAAAGATCAAGAAATTTTGATTCTTGCCAAAAATTTAATTGAAAAATTTGCCAAAGATTTAGGCGAGCATGAAGTGCTAGCAAGCCTTTTTGGCTCTGATTTAGTGGGCTTAAGTTACAATCCGGTTTTTCCATATTTTAAGTTTTTAAAAGATGGTGGAGTGTATACAACATCAGTACCGGGTTCGGTTTTACCAATCACACCAAATCCCAAAATTTTCACAATTTTGGCTGGCGATTTTGTTTCAACTGAAGAAGGAACTGGAATTGTCCATATTGCACCGGGATTTGGCGAAGATGACCAAATCATTTCCAAAGCCAATAATATTCCAACCGTTTGCCCTGTTGATGAAGCCGGTAAATTTAATAACTTAATTATCAACAAAACGCTCTTTGAGATTTTTAAAAAAGATTATCAAATTTCAAATTTACCAAGCTTACAAGATCGTCAAGTTTTTGAAACTAACGATGACATTATAAAATATCTCAAAGAACAAAAATTAATTTTTGGCAATCCTGAACAAATTTTACACAATTATCCGCATTGTTGGCGCACCGATACACCCTTGATATACAAAGCCGTAAGCTCATGGTATGTTAAAGTAACCGCCTTCAAAGATCGCATGGTTGAATTAAATCAACAAATTAACTGGATTCCTGACAACATTAAAGACGGACAATTTGGTAAATGGCTTGAAGGCGCACGCGATTGGTCAATCACTCGCAACCGCTTCTGGGGCTGTCCCGTACCAGTTTGGAAAAGCAAATCTGGAAAAATAAAAGTATTTGGCTCAATTAATGAACTCGAAAAAATTTCTGGTCAAAAAATTGATAATTTGCACCGCCCTTTTATTGATCAAATTACTTTTGAAGAAAATGGTGAAAAATTTGAAAGAGTTTCTGATGTCCTTGATTGCTGGTTTGAAAGTGGGTCAATGCCATATGCGCAAGTACATTATCCTTTTGAAAATAAACAATGGTTCGAAGAAAATTTTCCTGCCGATTTTATTACTGAATATGTAGCGCAAACCAGAGGGTGGTTTTATACTTTAATGGTTTTATCAACTGCCTTGTTTGATCGAATTCCTTTTAAAAATGTAATTTGTCATGGTACTATCCTTGACGAAAATTCACAAAAATTATCAAAAAGATTAAAAAATTATCCTGATCCAATTGAAATATTTGACAAAATTGGTTCGGATTCAATGCGTTTTTACATGGTTTCTCAACCAGTAATGCGAGGTCAAGAATTAAAAGTTGATAAGGAGGGAAAAGCAATTCGCGACACAATGCGTTTATCAATAAAACCCTTTATTAATGCTTTTAACTTTTTTTGTCTTTATGCAAATGCTGATACAATAAAAGCTAATCATATTGAAAATAAAAAAAAATTTACCAATATTCTTGATAGATATATTTTAGCAAAACTAAAAAAATCTACAATATCAATTGACCAAGCTCTTGATAAATATGATACCATTACAGCTTGTGAAGAATTTAATAAATTTTTTGAAGTTTTAAATAATTGGTACATTAGAAGAAATCGTCAAAGATTTTGGAAAAGTGAAATTGATCAAGATAAACAAAATGCCTATGACGTCTTATATACAGTTTTAATAGTTATGTCGAAAGCATCTGCACCTTTAATTCCATTTACAAGCGAGTATATTTGGCAATCTTTAAATTATTCAACAGATAAATTTTAAATAAGATTATTACAAATCTATTTTTTAACATTATCTAAATTCTTTATTTTTTATTATGAAAAAAGCTTTTTCATTAATTGAACTATCAATAGTTATTTTAATAATTGGAATTTTAGTTGCTGGAGTTACTCAAAGCTCAAGACTTATTAAACAAATGCGTCTTCAGGTAGCTCAAAACATAACTTACAGCTCACCAATAAATTCAATAAAAGATTTAAAAATATGGCTAGAAACTTCTCAAGCTGGATCTATAAATAGTGCCACTAATGGCTTAAACCCTGATAATAATGATAAAATATCATCATGGAACGACATTAGTCCACAATTAATCACCAAAATTAATCCATCGCAAACCAATGATTCTCTCAGACCAATTTATGTTGAAACTAGCCCAATAAACAATTTACCCGCTCTAAAATTCAACTCCAATGAATATCTTGAAACAATTTCTTCTGGTGCAAATCAATTGCCACTTAGCGTGGGCGATGATACCTTTACTTTTATTGCGGTATGGAATTCATTAAGCTTATCAACAACCCAAGCTATTTTTGAGCAAAACACTGGTAATAGCTTAGTTTCTGGTAGTAGAGCTTCAATGTTAATAATAGGAAGTGTTTATGGCTATAATGGTGAGGGCAATGATTATCAAACAACAAGTTTTACAACAAATTCTAATCGAATTAGCGTTATTACTGTTGATAATGGAGCGGTAAATATTTATGACAATAAATTGAATACCCCTTCTAATACTGGATCAATAAATAATGCCACTCAAAATGTATCTGAAGGTGGCTTTTTTATTGGCACAAAAGGAACAAATCCAAGATCAGAAAAATTTAATGGCTTTATTTCAGAAATAATAGTTTTTGATAGAGTTCTCAAAAAAAGTGAAATCGAAGATATCAATTTATATCTTGCTAAGAAGTACAGTATTAAGCTTTCTTAAGATGGTTCATAAAAAAGTAAATCTTCCAAAAAAATCATGTGCATATTGCAAAATAGATTTTAGTTGGAGAAAAAAATGGAGCAAAACTTGGAATGAAGTTAAATTTTGTTCAAAAAAATGTAAAAAACTTAGGCACGTTAACAAATAAACAAAAATTAAAAAACTAATTTGTTCAGTATAGCATTTGAACTCAAATACCAAATATCAGGATTGGTCTTGAATTTTTTAGGATTAAATCTTCTATTAAAAACTCTAGCCAATAGCTTCATTTCTTCATTAAATTCATCATTTAAATCATTAACTAAATAACCAAAATTTTTTAACTTTAGTTTAATATTAATTATTTCTAAATTTTTGTTACCAATTTTAAATAAAATCTGATCTTTAATAAAATCATTTTTAATATTAGGAAAAATACCAATTCCATTTTTTGCTAAATATTCCCAATCAAAATAATGAGATGGATCTTGCTTTCTATCTAGTAAATTATTTTCTTTATTATAAGCAATATCAGAATGACCAATTATGTTATAAGGTTTAATTTTATATTTCTTAATTAACTCACAACAAATTTTAATTCCAGAAGAAATTTGAGTTTTGGTAAATTTTTTTGCAAATGGTTTTTTATTAATAAATTCAATTCCTATTGAAAAATTATTTAGACCATTAATTCCTCGCCAATAGCTATATCCACAGTGATAAGCGATATCATTTTCTGAAACAATATTATAAATTTTACCTTTTTCATCAATAATATAATGGGCACTAACACGATGTTCTTTAAATTGTTTAATAGCGTCATCAACCGATTCCGCACCAACGTGATGAAGAACTAAAAATTCAATTTTTCTTTGATAATTACATACATCAAAAAAATTTTTAAATTTTTTATTAGTTATAATATTTAATGAACTCATAAACAGATTTTGACAATAAAATTAAACTAATTACAGTATTAATTTTTAAACATTGACACTGGAGTTCCTATAAAGTTAAGAACTTCAAAAAATAAATTAAAATACAGTCTTCAATTTATTGCTAGTTAAATATCTTAAATAAATTAATTATGACCAAAAAAAATATCAGCAACTCAACAAAATTAAATTCTAAAGAATTAGAGGCATTAAATTTTCATATGCAAGGTCAACCCGGAAAAGTTGCTATGCAAGCTACTAAGCCTCTAAACACGCAAAGAGAGCTAGCTCTCGCTTATTCACCAGGAGTTGCAGTACCTTGCTTAGAAATTCAAAAAAATCCTGAAACTGCTTATGATTACACTTCAAAAGGAAATTATGTTGCAGTTATATCAAATGGTACGGCAGTTTTAGGTCTTGGAAATCTTGGCGCATTAGCGGGTAAACCAGTAATGGAAGGAAAATCAGTATTATTCAAAAGATTTGCCGATATAGATTCTGTCGATATAGAAGTATCTACTGAAAATGTTGAAGAATTTATTAATTGCGTAAGATTTTTAAATCCAACTTGGGGTGGAATAAATCTTGAAGACATTAAAGCCCCAGAATGCTTCATCATAGAAAGTAAATTACGTGAAATTATGGATATTCCAGTATTTCATGATGATCAGCATGGAACGGCAATAATTTCTGCGGCTGGAATATTAAACGTATTACATTTAAATGGCAAAAAATTCAAAGAAATTAAAG
>Ga0172367_10005212_pt1 | contig 15800 bp, 15 predicted proteins | sample Lak10m_FD_114542 | JGI IMG/M metagenome (GOLD analysis project Ga0172367, IMG submission 114542) | Freshwater microbial communities from Kabuno Bay, South-Kivu, Congo - kab_022012_10m | ecosystem: Environmental > Aquatic > Freshwater > Lake | place: Democratic Republic of the Congo: South-Kivu...
AAAGACCGTAACAATTTTAAGGTGCAGATCAATTGGCAATTCAAACCTGATAACGCTCGCATTAAACTTAAGCGGCTTTATCCTGTTACTGTTGTAAAATAATCAAGTTAATCGAACACTAGTGATCTTGTGCTCAAGCATAGGTTTGGTGCTCCTCAAGATCTTCGCGTTCATGATAGTCTCGCCTTTGTATCCTTGCCTACCCATTGGACGATTTCACAAGATGGCGACAGTTTTGAAGAAGATGGCGGGTGGGCGTTCGTACTGGTGCAGGAAGATGGTGAATGGCGGGTACGCTGCTATGGATGGGCTGTCACCTTTATAGAGGGCTAGCTGGCGCTGTTGTCGAACAGATGTATCATACCAGCAGGCTGGCTTCGCACCATTCACCAACACAAGATGAACCCTTATCACCAGAAATCCATTAAGGCAAAAACCGCCCAACACAGCGTACAACTGACTCTGAGGATTCTGCGGCAATCTCAAGCAGTTCCCACGCTTCGAGTTTTTCCTACGTCTCAAACATTATCCACGCCCGCCCACACACAGGTAACGCAAATCATTGGGCTGCTTTGCAGAAAATACAAATCATTTTGGGTTATTGTCTTCCTGTTTCCCGCCTTCATCTAGGAATTACGAATGAAACTAGCATTTTACGAGTCAGACCAATCTAAAGAAATAAAAAGTCTGTTCACAAAAGTATTTTCAGACTCAGAAAACGAATCTGAAGGTATTCTTATCGGAAATTTGGCGTATGAACTAATAACAGAAACGGATAAGAAAGACCTTTACGGATTTGTTGCGACAGAACATGAAAAAATTATTGGCTGTATATTTTTCAGTCGCCTAACTTTTGAAAGTGATATTTGTGCTTTTATCTTATCTCCAGTCGCTGTTCACACTGACCATCACGGAAAAGGTGTTGGTCAAAAATTGATTAATTACGGCATCGAAATCTTGAAAGACGAAGGTGTCGAATTAATTATGACTTATGGAGATATTAATTTTTACTCAAAGGTCGGTTTCAAGCCAGTAAGCGAAGAAGTAATAAAAGCCCCTTTGAAACTTACATATCCAGAAGGCTGGCTTGGTCAATCATTAATTAGTGATATAGTTGCGCCAATAGCAGGTAATTCGTTTTGCATGAAAGCATTAAACAAACCCGAGTATTGGTAGAAGTCAGAGAAATCTGAAAGTTTAGTAAGGTGTTTTGCGAAAGCCAAGTTAGAGAGTCTGGCGAACAGCACGCAGCCTAACAAAGCGCGCATCTGACATGCGGGAGTCTGCGCGGTTCACAGGCATTTTCCTCGCTTCGGGCTTTTCCTGCCCTCAAGCAGAATACACGTCCGTCAGCGCCATATTCTGCAAGAGCAAACCGTTAGCCCGCTAATTAGGCGACATCAATAAAAGCTCAAAGGATGATAATACGTGAAAAAAACTCAATGGGTACAACAGACAGCAGAATTCTTTATCGACAATTTCACTATCCTTATCACGATTGGGTTTGCAGCGTATGTTATCTATCGTCAAGAAATCGCTCAGGTTGCACTTCCCACCAACGAGCTCTTAACGGCGATATTAGCGGTACTGGGTTTATTAGCCACTTCAGAGATTGCGGAACGATACCGCAGACTCAATAATATCTATAATTCAAATCAACGAATATTGAATTTACTCGAGGGACGCTTCACGGAACGTCCATCCGCGCTTGCATTCTTCAGTAAGTTGCCTAACCTCGATTCATACATCATAGCCGCGAATCAAATTGATTTGTGTGGCGTAAGTCTCACAGCTACTATTAATAAACAATTCAGTAATCTTCGAGACCGCCTTAAAGAAGGCGCCAATATTAGAATTTTGGTCGCGGATCCAAATTCCTTAGCGCTCAGCATGTCAGCGACAAGAAGCGGGGCACCTCCTGAAGATACTGCATATTTTCACAAACGGATTGAGGCGACATTCAACGATCTTGAATCCATAACCAAGAGTTTACAAGAATATCAAAAAGCAGGCAGCACTACAAAGAGTAAGAAGGGAAATATATCAGTGCGTTTAATGGGGTTTTCTCCTTCTTTTGGGATTCTTAGTTTCGATGCGAATCGTGCAAATGGAATTGTTTTTGTAGAACTTTATCCACATTACAGATACGGAACACAACCTACTTTTGATCTTACTTTTCAGAGAGACGGTGAGTGGCATAAACATTTTATTGAACAATTCGAGCAAATATGGGCAGATGCAAAGCCATGGACGCCCACAAGCTTATCCAAATAGATGCGGGCTAACAATGCACACTCAACTTGGGGTATGCGCCGCGTTATTTTGGCCCGTTTCGAGGGAGAATCCACCCTCCCGCCCACACACGGTAACGCAAGCCATTAGCCCGCTCAATAATCGCATTGGAATGAGATATTGTTTTCACCTGGAGACTATAAATGAAATTGCGCTTAATCCGCCACGCAACTCTTCAAGTTGAATTTGCTGGTAAACAATTATTAATCGATCCTCTCTTGGCAGAGCCAAAGGTTTATCCCTCCATGACCTTTGGAGCAACTGCTGCACGAAATCCAATGGCGCCTCTGCCCTGTGCCGTGGAAACATTACTTCAACCAGATATGCTTGTGATCACCCATTCTCACTTTGATCACTTCGACTCCGTTGCGATTGACCGCCTGCCCAAACAACTCCCTCTCATTTGTCAGCCTGCTGATCAAGCACAATTTGTAGGCTATGGTTTTACCCAGGTTATTCCCGTTACATCCTCACCGGTCACTGTGGAAAATCTCCAATTCATTCGAACAGAAGGCAGACATGGTAAAGGCATTCTTGGGAGCGTAATGGGACACGTGTCTGGCTTCATTATCAAGGCTAACCAAGAACCACTGCTCTATATTGCTGGCGACACGATCTGGACACCAAGGGTACAAGCTGTTTTGGAGCAATATCACCCCGATGTAATCGTCCTCAACACTGGGGCTGCACAATTCAATGTAGGAGCACCAATTACGATGACTGCCGATGATGTAGTCAAAGTATGCCAGGCAGCGCCGCAAGCAAAAATTGTTGCAGTTCATTTAGAAGCCATCAATCACTGTCGTTTGAAACGGCAGGCGCTGACAGACCATGTAGCAAAAGCCAAAGTAGCCAACCAAGTAAGCATTCCGACTGATGGGGAACTGATGACTTGGTGAGTGGGTCGCTCTAATTAGAAATGCGGGCTAACAAAGCGTGCATCCGACGTGTGGGACGCTTCGCGTGCGGCATTTTCGAGCATTTTCCTGGCTTCGAGCCGCTTCGCGTCCTGCTCCCAAGCGTTATCCACGCCCACCCTGATTGTCGAGCCTGCCGAAACATACGCAGGGAACTCAAACCGTTAGCCGCCTCTTGTAAAAGTTATTCCAAAATAAGTTCTGGAGTATTTATGACAGACAAAAGATGGGAATTTGAATTCGATGGCGTAAAGCATTCAGTGGATCTGAAACACAACCTTTTCTCAAACAAGCTGTCAATCTATGTGGACGGCAAACTGGAAATACTACCATCTCAAATACAACAATCAAAAAGGCGCGACATTAAACATACATTTCGAATTACCAGTCATGCTTGTGAAGTTGACATCAAAACCTATAAAAACGGTGGGATTCAATACAGTTTTACTGTTGACGGGATATCCGATATTCCTGAAGTCTCTGCGAGTAAAATAGTAGAAGCGGATAATATTAAACAAACCAAGCAAGCTAAGTATGAAGCTAAGTATGGGCGATGGGTAGTTTTCGGTTTACTTTTCACATTTGGAATTAGTATAAATGCGGTAAACAGATACTTTGCACATACAAACGGGATGTTCAATGGGCTACTGGCAATGTTTGCACCCGGCTTTATTCTTTTTGCATTTTATTATCTATTTTTTCCAAATGATTTTTCTGCCGAGAACGCAAACAAAATCTCGTTCCGCCAGTGGATTTTTATTATATTAACTTTGTTATTTTGCTTCGCCAACCTTTATGCGTTTGAACATGGGCTATACTGAGCAATGAAATTTGAATGCCGCCAAGTAAATCAAGTGGAAAAGCGGGCGGCTAACACAGCGCGCACCTGACGTGTGGGACGCTATACGGTGAGCATTTCGCAGAGCGTAACTTCGAGTTTTTCCTGCTCCCAAGCGGAAATCACACACACCACAACACAAAGCAAAAAGGAGATCGGTTATGAGAAAGTCGATTCAAGCAATGTTTGCAGCAGTTCTATTACTCGCCGTTTTGTCGAGTTGCGCAGGCGCATCAACCCCTGTAGCGCCTGTTTCCACCGCTACCCCCCCGCCAACCGCGACAGCGACAGCGACAGCCACGCCCATTATCTATAACGTAACAACCCATGTTATCGATGAAAACGGCGCGCCGTTATCGAAAGCAAAAATCATTCAAGGTGAAATCGTTGAATTTACCGATACGCAGGGTATTTGGCAAAAGTCAGGTCAGTCGTCCGATTTATCGATCAAAATTTGGGCGCAAGGATACTTGCCGCAGGAACATTCCTCGACCATGCAGGCAGGCGATAATAAAATCCAAATACAATTATTGCCCGACCCGGCTGGGTTGAAAGCGGCAGACCTGGAAAAAGAAGGCTACGAACTCGCGTTTGTCGAAGACTTTCAAGACGGCATATCCGATTGTATGATCGAAGGAAACGGCAATGTCGCAAACGATGAAACCAATTCTGGAAATCAATTAATGCAGGTCGATTTACGGAATCTGGACGATAGTTTTATATGCAGTTTTGGACCTGTAAATGTCCAGGACGCGCTTCTCGAAGTCGACTTCCGCTACCCGGAAATTCGATACAACGACTTCAAGGAAAATGAGTACTACAACTGGCAAGGATATAACATGCAATTTCGGGATAGTTTCGACGTGGAAGGCTACCCTTTACAAGTCCCCTGGGGGCAAACGCTGCAAATTCGTGACTTTACAAATAACGACCAATGGGAATTCCCCATCACCATGAAGCAGAATATCCAGGAAAAACGCTGGTATCAATTAAGCACCCGCTATGAAGGAACAAAGGTGGAAGTGCGCCTGGACGGCTCATTAAGATTCAATTATCTCAATCCTCCCACCATGAGCAACACTGCGCCGTCCTCCATCAGCGCGTTTGGTCAAGCCTACATCCAATTCGACAATATCAAGATGTGGATACCAAAAGAGTAAGCACAAAGTCGAGCGCGGGATAAATCGCCTATGCCATGCGCTGGAGTTTGGCAAATCCCGTCCAAAGTTTGCAAAAAAAATAACAGTCCATGTCGGGACTGTTATTTTTTAGTTCAGGGTTCAGGGCTGGAGATAAATTTTCTAATAGCGGTTCTGCCCACCGCCGCCGCGATTCCGATCAAAACTGCGGGGCTTATCTTCACGGGGCTTGGCAATGTTGACAGTAATTGTGCGTCCCATGAAGTCTTGTCCATTGAACATACTGATTGCCTTTTGGGCTTCTTCAGCAGTGGACATTTCCACAAATCCGAAGCCTTTGGCGCGTCCCGTGGCGCGATCTTTAATCAGTGCGGTGGATGTGACGGTTCCAGCCTTGCTGAAGTGGGCTTTGAGGTCATCTTCAGTAGCGGCGTAGGGCAGGTTTCCTACATATAACTTGTTTTCCATCTCTTCTCCAAATGATTCAGTCCAGCCTGAACGACACTGCGCCGCGCTGCGTTTATGACAGGGCAGGCATAAGGAAGTTTATCATAGGTTAATCTTTTATGAGAAGGTTTTGACGCAAACCCGTTTCCCTTGTAAACGGCGCAGGCTCCCTCCCTCAATTGCGGTAAAATTCAAGCGAAAAATTATTCAATCGTCTCTCACAGGAAAGCCACCCAAACCGCCATGAATATTAGAAAAGCCACCGCCGAAGCGCCATCCAACCTGGCGTTTGTCAAATACTGGGGAAAGCGCGACCCCAAACTCAACATCCCACTCAACAATTCCATCTCTGTCAACCTCAGCAACGCCACAACCACCACAACGGTCGAATTCGACGACGGCTTGGAGCGGGATGAAATCATCGTCGACAGCAACAGCCAGCCGGGCGCGTCATTCTCCAGGCGGGTGATCGGTCATCTGGACAGGGTCAGGGATATGGCGGGGGTATATTCCAAAGCCCGCGTGACCACCGTCAACAACTTCCCGATGGGAATCGGCATCGCATCCTCGGCATCGGGTTTTGCCGCGCTGACAGTGGCGGCAACGGCAGCGCTGAAGATCGAACTCTCCCAGCAGGAAATGTCTTCACTGGCGCGGCTGGGGTCTGGTTCTGCCTGCCGCTCGATTCCCGATGGCTTCGTGGAATGGGTCGGCGGGCACGATCACCAATCCTCTCATGCGGTGGAGATTGCCCCGCCCAATCATTGGGATATGGCAATCGTGTCGATCATCGTCAACAAGGCGGAGAAAAAACTTTCCTCGTCGGATGGGCAGGCGCTGGCTGCGCAAAATCCATACATGGAAGTCCGCCAGAGATTGCTGCCCAAACGGCTGGAGATTGTCAGGTCGTCGATCCTGCAAAGAGCGTTCGACGACTTCGGCAAAGAAGTGGAACTGGACGCAGTTTCATTTCACGCAATTGCCATGACCTCGCCTTTCATGGCAGATGGAGCCTGGCATTCGGGCGCGTATTATTGGGCTCCCGAAACCATCGAGATCATCCACGCCGTTCAGGAATGGCGGGCAGGGGGAGTGGGCGTATATTTCACCATCGACGCCGGCGCGACGGTTCATTTGATTTGCCCGGGCAGCGACCTGAATCGGGTATCGAGCCTGGCGGCGGATCTCCAATCTGCCAAAGCGGATCGCCGCTGGCAGTTGATCACAAACCGTCCCGCGCAGGGCGCAAGGGTCATCGCGGTCGGGGAAGCATGATTCGAACCTCGGCGCCCGGGAAATTAATGCTGTTCGGCGAGCATGGCGTGGTGTATGGCGGCGCCTGCATCGTGACTGCGGTGGATATCCGCTATACGGTCGAACTCAGCGAAATCAGGGAAAGGAAAGCGGTCATACAAACAGCGGAAGCGACGCATGAGGTGGGCTTGGATCAAATCGCCGCCGCCCCATACGAAAAGAACACGGCGTTCGTGCTCTCTGCCGTCAAAACGTTTTACAAACGGCATGGAATTTCCCAACGGGGCGTTCGCATTTCCACAGACGGTCCAGCGCTGAGTTACGGCTTGGGCAGTTCCTCCGCCATCACCGTGGCGACCATCCACGCCCTGCTGAATTACTTCGGTCACAAACCTTCCCAAAGGGAGGTCTTCGAACTGGCGTACGAAGCCGTGCTGGATGTTCAGGGAGTCGCGTCGGGATTCGATGTTGCCTCGGCAGTCTTTGGGGGAACCATTTACTACGCAAACAAAGGCGCGGTTATCGAGCCGATTGAAAGCCTGCAAATGCCCCTGATTCTGGCTTACACCGGCAGCAAGGTTCCCACGACCAATTACATCAAGAGCGTGGCAGAACTGCGCCAGCGGCAGGGAAATTTGATCGATGGAATTTTCGACCTGATGAATGCGATTGCGGCACAGGCAAAAACGCACATCCAGAAAAACAACTGGCGGGCAGCGGGCGAACTGGCAAACATCAATCAAGGGTTGCTGGATGCGCTTGGAGTGAACACCGTGCCGCTCATGTCGCCGATTTTCGCGGCGCGAGAGGGCGGCGCCTGGGGCGCAAAATTATCGGGGGCGGGCGGAGGGGATTGCATGTTTGCCATTGCGGCAGAGGAACAACGAAAGCAAGTGGCGGATGCCATCAACCGCAGCGGGGCAAAAGTCCTGTCCCTGCCTCTCAACGTCGAAGGGGTGAAATTGATCCAGGAAACTGTCTGAAAACCAACCACGAAGGCGCAAAGTATTTCCTTCTTTGAGTCTTCGCGCCTTGGCGTCTTTGTGGTCAAGAACCCAGACGTTTCAGACACTCTCTAAAATTCCAGGGGCAGATATTCAACTACCCTCTAAATCTTGGATACGATCCCAAAACCCGCAGCATCAACGCATATTCGCCCAGATGATCGAGGGCGCGTTTGGCGGTTTCATCCTGCATGGAACCGATGAAATCGATATAAAAAAGATATTCCCAAGGCTTGCCTTGCAGCGGACGGGATTCGATCTTGGTCAGGTCGAGGTCGCGCAGGGCAAACACGCTCAGGGCTTTGAACAAGGCGCCGGGGACATTCTTCAACGTGAAGACAATCGAAGTCTTCGCTTCGCCAGTGGGAAGAATCGCTTCGCGTTGAACAGCAAGGAAGCGGGTGTAGTTTTCGGGATTGTCTTCGATGCCCTCTTCGAGAATTTGCATCCCGTAGAGTTCCGCCGCGCGTTTGGATGCGATTGCCGCCACGTCTAGCGCACCCGACTCTCTGAGCATCTTTACGCTACCCGCCGTGTCATAAACCTGTTCGGACTTGATGCCCAACGAACGCAAATAACCCGCGCATTGTCCCAGCGCCTGCGGGTGGCTGATGGCTTTTTTGATGTCTTCCTTTTTTACGCCGGGCATGGCAATCAGGCAATGCCGCACGCGCAAGAGGTACTCCCCCACAATATGCAAATCGTGGCGCAGCAACAAATCATAATTCTGGTGGATGCTGCCCGCCAGCGAGTTTTCGATGGGCGCCAGCGCGGCGTCGCTCTTGCCCGAAACCACCGAGTCAAACATCGCATCGAAAGATTCGCATGGGACGGTTTCCACGCTCCCAAAATAATTGAAAACCGCCTGCTCGCTGTACGCGCCGGGTTCGCCCTGGAATGATACTTTCATGATTCTCCTCTCAACGTTAAACGTTAAACGTTTAACGTTGAACGTTCTCTGCCCACTTCACAATCTTCCTGAATCCCGCTTCCACATCCTCGTCTGAGGCGGCAATGCACAGGCGGATAAAACCTTCGCCTTCTTCGCCAAACGCCGAGCCGGGGACGAGTCCCACACCTTCGGCTTCGAGAATTTTTTCGCACATCTCGACCGATGACATTTTCAACGCCCGCAGGTCGAGAAAGAAATAAAACGCGCCCTGCGGCGGGACGACTTTGACCTTTTCGCTTTCGAGTTCATGCGACAGGCGCAGAACCAAATCGCGGCGGCGATTGTAGATGGCGCGCATCCCGGCGGTCACTCCCTGAATCGCGGGGTCGGTCAGGGCGAAGGCGGCGGCTTTCTGGATGAACGGCGCGACACAGGTGATGGAATTTTGCCCCGCTTTGAGCGCGTTCTGAATCACCCGCGCCGGCGCGGCAAGGAATCCCACCCGCCAGCCCGTCATGGCATAGGATTTGGAAAGGCTGTTCACCAAAAGCGTGCGCTCTTTTGCGCCTTCGATGGCGGCGGCGGAAGTCGGCTTGCCTTCGTAAAACAAACTGCCGTACACTTCGTCGCTGACAATCCACAGGTTATGTTCTTTGGCGAAGTCTTGTAGTTTTTGCAGATATTCGCGGGATGGAAACGCGCCCGTCGGGTTGGACGGATAATTGAGAACGATGACTTTTGTTTGGGGAGTCAAAGCCCGCAGCCAGGATTCGAATGGGGGGATGAATCCGTTGTCGGCGGGGGCGGGGACGCGAATCACGTTTCCGCGCAGCATCACCGCCATATTGGCATGAGTCGCCCAGGATGGGTCGGGAATCAACACATCGTCGCCCGGATTCAAGATGGATTGCATCGCAGTATAGTAGGCGTGGATTCCGCCATGCGTGACGAGGATTTCTGCGGCGAGGTCGTACTCCACGCCTTCGTCACGCTGAAGTTTGGCGGCGATTGCCCGGCGAAGTTCAAGCGTCCCGACAGAGGGTCCGTAATGCGTCTGCCCATCTTGCATGGCTTTGAGCGCAGATTCCACAATGGCGGGGGCTGTGCCAAAGTCAGGGTCGCCCACTTGCAAGCCGACGATGTTTCGCCCGCTGGCTTTGAGCGCGAGGATGCGGTCTGCCATGGCGACGGTGGCAGACTGCCGAATGAGGTCGAATTGCTGGTTGAGGTTTAACATGGGGGCGAGTGTATCAAACAAATAAAAATCCCGTCAACTGATTGGACGGGATGAAAAATAACGTCGCGCAGTTATTCGGCAAATGGGCTTGTGACGACGGGTTCGCTTCTGCTTGATTCGAGCGGCAGGAGGAAAATGAAGGAACTGCCCACGCCCTCTTTGCTTTCCGCCCAGATGCGCCCGCCATGCATCTCGATCATGACCTTGGCAACGGAAAGCCCAAGTCCCATGCCGCCATGCCGTCGTGTAAGATGCGACTCAACCTGGTAGAAGCGTTCGAAAATATGCGGCAAGTCGGCGGCGGGAATACCGACCCCGTCGTCCTGTACCGTAACTTTTACGAAATTGGAATCAAGACCGCCGCGAACAACGACATACCCGCCCTGGTTGGTAAAGGCGAGCGCATTCTTCACCAGGTTGCTGAGGACAATGGCAATCTTGCTGCCGTCGGCATCCACCAAAAGTTCATGGTTATCTTTGACATCCATTTTGAGCGTGATCGATTTTTGAATCGCCATGTCGCGGAACGAGGCTAAAACATCCTCGATGATGCGCCTGACAGAAACCTTGCGCGAGCGCAGGCTTGCCCCGCCCGTCTGGTAATTATCCACGCTGGAAAGGGTTTCGATGATTTCCTTCAACCGCGAGGCGTTGCGGATAATGGCATCGACCTGCTCCTTGTATTCGTTCCCGACCAGTTCGCGCAGGAAGGTGGAATGTCCAAGAATCAAGCCGAGCGGCGTGCGAAGTTCGTGCGAGGTGATGGCGATGAATTCGTTCTTCAATCGATCCAGGTCGCGGATTTCGTTTTGAGAGGCAAGCGCGTTGCTTTCGAGCACGTCATTTTGCATGGCAATGGTCGCCAGCGAGGCAAGGGTCTCAAGGACATAGACATCTTCTTCGGTATAGCGAAAATCGTCGGGCTTGTTGAAAACCTCCAGCACGCCCACGGGTCTGCCGTGCAAGATCAACGGCACAGCCAAAAGCGAATGTGTGGTGAAACTGGACAGTTCATCGATTTTCCCGTAGTGCCGCGGGTCGCTCTTCACTTCGTCGATGATCAGGGGTTTGACATGCAGGAAGACCCAGCCCGCCGCGCTTTCATTCAACGGAATTCTGGCAGAGATGAGCGCATCCCGATGAAACCACGGCACATACTTGAAACGAAGTTCCTGCGTGGCATCGTCGAATTCCATCAGGGATGCCGACTCGCTGTCGGTCAACTCGGTGGCAGCCGAAAGGATGGATTGCAGGTAGGTTTCGATATCAACCACCGCGCTCAGGTTGCGCGTCACTTCCAAAAGACGTTGAAGGAGTTTGGATTGGTCCATCATGATGTTTACTGGCAAAGATTATACTTCATCGGTTTCTTTGCGGTGAATGGGAAATTTGGACTTAAGGAAATTGTAATTAACGGAACGGAAAGGGTTTTCGGGTAGAATTCGAAGCATGAGAAAAAATCACGCAGCACGCACCGTGCCATATTTTTTGACCCTTAGCCTGGTTGCCCTGCTCCTGGCTTCGTGCCAACCCGCCGCCGCCACCGCCGACCCCAACATTGCCCTGACCGCGGCATTTGAAACCGCCGTGGCGCAGTTGAGCATCCCGACACAGACTCCCCTTCCCACCGAAACCCCAATTCCCACAGCCACCGCGCTGCGCACGCCGCCGGCGCTGCCGGGCATGTTCCAAACCGCCGCGCTCAAACCCGAAGACCTGCCGCGAACTTATGTCGCCGATACCTGTCAATACCTGCAAAACAAATGGAACCCGAACAATGCCGCGCCCGGCACGTTGGTGATGGTCGTCATGCATCACGGCATCAACAAGGGAGACGCCAGCGGCAACGATGTGACCACGACCGAACACAAGAAAATCATGAACGACCTGCACGAGGCGGGCTTCCAGGCAATCAACATGCAACAACTGGCAGATTTCATGTACAACAATGCCAAAATCCCCCCGCGCTCGGTTTTGTTCATTGTGGATGACCGCCACTTTGCAGAGTATTTCAACGACCATTTCCGCCCCTATTACGAAGAGTGGGGCTGGCAGGTGGTCAACGCCTATATCGGCTTGGATGAACGCCCCGACCTCTGGGCTGAAAACGCCGCCCTCTCCGTCGAAGGCTGGGTGGACTATCAATCGCACGGCTACATCCACAACATCCCCATCGGCAATAATTCCACCGACGAATTCATCATGAGCGAGATGAGCGGAGCCAGCGCCTCCATTCAAAAATATATGAATAAGACGCCCGTCGGCTACATCTGGCCCGGCGGCGGCTTCTCACCCCGCGCCGTCGAACTGGGGACTCAACTCGGTTACAAACTCGGCTTCACAGTTAATCCGCGTGGACCGGTGATGTATAACTGGGTTCCCCAGGCAGACACGGTCAATCAATCGAACCCGATGGCAATTCCTGAAACGCCCGCCGGCAACCCGCTGATGACCCTGCCGCGCTACTGGAGCGCCAACGCCCGCAGAAACATCGACACCGCGCGCGTCATCGGCGAGGATGCTGCCCAATACGCCGAACAGAATAAAGCCATCGAACTGGAATATTACGACATCGTCTGCGCCCCCACCTACGGACCTATTCCCCCCGCGCAGTAGATTCGATCAAACGTCATCACCTAGCAAACAGGGCTGAAAACGCCCTGTTTTTAATGGCGCGAATTTCGTTTACAATAAACCCATGAAAAAGCAGTCAAACATCACCAGCCCAATTCTATACCGCGTTGCGGCTGTCCTTTCGATCATTTTTATCCTGGTATCCTGCGACCCATTTACCGCCGTGGCAACGCAAACCGATTCGGCGCCGACCGGCGCCCCAGCCCCCACGCTGGAGATATTTCAATCGCGTTTTCTAAACCCGCTGGACACCCCGCACACCTACATTCAGGACTCGTGCCTGTACCTGATCAACAGATGGAATCGCTTGAATGCCGCGCCCGGAACCGTGGTCATGGTCATCATGTTCAACGAAGAGATTTTGTACGATTTTCCCCAGATCATGAATCAGTTGTACGACCAGGAGTTCAAGGCAATCACCGTCGAACAGTTCCTTACTTTCATGGAACGCAACGGCAAGATTCCGCGTCGCTCGGTCTTGTTAATTCAAGACAACAGCCATTCTGCAGAGGACTTCAAACGCTTCAAGGAATATTGGGATATGTGGAATTGGCCCCTGGTCAATGGCTGGGTCAGTGATCCCAAGATTTCCGAGGTGATTTGGCAGGAAAATGCAGTACTGGAATCTGAGGGCTGGGTGGAGCACCAGGCGCAAGGGGTCATCCCCGACACCTTCCTGTCGGACGACTCATCCAAGACCGTCATTTCCCGTGAATTAAAAGGTTCCATCACTTCGTTTGCCGATCACTACGCCAAAAACCCGCTTGCCTTCATCTGGCCCAACGGCGGGTTTGGACAGCGTCCCGTGCAGGCAGCGCGCGAATTGGGCTACCAGCTTGGATTCACCTCCAACCTGCGCGGACCGGTCATGTACAACTGGGTTCCGCTTGCCGATGAATTCGACCCCGAACGACCCACCCAGATTGCGGAAGGCTACATCCACGACCCGCTGATGACGATTCCGCGCTACCCTGCCAGCCAGGTGCTGGAAGCGCTCGACAAGGTAAGACTCACCGGCAACGAGGCGGCAGAGTTTGCCCGCAAAAACAGAGCCGCCGAGTTCGAATATTATGAAACCGTCTGCGAGCCCATTTACGGTCCCATGCCCACGCCGTAAAAGCGCCATCGGACGCAGCCAGGAGACTTCATGAAAGATTGTATTTTTTGCAAAATCATCGCGGGCGAACTCCCCGGCACAATTATCTTTCGCGACGAACAGGCAACTGCCTTCCGCGACCTGAACCCCGCCGCGCCAATTCACATCTTGATTGTTCCGAACAAACACATCGACTCGGTCAACCTGCTGGCAGACGAGGACGAGCAATGGATGGGGCATCTTTTTACCACCGCCAAACGCATCGCCGCGCAGGAAGGCATTGCCGAGAACGGTTATCGCTTAATGATCAACACCAACGCGCACGGCGGACAAACGATCTTCCACCTGCACCTGCACCTGCTGGGCGGCGCGCGCATGAAGCACCCCATGGGGTAAATTACCAATTACGGATTATCGGAGACCCAAATGCCCAAACGAGACATCTATCTGCTTTCCCCCCGTGACCTGAGCGCAGAGACCATCGCCGTCGCCTTTGCCAAGACCTCGCGCGCGCCCGAATCGTTCCGCGAGATTGCCGCAGAATTAAGCGATGAAAAATCGGCGCAGTTCCACGAGAAATGGGTCGTGGGCTACGGTCACGCCTCGGTGGCGGAACACGCCGTCTTACACCTGGCTTTCGAGAACGTCTCGCGCATCGCGGTGGAAACCATCGAAAGCAGCCGCCTGGCTTCGTACACCGAAAAATCCACCCGCTACCAAAAATGGGGCGGGGATGATTTCACTGTCCCACCCGAACTGGAGGGACATCCCCTGCGGGATGAATTTATCCAAACCGTGAAGTTGCTTTTCTCGACCTATCTTGAATCGCTGGAGCCCGCGAAGAATCTCATCCTCAGCCGTTCGCCGCGCCGCCCGAACGAGAACGACGAAGCCTATGACCGCCGCATCCGCTCGCAATATGTGGATAGCTGCCGTTTCATTTTGCCCGCCGCCGCCAACGCCAACCTCGGCATGACCGCCAACGCCCGCGTGATTGAAATGGTCATCCGCAAGATGCTCTCGCATCCGCTGGCAGAGGTGCGTCAGATTGGCGAAAAGGTCAAGGAAGTGGCAAAAGCCGAAGCGCCGACGCTGGTGAAGTACGCGGACTCTGTGCCTTATGTGATGGAAACCGTTCGGGAATTAGGAAGCAGGAATCAGGAGATGGGAATTCAGCCGCCGTCCGCCGTCCGCCGTCCAGAATCAAATTGGTGCAGCCTGATCGATTACGACAAGGAGGGTGAAAAGAAAATCCTTGCGGCGGCTTTGTATCGTTTCAATGAAATACCCTTTGCCGACGCGCTGGCGTACGTGAAATCCTTGAAGAAAAAGGAACGCGCCGAACTTGCAGAAACCCTGCTCAAACGATTGACTCGCTACGATACCCCGCTCCGCGAATTGGAATATGCGACCTACACCTTTGACCTGGTCATGGATCAGGGCGCGTATGCCGAGTTCAAACGCCACCGCATGATGACGCAAACGCCCCAGCGATTGACGACCCGGCTTGGGCACACGATTCCGCGCCTCGTGACCGAATCAGGCTTCGGGGCGAAGTACGAAGCGGCGATGGAATCTGCGGCGGCGATGTATGAAAAACTTTATGAGTTCGATCCAAACGTCGCCCAGTATGTTGTCCCCAACGGGTTCAACCGCCGCGTGCTGGCGCAATTCAACCTGCGCGAAGCCTTCGCCTTCTGCCAGTTGCGGAGCGCAACGAATGCGCATTTTTCCATCCGCCGCGCGGCGCAAAGAATGTACGAGGAAATCGCGCGGGTTCATCCGCTCTCGACGAAGTACATGAAACTCGGCGATGAAACCTGGCAAAGCGTCGAGGAAAATTATTTCACGAAGGCATAAACAAAGCCTAGCCAGAAGTCCACAAGCGAATCCCGATGCGCTCGGACCAGTATTGCAGGAACTGGTTTTGCATTTCCTGCCGACTATCGAACAGGCTGTCGAGTTGAGATTCATAGGCGGCGCACGCCTCCAGCCAGGTCCAAACGCCCACATCGGTGATCCTGTGAGTTTCGGCTTTCAGCCCAACGGT
>Ga0172367_10005213_pt1 | contig 15799 bp, 13 predicted proteins | sample Lak10m_FD_114542 | JGI IMG/M metagenome (GOLD analysis project Ga0172367, IMG submission 114542) | Freshwater microbial communities from Kabuno Bay, South-Kivu, Congo - kab_022012_10m | ecosystem: Environmental > Aquatic > Freshwater > Lake | place: Democratic Republic of the Congo: South-Kivu...
CGCTCGGGCCATGGCAGGCATGCTGGCGCTGGTCACGGTGCTGGTCGCCGTGGCCGTGCAGCAGGATCTCGACACCCGCATCCTGGCCTGGCTCCTGCCGTGGGGCGTGACGCTGGCGGCATGGGCCCGGCAGGATCAACCGTGGTCCTGGCGGCTTCCGCTCACCCGCATCCTGGCCGCGGCCGTGGCGGCCACCGCGTTGGCACGGGTGGATCCCGTGGACGCCTGGCAGGGCTGGGTGGTGCTGGTGGTGTTCGTGGCCATCGAGGACATGCGATGGCTCGGCGCATCGCTGGGCCTGAGCCTGTGGAGCCGCGTTCCCTTCAACGGCTGCCTGCGGGCCTGCATGCCCCTGGCGGACGCGGGTGCGGCGCACCTGGCGTTGGGTGGAACCGCCATGCTCACGGGTGTGATCCCCGCGTGGATGGGTCTGGCCATCCTGCTCTCCGGCGCGGCCATGGAGCTGCTGGAGCCGCTTCGCCGAGGTGCCGCGATGCGGCTGGATCAGTCGCTGCAGCAGTCCTGAGGCGCCCCGCGACCGATCACTTGGCCAGCGATTCCTCGATCGCCTTCACCAGCGTCGGATCCTCGGGACCCACGCTGCTGGCGTAGAAGGCCACCGGCTCGCCATCCTTGCCCACCAGGTACTTGCTGAAGTTCCATCCCGGCAGCTTGCCGGTCCGCGTGCCCAGGAACTCGAACACCTCGCTCTGGCCCGGGCCCGCCTTCACCTGCACCTTGGCCATCATGGGGAAGGTCACGCCGAACTTGCTCGTGCAGAACTCGCGGATCTCCTCGTTGGAGCCCGGCTCCTGGCCGCCAAAGTCGTTGCTGGGGAAACCGATCACCACCAGTCCCTTGTCCTGGAACCGCTTCTGCAGCTTCTCCAGGTCGGCGTACTGGCGCGTGAAGCCGCAGCGACTGGCCACGTTCACCACCAGCAGCACCTTGCCCTTGTAGTCGGCCATGTTCACGGGCTTGCCGTCGATCGCGGTGGCCTGGATGGCGTGCATGGAGCGGTCCTTCCACTTCTTGGTGAGATCGGGGTTCTGCGGTGCCGTCTGGGCGCAGGCGGTTCCGGTGAGCACGGCCACCACGGCGGCCATGCGAAGCATGCAACGATGGAGCGTCGGCGTCATGTCGCCGGGTTCGATGGTCCGTCGTCTCTGGATTCCGTGAAGATCGTGTTGGCTAGGATCGGTCCCGTGGACGCACGGCCCAACGGCCATCCTGCCCCGCCACCTCCCGGCCCGCTGGCCGCGGTGGACCTGTCCCATCCCCGTGCCGCGGACGTGCTGGAGCGGGTCCGAAGGCGACTGGCCACCTGGGGCGACGCCCGCATCGCCCTGCAGAGGGCCTCGGACGCGGCCGGAACCACGCTGCGGCTGCTTGGGGGCCCGTCCGTCATGGGCTCCGAACTGGGCATGCGTGGTGGCGCGGTGGCCGTGGTCGATCGACTGCCGCAGGACCGGCCGCTCTGGATCGTGGGCGACGTGCGCGGCGACGCGACCGCGCTCGCCACGGCGTTGGCCTTCGTCGATCAGGCCGACGCGCAGCAGGACCACGCCTTCGTGGCGCTGCTGGGTGACTGGACCGGTGGCACCACCGGCGACGCCGCGTGCGTGGCGATGGTGCTGGATCGCTTCAACGCGGCGCCGGGTCGCACCATCCTGCTCCGCGGTGACCGTGAGTGGCAGCTGGCCATGGATCCATCGGGCGGCATGCCGCGATCGCCGGCCCTGGACCGTATGCCCTGCCCACTGGAACTGGATGCCGCCCACGGGGAGATCATGCGGCTGCTGCAGGCCATCGCCGTGCAGTTGCCGATGGCGGCCATCCTGCCCGAGGGCGTGCTGCTGGTGCACGGATCGTTGCCGCGACCGGGTCGACTGTCGGACGTGGATGCGCTGGCCGATCTGGTCGGCGAACATCCGGCCCTGCTCAACATGGCCTTTGGTCGCATGCACCCACGCGAGGCGGAGGTGGATGCGGGCGAGCGCGAAGGTGGCGTGATCGTGGGTCATGATCAGGTGCGGTGGTCCCTTGAGCGGCTGGCCCAACTCTCGGGGCGCCCGCTGCAGCGCGTGGTGCGAGGACAGGACGCGGCGCCAGAGGGATGCCGCTGGTTCCGCGCCTACGGCGAGGGCGTGGCGCTGACCGTGACCACCATGGCCGATCCGCTGCCCGAGGCCGCGGGCGGGGGCCGACGGAGGCCCTGCGTGGCACGGCTGAAGGGCGGCCGCATCCGCGTGGCACGCATCGAGATTCCCGAGGAACTGGCGTTCCTGGCGGAGCAGGTGTTTCCGCGGCGCGTCCCGGACTCGGCCGATGAGGAACCTCCGCCGCACGTCCCGACCCCCGCCATCGAGCCGATGCGGGAGCCGGCCACCACCAAGGGGATGGCGCTGGATGAACCGGCCGCCGCGCCGACCGCCGCGCCCATGGATCCCGCGGAGTCGCTTCGATCCGATCCCGCCGCGGCGGCGGTGCACTTTGAGCGCGGCGTGCGGCTGCTCCGGTCACGCGCCTGGGCTGGAGCCCGCGACGCGTTCGCTGACGCGGGCCGCGTTCCCGCGCTCCGGCGCGAGGCCTGGCTGAACGAGGCCGTGGCCAACCTGTGGCTGGGATCCACCGGACATCAGGATGCGCTGTCCCGGCTGCGGCAGTTGCGAAGCGAGGGACCTCGTGACCCGTCCGTGCTGCTCAACCTGGGCATCGCGTTCCTGGCGGGCGAACGGAATCCCATCGAAGGCGTGCGCGCCGCCCGCGCGGCCATCGACGCCTCGCCGGAACTGGCGGAGGCCTGGTGGGCGTTGGGGCTGGCCGCCGCGATGCGATCCGACGGCGCGGCCGCGGCGTCCGCCTTCGCCAAGGCCGCCGACCTGGGCTGCGATCTTCCGCCACCCGGCTCGCTGCATGGCGGCATTCCATCACGCGAACTGGCCGCGGCCCTCGACGCCCTTCGGGGCATGGCTCGGCACGTGCCCAGGCCTGGCGCCGCCGCCATCTCGCTGCACGAGCACGGGCTGGCACGCCCCGGAACGTGACCGACCCCGGAAGGGCCGAGACCTTGGCTCATCCGGGGTCGGACGATTGTCCCTGTCGGGTTGTCCGGACCTGATCAGAGCACCAGCCGGATGCCGGCCGCGTGCCGCAGCTTCTCGAAGAAGGTCAGTCGCTCCTCGTCGCTCTGGACGGTGGTGTCCACGCTCATGCTGCACCAACGACCGCCAGTGCTGCGACGCACCTCGCCCAGCCGCACCGGGTGCCCGCCGAACGCCTGCTGCACCGCAAGGCGGATGTGACTCTCCTGGCCCGCGATCACGCGGTAGCCCCACTCGCACGGGTAGTCCATCTGCGGCCATCCTTCCCTGTCGTCTCGGTCATGCATTGGGTTTGCCTCCTGCCACACGACACGGTCCATAGTGGCGGACCTTGCGGCAAGAAAACACTTCGTTCCGTTCAAGTTTTTGTGTGCCCGGAGCGCCGCCTACGGGGCCTGAACCCCGATTTCAGCCCTGCAGGGGCAGTCGGCGGGCCATGTCCATCCAGGCCTGGTGCGCGGCCTGCAGCTGCACCATGGAGTCGCCGCCGAACTTGTCCAGGAACGCCCGGGCGATCTCCAAGGCCACCACGTTCTCCAGCACCACGCTCGCGGCGGCGATGGCGCTGATGTCGCTGCGCTCGTAGGCGCTGGTGAGCGGCGCCTTGGTGTTCAGGTCCACGCTGGGCATGCCGCGCAAGAGCGTGCTGATGGGCTTCATGGTGCCGGTCACCACCACGGGCATGCCGTTGGTCATGCCGCCCTCGAGCCCGCCGGCGTTGTTGGTGGTGCGCACGAAGCCCAGGTGCGGCTCGTGGCGCCGGGAGGCGTCAAAGGCGATCGGATCGTGCACCTGGCTGCCGGTGCGGAAGGCGCAGTCGCGGCCCAAGCCGATCTCCACGGCCTTGAACGCCTGGATGCCCATCACCGCCGCGGCCAGGCGCGCGTCCAGACGCTCGTGCCACTGCACGCAGGTTCCCAACCCGATGGGGCATCCGAACACGTGCACCTCCACCAGCCCGCCCACCGTGTCCTTGTCCACCTTGGCCTGATGGATGCGGTCGACCAGCTTGGCCGACGCCTCCGCACATGGCATGCCCACCTCGCTCGCATCGCGGGCCGTGCGCAGCGCCCGCCAGTTCTCCGGGGTGACCGCCGCGGTGCAGGTCACGTCCAGGCTGGCTCGCACGAAGGCGAAGGCCTCGATGCCGAACGTGCGCAGCATGCAGCGGGCCAGGGCCCCGGCCGCCACGCGCGGCGCGGTCTCGCGGGCGCTCGCCCGCTCGAGCGTGGCGCGGCAGTCGGTGGTGAGCCACTTCACGCTGCCCGCCAGATCGGCGTGGCCGGGCCGCGGCTGATGCACGGGCGGCGTCCTGGCCGGATCATCCAGTCGGCTGTCGCGATTGGCCACGCGCAGGGTGACGGGCCCGCCCATGGTGCGTCCCTGCATCACGCCGGTGAGCACCTCCACGCGGTCGGTCTCCAGACGCTGCCGTGCGCCCCGGCCGTAACCGGCCTGCCGCCTTCGCAGCTCCTCGTCGATGAACGCCGTGTCCACCTCCAGACCCGCCGGAAGGCCCTCGACCACCGCGAGCATGCCCGGCCCGTGGCTCTCTCCGGCGGTCAGGTAGCGAAGGCTCATGCGCGGATCATACGGATGGCCTGGTCGGTTCCCGACGCACGCTCGCGCATGGCCGCCATCCACCACACCGAAGCGCCGATCGCCGCGAAGAGCGCCAGCATGGCGAACGCCGCGTCCAGGCCGGCCCACCAGGACACCAGTCCCACCAGCGGCACGCCCGGCACGTCGCCCAACAGATGCAGGCCCAGGATCGCCATCGCCATGCCCGTGGCGCGCTGGGCCGGATGCACCACCTGCACCAGCTGCGCGTTGATCGGTCCCACGCTCATCACCAGCAGCAGCGCCGCGGTGGCGATGCCGCTCCACACCAGCCACGGCGACTGGGCCCAGATGACCAGCAGGATGCTCGGCACCGCCAGCATGGTGGTGATGGCGCTCACCTTCAGGTGCGCCGCCGGATCGCGCCGGAACCACCGGTCGCTCCACCATCCACCCGCCAGGGTGCCCACGATCCCGGTGAGCACGATCACGGCCCCGAAGGCGGAGCCGCCACCCGCGCCACCGATGCCCTTGGCCTTCTCCAGATAGAGCGGCGTCCAGAATCCAAGGCTGCCAAAGCACGCGGTCTGCGCCGCGTAGCCCAGCGTGCAGCGGCGCCAGCGTTGGTTGGACCAGAGCGTGAACAGCGTGGCCAGACGGGGCGGGACATGCATGGGCACCGTGACGCCGTCCATGCCTCCGCGTGGCGGATCACGCAGCAGGTAGATCAGCCACGCCAGCAACAGGCCCGGCCCGCCCGCCACCAGGAAGGCCGCCCGCCATCCCCACGTGCTGCCCACCACGCTGCCCAGCGTGAAGCCGATGGCGGCACCCACGGGGATCGCCATCTTGAAGACCGCCATCACGCGGCTGCGGCGACTGGCCGCGAACGAGTCCGCCAGCACGGCCGGCGCCACGCTGGCATAGGCGGCCTCGCCCACGCCGGTGAGCGAGCGGACCAGCAGCAGGCTCCAGAATCCGGCGGCCCACGCCCCCGCCGCGGTGAGCACGCTCCACACGGCCACCGCCGCGGCCAGCAGGTGGAGACGTTGCACGCGATCGGCCAGCAGCCCGAACGCGGGCGCCACCAGCGTGTAGGCCAGGATGAACGCGGAGTAGAGCCAGCCGCTCTCCGCGTCGTCCAGGCCAAGGCCGCCTTGAGCCTGCGGTCTCTGCAGGAACGGAAGCAGGCTGCTGATCACGAACCGGTCGGCGTAGTTGAGCAGGTTGAGCGAACTCAGCGTGGCCAGCGCGATCCACGCCTGGCGGGGGACGCGGCCACCCGGAGGCGACGCATGGCTCACGCACCCACCGCCTGATCCACCACCCGACGGAACAGCCCCGGCGGCGCCGGCTGGGCCGTGAACAGCCCAAACTGCAGCTCCGCCTGACGCACGAACATGGCCGTGCCGTCCACCACGCGAGCCCCGCGCGACGTGGCCATCCGCACCAGCGGCGTGCGACGCGGCCGATAGACCGTGTCCATCACGGTGACCGTGTCATCCAGCGGCACCTCGTCGGAAAGCGGGTTGCCCTGCGCGTCGGGTCCGCCCTCCATGCCAAGACTGGTGCACTGCACAAAGGCGTGAAAGCCGCCGCAGGCCAGCGTGTCCGGCCGCCCCGCCACCACGTGGCTCTCGCCGCCTCCCGGCAGCGGTCGCCGGTGCAGGTCACGCTCGATCGACTCGGCCCGCTCGTGTGTGCGGTTGAAGACCACCACCCGCGCTCCGCACAGCGAGAGCCCCGCGGCCACGGCGCGGGCCACGCCTCCCGCGCCCAGCAGCGCCACCCGCAGGTCACACCAGTCTCGGCGCGCGGCGGGTCCCTCGGGCACCCGCGTCGGCGACTCGCCCGAGGCCAGACGCTCGCTCGGAGCGGGATCCCGTCCCATGCCCGCGGCCAACGCCCCCGCCGCGGCGGCAGCGTCGGTGTTCATGCCGCGCACCGCGCCAGCCGGATCCACCAGCAACGTGTTGGCGGCGCCGCAGAGCTGGCTCACCTCGTCCAGCGTGCCGCCCCGCTCACGGATCCAGCGCACCAGGTGCTCCTTGTGCGGGATCGTCACGCTCAGGCCACGCAGGTCCAGCGGCCCAAAGTCCAGCAGCGTGGCCAGCGTGGCCTTGAAGTGCTCCCACGCCGCGGGCACCGGCAGCGGAAGGTGCACGCCGTCGAAGCCCGTGGCGTCAAAGCCCGCGTTGTGCAGGCGCGGACTCAGGGAGTGCTCCACCGGCCAGCCGACCACCCCAAAGACGCGCGTGGCCGCGCCGATCCGGTCGAATCGGTAGAGCTGCCGCAGTTGGCGAACCGTGAGCTGGCCCGGCGCGGTCCCCATCTCGCCCTCGGCCTTGGCGTAGGTGAGGAACGCGCCGAACTTGGGAGCCAGCACGCGCGACGGCAGGCCGAACGGGCCCATGCAGATGGCGGTGGTCGGCTTGGGCGCCTGCCGAAGCAGCTCGAAGGCCTCCACACAATCGCGCACGCTGCGCGCGCGCCACGCCACCTTGGCCACGGCGCACGCCGGGTCGCTCCACATGTCGGACAGTCGACGCACCAGGTCGGCAGGCCGGCCCTGGAAGTCGTGGCAGCTCACGATGAGACCGGTCTTCAGATCGCGCACCTGCCGGTCATGGTCCACCGCCAGCAGCACCTTCTGCCGAAGGTTGGCGCTGCGCTGCAGCGTGGCCAGTTCCACGTCCAGGTAGCGTGGGCCGGGATCCGCGGTGCCGATCGCCTCGAGCAGGCTCACACGGTCCATGTCGCTCCCGCGATAGGCCCCGCCCTCGGCGAGGCAGCGGATGGTCACCACGCAGGGCGCCGGGCTCTCGCGCACCAGGCGCGTGATCGCCTGCAGGGCGTCGGGCTCCTCGGCCAGCGCGTCCACCCGCCACTCCACCAGCCGCGCGCCGGCTCGGACTTCCGCGGCGGCGGTCTCCAGCGCCTCGGGCACCTCGCTGGCGTGCTCCACCGGGATGGCCACCACCAGCAGCGTCATGCGTGGACGGGCCGGTGCGGCGCGGGGAGACGTGCGTGCGGCGACACGGCCGCCAGTGTAGATGCCGCCTCGCCACCGCTAGCATGCGTGCATGCGCGACGAGGCCGTGGACAAGACCCTCGAGGCCCTGCACGCCAACCTGAAGGGATTCATCCGCTTCGACGGCGATCGCGTGCCGGTGCGCGTGATCGTGGCGTCCGATGGCCATGTGGTGGCGCCGGTGATGGAGTCCATGCTCCTGTCGGTGGACGTGGTGCTGGAACTGCCCGACGACGACGACGTGTCGCTGCAGGTGATGGTGTCGCTGGAGCGGCTGGATCCCGAGGGCGAGCACGCGGGCCTGTGCGATCGCTGGCGCGCGTATCACGGCGAGCCCCTCGACGTGCGGTGGGCCCGCATGCAGATCGACGCGGCCCGCCTTGGCCAGTGGTTCGTGGACGGTGAAGCGCTCATGCAGGCCAATCCCCTGGCCCGCGACGAGACGGGCATACTTCGGGCGGTCAACGCCGCCCCGCGCAGCTTCCTGAAGGCGTTCTGCAAGGCCTCCGGCGCTCCCGCGGAGGACCCCGTGGCGGTGGGGGTGGATCCGGGCGGCATCGACGCCCGCCGCGCCCACGACGTGGTGCGGCTGCCGTTTCCCATGCGCATGGAGGGCGCGGCGCAGGTCCGCAGCTTCATCGAGGGCTCGGGCGCCCCGTTCATGCCGGGAATGGCCTGAATCCGCGTAGAATCCCCGGTTGCAAGGAGAACCCATGGCCGACGGATCCCATCACAAGAGCCCCAGCGAGCAGAAGTTCGCCGGCAGCCTGAACCACGCCATGATCGACGATGCCGCCGCCGGCGCGGCGCAGGAGTGCGCCAACCGCTTCGGCGAGCCTGGCTTCGCCGACATCGGCCGCTGCTACATCGAACAGCGCTACGAGGGCTACACGCCGGAGAACCAGGAGACCTGGCGGATCCTCTTCGACCGGCAGATGGCGTACCTGAAGGACCACGCCAGCCAGACCTACCTGCGGGGCGCCGAGATCATCAACCTGCGCCGGGACCGGGTGCCCCCGCTTCAGGACATCAACGCGCGCCTGTGGCCCATGACCCGCTGGCAGAGCCGCGCGGTGCCGGGCTACCTGCCGGCCAAGGCCTTCTTCGCATGCCTGGCGCGGCGCGAGTTCCCCACCACCATCGTGATCCGGCCCAAGGAGTCCATCGACTACCTGCCCGAGCCCGACATCTTCCACGACATCTTCGGCCACGTGCCGCTGCACGCGGATCCCACCTTCGCGGACTTCCTGCAGACCTACGGCAAGGCGGCGCTCACCACGGAGGACCCCGCGGAGACCGAGCGGCTGGCGCGGCTCTTCTGGTTCACCGTGGAGTTCGGCCTGATCCGCGAGAGCGGCCGCCTGAAGGTCTACGGCAGCGGCCTGATCAGCAGCCCGGGCGAGAGTCGACACTCGCTCGAGAGCCCCAAGGTGGAGCGACGGCCCTTCGACATGGACCGCGTGTGCGACACCAGCTTCGAGATCGACCACTACCAGCCGATCCTCTACGTGCTCGAGAGTTTTGAGCAGCTTCGCGACGCCATGAACACCTACGCCGGCCGACTGCTCGCCAAGGCCGGCCGCGTCGCGGCCTGATCGTGGTGGCGCGGCGGCTTTCGCCTACCCTTCGCCGCCATGGCACGCTCCCGAATCGCCCGTGGCAAGGCCCGCACCGTCGTCCGCTCCGCCGCGCGGGGCTCGACGCCGCCCGAGATCCTGCCCAAGGAGTTCGCCGCCCGCCGCCAGAGACTGCTCAAGGCGCTGTCCGGAAGCGTGGGCCTGGTGTTCGCCGGCGAAGCCGATCCCAGCCTGCATGACGCCTATGTCCCGCACGCCAACTTCCGCTGGCTGACCGGCGTGACCGACGAGCCGGGCGCGCTGCTCCTGCTGGACCCGGGCAACCCGAACCCCGCCTGGCGCGTTCGACTGCTGCTGAAGCCGCTGAACCCGGAGCGCGAGAAGTGGGACGGCTTCCGCCACCCGATCGGCGCCGAGCTGAAGGCCCGCACCGGCATCGAGACCATCCATCGCACCGACATGCTCGCCGGGCAGCTGCTGGCCTCGGCACGGCGGGCCCGCTCGCTCTCGCTGCTCATGCCGCTGTCGCCGCACACGGCGCCGGTGAGCCAGGATCTGGAGGTGTTCCGCCGCGTCTGCGAGCGGGTGCCGGGGTGCGGCATCGTGGACCGCTCGCCGCTGCTGGCCCAGATGCGCGCCCGCAAGAGCCCGGCCGAGGTGGCCTGCATCGAGCACGCCGGACGTATCACCGGACTGGGCTTCCATGTGGCCATGGCCACGCTGCGGCCCGGCATGAACGAGTTCGACCTGCAGCGGAACGTGGAGGAGGCCTACCGCGAGGGCGGGGCACGCGACCTGGCGTTCCGCACCATCGCAGGCGGCGGCTTCAACAGCACCGTGCTGCACTATCACGGCAACGACCAGATGCTGCAGGCCGGCGACCTGGTGTGCCTGGACAGCGGGGCCAAGTGGGCCGGCTACAGCGCCGACGTCACCCGCACGCTGCCGGTGAGCGGACGTTTCACGGCGCGGCAGCGACAGATCTACGAGCTGGTGCTGAAGGCCCAGTTGGCGGCCATCCAGGCCTGTCGCCCGGGCCGGCGCATGCACCAGGTGGACGAGGCGGGCCGCGCGATCATCCGCAAGGCGGGCCTTGGCGACGCCTTCCCGCACGGCATGGGCCACCATCTGGGGCTGGAGACCCACGACATCACCCCTGACGAGCCGCTGGCCGAGGGAGCGGTGGTCACCATCGAGCCGGGCATCTACCTGCCCCAGGAGCGCCTCGGCATCCGCATCGAGGACGACGTGCTGGTCACGCGGAAGGGCCCGCGCGTGCTGACGGGGCACATCCCCAAGTCGGTGTCCGACATCGAGCGCCTGATGCGCCGCTGAGGCGGCGGTGCGTGACCGCCTAGCGGCCCACCGTCACCGGCTTCACCAGGAAGCCGTGCAGCGACAGCAGCACCAGGCTCCACGCCACCGGAAAGGCGGCGATCACCACGGCGGTCACGATCAGGCCGCGCCCCCAGCGGTCCCGCTGCCGCCCCACGATCTCGCAGGACACGATCACAAAGAGCACCAGCGCAAACTTGAAGGCCACGGCACCCGGCAGTTCCCAGGTGCGGATGATCAGGTCGGCCACGGGATTCAGCTCCTCGCCGCCGCGGCGCAGGATGTGCCAGGTGAAGATCACGTCGACCGCCGAGAGCAGCAGCAGCCAGAGGTACCCGTTCTGATAGCGCATCGGCGGCGCACTGAGCCAGTCGGGCCGCTGCGGCGCGTCCGGAGCCTCGTGCTGCCGCGGGGGTTGCACGATTCCGAGTATGCCACGTCAGACGCGGTGTCGCGAGGCCCTCGGACTCAGATCACGCTGTCGTGCGAGGGAAGGTTGTGGGCGGGCGCGGTGTTCAGCTGCACCAGCCGCTCCCGCTGCACGCCCTTCGCCTGCTCCGGATCCACGTAGTCCGAGTGGCAGGACGCCTTGCCCGCGTCGGCGGCCACGGCCGTGCGGGTCTTGGCGGCCAGGCGGTGGATCTCCTCGGGGCTGAGCACGCCGCGCCTGGCCAGGATCTCCTGCTGCTCGGCGGTCAGGGCGGCACTCCGCACCGGCTTGCCGCGCTCGAAGCCTTCGGCCTTGCCGCTGGCGAACTCCTGGATCTCCTTGCTGATCCGCACGCTGCACCAGTCGTGTCCGCACATGGCGCAGAAATCCGTGTCCACGTCCAGGTCCTCGTCGTGGTAGGCCCGGGCGGTGTCCGGATCGAAGCTGAGCTCGAAGTGCTTCTCCCAGTTCAGGGCGGCGCGGGCCTTGGTGAGGGCGTCGTCGCGGTCGCGCGTGCCGGGAATGCCCAGCGCCACGTCCGCCGCATGCGCCGCGATCTTGTAGGCGATGCATCCCTGCTTCACGTCGTCCTTCTTGGGAAGGCCCAGGTGCTCCTTGGGCGTGACGTAGCAGAGCATGCTGGCCCCGTGCCAGGCCGCGGCCGTGGCGCCGATGCAGCTGGTGATGTGGTCGTAGCCCGGGAAGATGTCGGTGACCAGCGGCCCCAGCACGTAGAAGGGCGCACCATGGCAGAGCCGGCGCTGCAGCTTCATGTTGAACTCGATCTGGTCAAAGGGCACGTGGCCCGGCCCCTCGATCATCACCTGCACGCCCTCCCGCCAGGCGCGCTCGGTCAGCTCGCCCAGCGTGGCCAGCTCGGCCAGCTGCGCGCGGTCGGTGGCGTCGGCCAGTCCGCCCGGTCGCAGGCCGTCGCCGATGCTGAAGGTGACGTCATGGCGTCGCATGACCTGGCAGATCTTCTCCCACGCGGTGTACATGGGGTTCTGCTTGCCGTGCACCAGCATCCACTTGGCCAGCAGGCTTCCGCCGCGGCTCACGATGCCGATCAGCCGATCCTTGATGAAGGGCAGGTGCTCGCGCAGCACGCCCGCGTGGATGGTGAAGTAGTCCACCCCCTGCCGGGCCTGGTGCTCAAGCGTGTCCAGGATGATGCGCTCGTCCAGGTCCTCGATCGTGCGACCGATGATCATGCTGTAGATGGGCACCGTGCCGATGGGTACCGTGCTGGCTCTCAGGATGGCGTCGCGGCAGGCGTCAAGATCGCCGCCGGTGCTCAGGTCCATCACGGTGTCGGCGCCCCAGCGTTCGGCCCACTTGAGCTTCTCCACTTCCTCGGCGGTGCCGCTGCTCACCGGGCTGGCGCCCATGTTGGCGTTGATCTTGGTCTTGCTCGCTCGACCGATGGCCATGGGATCCAGGCGGTGGCCAAGGTGCGTCACGTTCGCCGGAATCACCATGCGGCCCGCGGCCACCTCGTCACGGACCTGTTCCGGGGTCAGATGGCCTTCCCGCTCGGCCACGCGCCGCATCTGCGGCGTGATCGTGCCTAGACGGGCGTGCTCGAGCTGGGTGACTGGCGCAAAGCCCGCCGGAGCCACAGCACGGATGAAGCGGCCCCACCGCATCTGGTTGTGACCGCCGCACCCCGTCCCATGATCGGGCGCCGTTTCGATCCGCCAGCCCTCCGGGAGGAAGTCCCACGCCGTGCGATCGCTCGCCGGCGGCATGCCCGGAGTGTCGGGACTTGAAAAGCTTCGAGGCCCGCCCACGTCCGCCGCCATGGCGAACGAGCCGGGCGTGGTGCCGTCCTGATTGGACGACGGATTGGACGCCCCGTGTTCAGGAAGATCGAAGATGGCGTGAATTGTGGCCGTCTGGCTCATGAGATTGCGTCCTTGTTTTTAAGACTGCAAGAAAGCGAAAGGCGACGTCTTCGAAGACATGCTCCGTGCATGAGACAGACGTGTGCCTCGACCGAGACGCATTCGTGTGCTCGGCGTTGCGCAACAGGACAGGGCCTTGGATGTCGTACGCCTGGAGTCATTCGCTTTCCTACGCCGGTCCAAACCGGATCAGGTTCCACGGGTGCTTCTCAGCAGAGGCCACGATGACCTATGCGCCCCGAGCGACTGACCTCATAATACGGTGATCGGCGTGTAGACACTTTCGGTCAGGAATCTCGCGCTCGCGGCGATGACCACGACCTGTCGGAGCCGGGGCTCATTCTGCAACGCACGGCGCGTTCGCCACGGAGAACGCGATCCACCTTTCGCCCCTTGCAAGAGCACCCGAAGCCCATGCCCCTGATGTCCGAAGCAGCCCAGCCAGGTCCCGCCAAGTTCACGCCGCTGGACGAGGGCGATCTGAAGATCATCCAGCTGCTGGTCCACGACGGCCGCATGAGCGGACGCGACATCGCCCAGAAGTCGGGTCTCTCCGAGGCCAACGTGAGCCGTCGCCTGGCCAGGCTCATGGATGAGGGCTCGCTCCGTGTGCTCGGGCTGGTGTCTCCGGCCACGCTCGGCCTGCGATCGCGGGCGATCCTGCTCATCCGCTGCAAGGGCGATCCCGCGGCCACCGCGCAACGGCTTGCCCAGTTCCCGCACGTGCACTGGTGTGGATCCTCGTTCGGTGACCATGACGTGATCCTCTACGTGACGGTCCGCGACGAGACGCACCTGGTCAGTCTGGTGGACGACATCTTCGCGTCGGACGGGAACCTGGACGAGATCTCGGTCTGTCCGGTGCTCGAGACCATCAGCCCCAACTCGCCACTTGGCGGTGCACCTCGCCCCATGATGCAACGGACCGTGGAGGCACGCCCGCCAACCAGTCTGGACGAAGTGGACCGGGCCCTGATCCGCGTGCTGCAGCGGAATGGTCGCGCCAGCTTCGCCGAACTGGCCGAGGCTGGCGGCATCTCCGCCACCAGCGCGGCGGATCGCTTCCGCAGACTCCAGTCCGAGGGCATCGTGCACATCCTGACCCTGCCGCTCCCGGGTCGCATCGGCAATGTGGTGCATGCCACGGCGTGCATCCGGGTCCGCGGCTCCATCCGCAGCGTGATGCAGGCGGCGGCCGATCTTCCGGGCTCGCTCTGGACGGTGGCCACCGCCGGCGTCTACAGCGTGATCGTGGACTTTGCCTGTCCCAACGAGCACGCCATGAACGAGACCCGGGCACGCCTCCTGGCCACGCCTGGCGTGACCGGCGTGAGCCTGGCGTTGCACCGCACCAAGGTGAAGGACGACATGACCTGGGGCTTCGAGGACGAGCCTGCCTCCGCCTGAGGCGTGCCCTACGCTGCGGCCATGGCCGCCGTGTCCATCGCCGATGTCCGATCCGCCGCGGAGCGGCTGCGAGGCCACACGCACGTGACCCCGCTGCTGGACGGATCGGATCTTTCGCGTCACGCCGGGCTCGAGGTCCGCCTGAAGATGGAGACGCTGCAGCGCACCGGCAGCTTCAAGTTCCGAGGTGCCGCCAACGCGATCCTGCAGCTGGATCCCGCGGATGGCTCGCGCGGCGTGGCCACGCACTCCAGCGGCAACCACGCCCTGGCCCTGGCCACGGCCGCCCGGGCCCACGGCTTCCCCTGCACCGTGGTCATGCCGCACGACGCCTCGCAGGGCAAGCGGCGGGCCGTGCAGGAGGCGGGGGCAGTCGTGGTTCCGTGTGAGCCCACCATGGCCTCGCGCGAAGCCACGCTTGCGGAGGTGGTGGGCCGCAGCGGTGCCACCGTGATTCCGCCGTTCGACCATCCCCACGTGATCGCGGGCCAGGGCACGATCGGCCTGGAGATCCTGGAGCAGTGGCCGCAGGTGGACGTGATCGTGGCACCTGTGGGTGGCGGAGGCCTGGTGGGCGGCACGGCGCTGGCCGCTCGCTCGATCCAGCCGCGCGTGGCGGTGGTGGCCGCGGAACCGGCCGCGGCGGACGACACGGCCCGAAGCGTACGGAGTGGGGTGCGGCAACCGCCCACGAACGCCCCCACGCTCGCCGACGGACTGCGCGCCGGCATCGGCTCGCTCACGCTGCCGCTGGTGCAGGCGCATGTGCAGCAGGTGCTGACCGTGAGCGAGCCGGACATCGCCCACTGGATGCGGTTCGCGTTCGACCGCCTCAAGCTGGTGATCGAGCCCAGCGCCGCGGTGGGTGTGGCGGCGGTGGCCGGACCTGAATTCCGTGACCTGGCGACAAGCCACGGGTGGCGACGCGTGGCCCTGGTGCTGTGCGGCGGCAATGTGGACCTGGATCGCCTGCCCTGGCTGTGATCCCGGTCACTCCGGGGCGTTCGGCAGGCTCTCGTCCAGGATCGTGAGCAGCCATCCGAAGAACAGCATCAGGTGCAGAAGGCCATGCACCGTGTTCACCCGACCTCGCATGAGCGTGAGCGAACTCACCAGGAACGTGGCGGCCAGCAGGCCGATGTACGGTGTCTCCAGGCCCAGTTCCGGATCCAGCCCGGTCAGCGCGCGCATGCCCAGCACCGCCGGAACCGTGAGACCGATGGTGGAAACGGCGCTGCCCAGCAGCACGTTGACCGATCGCTGCATGTCGCCGCGGTCGCTCGCCTTGAGCGCAGCCAGGCTTTCGGGAGCCAGCACCATCATGGCGATGAAGACGCCACCGAAGCCGCTGGGCAGGTGCGCCGCCTGAAGCATGGGGCCCACACGCCCGGCCATGCACTTGGCACCCATCACCACGATCACCAGCGACACCACCATCAGCGCCACGCTGC
>Ga0172367_10005214_pt1 | contig 15796 bp, 16 predicted proteins | sample Lak10m_FD_114542 | JGI IMG/M metagenome (GOLD analysis project Ga0172367, IMG submission 114542) | Freshwater microbial communities from Kabuno Bay, South-Kivu, Congo - kab_022012_10m | ecosystem: Environmental > Aquatic > Freshwater > Lake | place: Democratic Republic of the Congo: South-Kivu...
ACAGCCCACCAGCTGGGCCTGCCGATCGGGGTCGCAGGCCCGCGCAGCCAGGGCCTGCTGTTCGGTGACCGCTTCGGTCAGGGCTAACAGCGCGGCGGCACCCAGTGCTGCGCCCTGTCCCGCCTCGATCAGCTGCTGTTGCAGTACGGCCGGATACGGCCTGCTGGCGCTCGCCAGGATCTGCCAGCGGGGGCTGGCGCAGGGGCCGCTGAAGCGGGCCAGCACCGCATCGACACCATCGGCGCTGGTGCCGCTCATCAGCCCCAGCACGCGCATGGTTGTCAGTTGCTGGGCAGTGATTCAAGGGCTTCGCTGGTGCCCATCACGACGAGCAGCTCCTTGGCCTGCAGAATCTGGGAGGCCGGCGGGTTGACCCTGAGCCTGTTTTCGGGCCCTGCCGCCAGCACGCTGACGTTGAAGTTCTTGCGCAGATTGAGATCCCGCAGGGACTGCCCAACGAAGGCATTGGGCACCTTGATCTCTTCGATGCTGTTGCGGTCATCGAGCCGCAGCCGTTCGAGCAGGTTGGGGCGCACCAGCTCCATGCCCAGGCGGGTGCCCTGCATCTTTGAGGGAAACACCACCTTGTCGGCACCGACGCGGCGCAGCATTTTTTCGTGCAGGTCGCTGGTGGCCCGCGCGATCACCTGCCTCACCCGGCTGCCCTGACCGTCCTTGACGATCAGGGTGGCGGTAATGCTGGCTTCGATCGGTTCGCTGATGGCGACCACCACGGTGGCCACATCCAGCACGCCGGCGGCCCGCAGGGCTTCTTCGTCGGTGCAATCCACGACGCGCGCCTCAATTGAGGGCGCCTGTTGCCGCAGTTCGTCGATGGCTCGTTGGCTGGCATCGATGGCCAGCACCTCGGCGCCAAAACGCAGCAGCTCCATGCACACGGCACTGCCGAAGCGTCCGACGCCGATCACCGCAAACCCTTCACTGATTGCGGGCGTGCCGCCCTGCCATTGCCACCACTGATTCATTGCTTCAGGAATGCCGGGGAACCAGTTACCAGTTGTTCTGATTCTGGCCCCACCGGCGGGTCCTGGGGCTTCAGCGGTTGGGCTGGGGGGTCATGCGCAGGTAGGGCTTGATCTCGGTGACGCCTTTGGGGAACTTGCCGCGGGCCTCATCGGTGGGAATCGACGGCACCACCACACAGTCGTCGCCGTCCTTCCAGTTGACCGGGGTGGCCACCTGGTGGTGGTCGGTGAGCTGCAGAGAATCGATCACCCGCAGGATCTCATCGAAGTTGCGGCCGGTGCTCGCCGGGTAGGTGATCTGCAGACGCAGCTTCTTGTTGGGGTCGATGATGAACACCGAGCGCACCGTCAGGTTGTTCAGCGCATTGGGATGGATCATCCCGTAAAGGTCGCTGACCGTTTTGTCTTCGTCGGCCAGGATCGGGTAGTCGACAGTGGTTTTCTGGGTCTCGTTGATGTCGCAGATCCAGCCCTGGTGGCTCTCGGCCGAGTCGACGCTGAGGGCGATGGTCTTCACATTGCGCTTCTCCCATTCGGCGCGCAGGCGCGACACCTCACCCAGCTCGGTGGTGCACACCGGGGTGTAATCGGCGGGGTGGGAGAACAGCACCACCCAGCTGTCACCAGCGAAGTCGTAGAGATTGATCGGGCCCAGCTGGGAATTCTGGGTGAAGTCGGGCACGGTGTCGCCCAGTTGCAGAGCCATGGCAGGAAAGGCGGGAGAAACGAGGAAGCCGGAACAGCTGTCAATCCTATGTTGACATAGCCGATCGGGAATTGGTTGTACTCTGCCGTTCGAGCAGCAGACAGGGCAGGCCGGCGGCCCTTGCCCCTTCAAGATCTTCGGGGCTGTCGCCCACGTGCCAGACCTGTTCAGGGCCCAGCTCCAGTGCCTCCAGGGCGAGGGCAAACGGGCGCGGATCGGGTTTGGCGGCCCCCGCCGACGAGGACACCACCACAGCATCGAGCAGGGGGCTCAGGCCCAGCCCCTCGAGCAGACCATGCAGCCGGCGATCGAAATTGCTGACCACGGCCAGCCGCAGACCCGTTTCACGCCAGCGGTTCAACTGGGCTTCCACATCGGCATAGACGCGCCATTGGCCCGGATCGGCAAAGTGATCAAACAAGTCCCGCTGCAGGTCGGGCAGGGCGGCAGGTGCCCCTATCGCGGCAAAGGTCTCCTTGATCCGTTCGCTCCACCAGCTGCGTTCAGCCTCAAGCAGGTCCGCGTCATCGAGCGGGCCGAATGCCAGGGGCGGCGCCTGGCGGTAAATGGCGGGGAAGACCGCGTCGATGGCATCAGCTGCGACACGGAGGCCATGCCGCTCGGCCACCACGGCATAACCGCTGCCCACCGAGTCGCGCAGATCGATCAGGGTGCCCATGGCATCGAGCAGCAACCCCCTGGGTCTCGGCCAGGGTGGCTGCTGCTGGGTTGGGGGGGTCTGCATGGTTGCCTGCCGCTGCACAGTCACCAGTCCGACAACCATCCTGCCGCCACCCTGAGCCGGTGCCCTGTGCCGGGCAGCCTGGTCAGGTAGGCCAGCCGGCGCAGTTCATAGGCTGCGCGGCCTGCCAGGGTGAGGCCCCCGCCGGTGATGCTGGCCTCCTGGCGCCCCAGGCTCATCATTTCTCCCAGATCGTTGTAGCTGAACGGTCGCAGCGCTTCGCCGACCGCGGCTCTGCGCAGGTTGGCGGCCAGGCAGGTGGCCTGCTGAAAGGCCACCTGGGCGTTGCAGGGCAGGGGGTGCCCCGTGGCATCGGGCACCTGGGCCACGTCGCCGATGGCAAACAGGTGGTCGACTCCGATTACGCGCAGATCGGCGCCGCAGGGCAGCTGACCACGGCCCGTTGCGCTCCCCCGATCGCCGCCAGCGCTCAGCGCCGGCGGCTGGGCCCGGATTCCGGCGGTCCAGATCGTGCCGTCAACGGGTAGGGTTTCGCCCGCGGAGCCGATGCTGAGGTGATCGGCCCCGACGGCGTGAACCGCCGTGTCGGTACGCACCCGCACATCGCGTCGCTGCAGCGCCAGCAGAGCCTGCTCGCGGTTGAAACTGCGGGACTGGGGAAGCACCATCGACCCCTGTTCAAGCAATTCGACCACGGCACAGCCGTCGAGTTCGTCGGCCAGCTTGCAGGCCAGTTCGACCCCGCTGGCACCCGCTCCCACCACCGCCAGACGTTGCAGCGGGCGTCGGCGCTGGCGCAGCGTCGCAATCAGCTGTTGCAGCCGGTGTACATCAGCCAGGTTGCGAAAGGCCAGGCAGTGTTCGGCGGCCCCGGGGATGCCGAAGGTCTGGGTGGTTGATCCGGTGGCGATCACCGCCTGGCTGTAGGGCAACCGACGACCGCTGGCCGTAGTCAGAATGCGCCCCGCGGCGTCGATGGCTGTGACCCGATCCTGCAGCCAAGCGATGCCTCGGCCTGTTAGCACGGTGTCGTACCGCGGTGCCACCTCCCAGCTCCGCAGCTCATGGCTGAGCAACTCATAGAGCAGAGGCAGAAACACGAACCGATCCTGCGGTTCAATCAACAGGATCGGTTGGTGGTGGCGCACCTCGGCCAGGGCCAGGGCTGTGTAGAGCCCCCCGAAGCCACCGCCCACGATCACCACGGGTGCGGTTGGTTCTGTTGCCATGGTGCGGGTCTTGTGGCAGCGACCGGAACCCTAACGGCAGGTCCGACTCAGGGGTGATGATGGCCTGATGCTGAGTGCCCCCGCCGCATCCCTGCCCCGCGATCGCCACGGTGAACCGGTCGATCTCGAGGCTGCGCGCGCGCTGCTCACGCCGTTGTCGGCCCAGGAGCGTCTGGCCTGGGCCCAGAACACCTTTGGCCCGGGCTTTGCCCTGACCACCAGTTTCGGCATTCAGTCAGCGGTGCTGCTGCACATGGTGAGTGAGCTGGCGGAGCGCAGCGGCCAACCCGTTCAGGTGATCTGGGTCGATACCGGTTACCTGCCGCCCGAGACCTATCACTACGCCGATCAGCTGAGCGAGCGACTCAGGCTCAGCTTGCATGTGGCCCAGGGAGCGATCAGCCCGGCCCATATGGAAGCCCGCCATGGCCGCCTGTGGGAGAGCGGTGAGGTGGGAGACCTTGAGCTATACCACCGCCTTCGCAAGGTGGAGCCCCTCGATCGGGCCCTGCAGGGGCTGCAGGTGTGCTGCTGGGCCAGTGGCGTGCGGGGCAGTCAGACCGATCACCGCCGTGCCATGCAGACCCTGGATCCCGTCAGGGGGCTGTGGTCGCTGCGGCCCCTGCTGAGCTGGAGCAGGCGCGAGGTCTACTACTACATGCAGGAGCACGCGCTGCCCCAGCATCCCCTGTTCGAGCAGGGATATTCAACCGTTGGCGACTGGCACTCCAGCGGTCCCGACGGTGGTGGCATCAGCGGTCGGGCCACCCGTTTCGGCGGGCTCAAGCAGGAGTGCGGCATTCACCTGCCAGGACTCATGGGCGAGGGCATTTGAGGTGGCAGGCGGGGGGTCCCGCTGGCTGTTGATCGGAAACAGCCGCTGGCACTGGGCCGAGGATGGCCAGGACCAGGGCCGTCGCTACTGGAGTGAGGCCGCGGCCACGGTACTGCCGCAGCTGCCCAGCGGTTGGGCGGCGGTGGGGCCCGTGCCCCCAGGGTTGCCGTCCGCAGGGCGTCTGGAGCTGGCCCACATTCCCCTGCAAAACCTGCCCCCCTGGCTGGGCGTCGATCGGGCCCTGGGGGGCTATGAAGCGTGGCAGCGCTGTCAGCGGCCCGTGTTGGTGGCTGATGCCGGCACCGCCCTGAGCTTCACCTGGGTCGACGCCCAGGGCCGATTCTGTGGCGGGCGTCTCCAGGCCGGTGCCGCCCTGCAGCTGCAGGCGCTGCACCAGGGCACGGCTCAGCTGCCTGTGGTGCAGCGCCCAGCTCTGGGGGCGATGGATGTTCCCGGAGAGTGGTCCACTGACACGGCAACCGCCATGGTCGCGGGGGTTCTCGAGGGCCTCGCCGGAGCCCTGCAGCGTGCTGCAGGCCAGCTGCTGCAGGACCAGCCCAACCTGCAGCTGTGGCTCACCGGCGGTGATGCCGAGGCGCTGCACAAGCGGCTGGTCGCCAGCGATCCGCAGGGGTCGGGCTGGCAGCTGGCGCCGGGGCTTTGCCTTGATGGCCTGGCCAGGGCTGCGGCGCTCAGCTGAGGCCCAAGTCAGCCAAAATGTCGTCGGCCATGGTCTCGGCCTTGACCTTGGTGTAGGCCTTCTCGATGCGGCCTTCGGGATCCACCACGAAGGTATGGCGCATCATGCCCATGTACTCCTTGCCCATGAACTTCTTGAGGCCGTAGCTGTCGTAGGCGGCGGCCACGGCACAGGGTTCGGGATCCGTGAGCAGGGTGAATGGCAGGTCGTACTTGGCGATGAACTTGCCGTGGCTGGTGGCGCCGTCCTTGCTGATACCCAGCACCACGATCTGCTGCTCGGCAAACACGCTCCACTGATCCCGGAAGTTGCAGGCCTCCTTGGTGCAGCCCGGCGTGTCGTCCTTCGGATAGAAATAGATGACCACCCGCCGGCCCTTGAACTGACTCAGGCTCACGGGCTGACCGTTGTGGTCGTTGAGGCTGAAATCGGGTGCGGCATCGCCGACCTGCAGGGCCATGGTGGGGCGGAGGCAACAATGGCGAGAGCCTAGGGGCGCCGTGGGCGCAAACGCCGTGCAGCCCAAGTCGCAGCTGTGGTTCGTGCCTCCGGGCCCGGGGCCCCGGCTGGGCAGCACCGACCGTGAACAGCGCTGGGGTGAGGCGCTGCCCGCGGCGCGCCGACAGCAGTACTGGCGCAGCCGGGCCGCCGTGCGCCAGCTGGTGGCTCCGCTGTTGGGCCGGCAGCCGCGGCAGCTGCCGCTGCACAGTCCACCTGGGTTGCCGCCGATGCTGCCCCCAGAGCTGGGCTGGGTGAGCCTGAGCCATGCCGCTGGGGCGCTGCTGATCGCCTGGTCGCCGCACCCGGTCGGGGTGGATCTGGAGTTGGACGATCGCCGCTTGGCTGCCCGCGCCCTGATGCAGCGCTTCTACCCCGACCCTGAGCAGCGCCAGCTCGCCGCACTCGACGGCGAGCCCCTGCGCACGGCCGTGCTGCGCAGCTGGCTGGTGAAGGAGGCCGTGATCAAGTCGCACCACAGCTCGCTGGCACGAGAACTGCCACTCTGGTGGCTGGATCACGCTGGCGGCAGCCTGCACAATCTGGTGACTGGTCGTGTGGTCAGGCCGTTGGAGGGCGCTCTGCCGGGTTGGCGCTGGGCGGTGGTGGGTCAAGCCTTTCGGCCCCAGCAACCTGGCCCCTTAACTTGGCACTTTGAAGCTGGTTGAGCCGGTGGTAGGGGTGGTGCGTCGGGAGCTGCGGGGCTGGTTGCCGCTTGGGGCCATGCTGTTACCCCTGCTGCTCCTGCCGCCCGTTCTGGCCGCGGGCCTTGATGACCGCCCGGCCCTGGAGCAATTTGTGACCAGCGGCCAGATCACCAACCGCCGACTCAAGCTCGACCTGGCCCGGTCGTCATGGTCGGTCCAGGAGCTGCGCGCGGCAATGGCCCGTGCGTACGGCCTCAGAACCGGTGCCATGGCACGGTTCCTGGCCACGCCCCAGGGCCGCGGCCTGGTCGAGCGGCAGCTGGGCTGGTGGTCAGCCGACCTGAGCGATCCGGTCAAGGCGTCCGCCCTGAGGGCGGCCATCGTGGCCGACAGCAGCGATGGCGCAATCTCGTTGCTGGGGGTGTTGCAGCGTCTACCGGTGCGCTTTGAACTGGCCACCGGAGCTGCGGTGGCGGTGCCTGATGGCAGCTGTGGCTGCCCACCCGGATGCGGCGGCTCGGCCTTGGCCCATCTCGCGTTTTTGATCGCCTGCCTGCAGGCGGGCGCGACTGCCCGTTGAATGCGGCCCTTGGGGTCAGCTTGTGCGTCTGGCCTGAAGCAGGGTGTGCCTGACCCTCTGGGGTAGTGCCGTGCCCAGGACCTGTTGAAACTGCTGCTCCAGCCAGCGGCGCTGGGCCGCAGGCTTCAATGATCGCCGTAGCAGGGCGCCATAGGGCTGATCAACCCCGAACCAGCGCGCCAGCATCGGCGGCTGCAGCACCAGTTGCAGCGGTTCGTCCCAGCTGTCGCGGTTCAGCTGCCAGGGCGGCTCACCCAGCAGGCTGGCTGGATTGATTGTGTCTGCTTGCAACCAGTCGGTCTCGGCTTCGGCCAGTTGCTCCAGGCTGCGCTGCAGCGGGGCCTCTGTGCTCAGGCCGCCCCGCTCCAGCAGGCCGCCCACCGGCCCCAGCAGGGGGGTGCTATGCAGCAATCGCAGTTCAGCCTGGGGCGCCAGCAGGGTGCTGATCTGCTGCAGCCACCGCTGCTGGGCCGCAGGGTCGTCGGGCAGCTGGATCTGGCGGCCCGCCACCCGCTCGAAACGGCCCTCGAGCCCCGCCAGGCCCACCACCACCTCGGGCTGGCGCAGGGCATCCAGCACCTGCAGCTGGGCCCGCAGCCGCTGCTCGTCTTCAGGGGTGTTCACGCTGATCACCACCTGGCCCTCGGGGGTCTGCTCAAGGGGATCCAGGGCCCACAGCAGGGAGCGGGCACCCAAAATCAACACCCGTTCGTGGCGGCGCCAAACGCTCGATTCCCAGAAACGACGGCGCAGCCGGTCGAGCCGTTCGCCCTCGGCGACAGCACTGCGGGCCAGCCACCGTTGCAGCTCGGGTTCGGCGGGGCTGTGGCTCAGCACCTCGGCCTGGTCGGCGGCCGTCTCGGCGGCGGCCGCCAGTTGGGCTGCCCGGCGCTGCTGCAGGCGCTGGCGCAGCTGCCCTTCCCAGCCCAGGCTCCCTGGCTGCCAGAACACCTGGCCCTGCAGGCCATCGGGCAGGTACTGCTGGGCTACCCAGTGCTCGGCGTAGGCGTGGGGGTAGCGGTAGCCAACCCCATCGCCAAAGGCGGCGCCGTCGCGGTTGGCGTCGCGCAGATGGCCCGGCACCTGCTGCGTGCTGCTTTGCCTCACGGCCTTGAGGGCATCAAAAAAGCCCAGCACGCTGTTGCTCTTGTCGGCGCCGGCCAAAACCAGGGTTGCCTGGCCCAGGTGGTAGAGCCCCTCGGGCAGTCCCACCCGCTCAAAGGCGGCAGCGCAGGCCTCGACCACCACGACCGCCTGGGGGTCGGCTAGGCCAATGTCTTCGGCCGCGGCGATCAGCATGCGCCGAAAGATGAAGCGCGGGTTCTCACCCGCTTCCACCATGCGGGCCAGCCAGAAGAGGGCCGCATCGGCATCGCTGCCCCGCAGCGACTTGATGAAGGCGCTGATGGTGTCGAAATGGGCGTCACCCTGTTTGTCGTAGAGAACCGCCCGCTGCTGAATCGATTCTTCGGCGATGGCCAGGTCGATGGCGATCACACCCTTGTCATTGATCGGTGTGGTTTCGACCGCCAGCTCCAGGGCATTGAGCAGGCTGCGGGCATCGCCGCCGGCCACATCGACCAGATGGTCGACTGCTTCGTGACTGATGGTGACCTGCCGGTTGCCGTAGCCCCGTTCGTTGTCGCTCAGGGCACGCTGCAGCAGCTGCCGCAGATGCACCGGTTCGAGCGGCTGCAGCCGAAACAGCCGCGAGCGGCTCACCAGGGCTTTGTTGACCTCAAAGAAGGGGTTTTCAGTGGTGGCGCCGATCAGGTTGACGGTGCCGTTCTCCACCCAGGGCAACAGCGCATCCTGCTGGGCGCTGTTGAAGCGGTGCACCTCATCGATGAACAGGGTGCTGCGCAGACCGTGACGTTCAAGCCTCGAGCGAGCGGCCTCGACTTCGGCACGCAGGTCCTTCACCCCCGCCAGCACAGCGTTGAGGCTGCTGAAGTGGGCCCTGGTGCAGCCGGCGATGATGCGGGCCAGGGTGGTTTTGCCGACACCCGGCGGGCCGTGCAGAATCAGGTTGCCGACCCGGTCGGCTGCAATGGCACGCCGCAGCAGGCGCCCTGGCCCCAGAATCGCCTCCTGGCCTACAAAGTCATCGAGGTTGTGGGGCCGCATGCGGTCGGCCAGGGGGGCCAGCTCCCGCAGCAGGGTGTCGCCGTGGTGGCTGAACAGATCGCTCACCGGGACAGCCAGACTGCGTCCATCATCAATGCATTGGGCCGATGCCTGCCGGTCAGCCAGGGTTGTCAGGACTCGGGCCCCTTCTTGTCCTGGCCCTGACCACGACAGCCTGCACAGGCCAGGATAAGCAGGCCGGTCGACGCCCCCTTCCGGTCGCCACCCAGCCGGTGACGCAGGCCACCTTTGCCGACAGGGTCGAGGCGATCGCGACCCTCGAGGCCGAGCGCGAGGTGCAACTGGCCGCCCAGGTCAACGGTCGGGTGATTCAGCTGTTGGTTCGCCAGGGCCAGCTGGTGCAGAGGGGGCAGTTGCTGTTGGTGCTCGATCAGAGCCAGTTGCAGGCCGAACTGGCCACGCTGCGGGCCCAGATGCTGACCGACAGGCTCAACGCCGAGCGCTACGAGCTCCTGGTGCGCGAGGGGGCGGCCAGCGCCATTCAGCGCGATCAGTTTCGCCAGACGGCGATTGCCTCGCGTCAGGCCCTGTTGGCCAGGCAGGCCGATCTGGCCTTTCGGTACGTGCGCGCTCCCCAGGCAGGAGTCATCGGCGAGATCAATCTCAAACCCGGCGACGTGCTGCAGGCCGGGGTTCCGTTCAGCCGTTTGGTGAGCAATAGTGCTCTCATCGCCGAAATTGAGCTGCCCGCCAATCTGGCGGGCTCGCTGCGGGTCGGGTTGCCGGTGCAGCTGCACCCCCCGGGCAGCAGCGCCTCCATGCTGCGAACACGCATCAGCGCCATCGAACCGTCGGTGGTGGCGGCCACCCAGTTGTTGATGGCCCAGGCTCCGGTGCGCGATCCATCGGCGCAGTGGCGCAGTGGCATGCGGTTGCGGGCCGACGTGCTGCTGGGCAACCGACAGCAACTGGCGGTTCCCTATGCCGCGGTCACCCGGTTGGCTGACCAGAATTTCGTCTTTGTGGTCGGTAGCCGCGAGCAACTCGGGCGTCGCCCTGGCCGGGCCGACCTGACCGCGTTGGCGGCCCTGCCCCCAGCCACGCGATTTGCGCTGCAGGTTCCGGTGCGACTGGGACTGCTGCAGAACGGTCGCTACCCGGTGCTCGCAGGTCTCAGCGACGGGCAGCGAGTGATTACATCGGGTCTGGTGCAGCTGCGTCATGGCATGCCGGTGCAACCGCGCTGATCAGCCCAGGCAGATTCGGGGTAGGTTGCGCCCACATGCGCCTTAGCTGTGCGTCATTCGCCCATCAACCTGGTTCCGCTGCTGCCGGTGTTCGCCCTGCTGGCCTGCTCCCCCCAGACCCAGGGCAGGCCGCCACTGGTGGTGCAGGTTGAGCAGGTCGGCGACGCCACCTTCATGCCTGGCATTGAAGTTGTCAGCCGGCTCGAATCGACCACCAACGTGGCCCTGCGCCCCGAGGTCGATGGCCGGGTGGTCAAGATCCTGGCCCTGCAGGGACAACGGGTGAAGGCTGGCCAGCCGATCCTGGTGCTCGACAACGTGCAGCAGAGCGCCAATCTCAACGCCAGCCAGGCCGAGGCCCGCCGGGATCGCATCAACGCCGAGCGTTATATCTTTCTGAACCAGCAGGGCGCCGTCTCGGGGAAGCAGCGCGACTATTACGTGACCGAAGCGATCCGCAGTGCCGATCAGGTCAAGGCTGACGCAGCGACCCTTGGCTACAAATATGTGACTTCTCCGATCGCCGGGGAGATCGGTGACCTCGATTCGGTCAAGCTGGGCGACTACGTGCGCCAGGGCCAGGCGATCACAGGAATTGTTGACAACAGCACCCTTTGGACCCTGATGGATGTGCCCGCCACCCAGGCGTCTTCGGTCAGCCTGGGCCAAACAGTGCTGTTGAAGACCCAGGGCAATCCGCCGGTGAGCGGCAGCGGCAAGGTGGTCTTCATTTCGCCCTATTTCGGCGTCAGTGGTGACCAGTCATCGCCCAACACCGTGTTGGTCAAGGCTGAATTTCCCAATCTCACCGGCAAATTGAAGACCGGTCAGTTTGTGCGCAACCGCATCGTCACCAGCACCACCCGCCAACTCTCGGTTCCAGTGCAGTCAGTAATGATGCAGGCCCAGCAACCTTTTGTCTACCGGATTGTGCCCTTGTCGGCGGCGTTGCCAAAGATCAAGGCCTCGACCCAGATCCCCGACGCAACCAAGGCCAGGTTGGAGAAGCTCCCTCTTGCCACGCCGATCGTGGTGCAGACCGCCGTGCAGCTGGGCACCTTGCAGAATAACCGCTATCCCCTGATGTCAGGGTTGAGCGCCGGTGACCGCATTGTGACCAGCAACACGGCCCTGTTGCGTTCGGGTATGCCGGTCAAGATCGCCAGCGCCAACTGAGGACCGCTCGATGTCTCTTTCCGACAATTTCATCAAGCGGCCGGTTCTAACTACTGTCTGCAGCATCCTGATTGTGCTGGTTGGTCTCATTGCGATTCCAACTCTGCCGATTGAAAACCTGCCTAATATTGCCCACCGCTGATTCAGGTCACCTCCAATTACAGCGGTGCCAATTCATTGGTCACCGAGCAGGCAGTGACCAATCCGTTGGAGCAGCAGATCAACGGTGTTCCCGGGGCGGCCTATATATCATCAACCAGTTCCAACACCGGTCAAAGTATTATTCAGGTCTACTTTGACGAGGATACCGACATCAATATTGACCAGGTCAATGTTCAGAATAGGGTGTCGTTGGCCATGCCCCAGCTACCCCAGCAGGTGTCGGCAACCGGCGTCTCGGTCATGCAGAGCACGCCATCGATTCTCCTGGCCTATCAGGTGACTTCGAGCCAGGGACAATTTGATTCTGCCTATCTCAACGGCCTGATCTACGAAGATCTCTTTTACCAGCTCGAACGGGTTCCAGGTGTTGCCCAAGTCAGCCTACTTGGTGGCAGCAATCCGGCCTATTGGTTGTTTGTCGATCCCGAGAAGCTGACGGCCAACCAGCTCACCGCTGATCAGGTGGTCGCGGCTGTCAAATCTCAGAACAGTGTGGCCATTGGCGGCCTTGTGGGTGGACCGCCAGCTGGCGGTGATCAGAGATTCGCCTACCCGATTCTGGTCAATGACAACGGCAACCTGGTATCGGTCGATCAGCTCAACAATCTGATCATCGGCAAATCACCCCAGGGCAACCTGCTTCGGCTGCGCGATGTGGGCCAAGCCAGCTACGGCTTCAACACCTTTGCCCAGCAGGCAGTCAGCTTCGATGGCTACCCCTCGATCACCATCGGTGTCTTTCAGACTCCCGAGAGCAACGCGCTCGATGTCTCCGAGGCGGTGGTTTCGGTCATGGATGCGTTTGCCCAGTCTGTGCCGCCCGGGGTCAAGGTCACCGAGATCTACAACATCGGTCAGTTCATCGAATCGGCTGTCGATGGCGTGACCGATGCCCTGGGCCTGGCCATTGTGCTGGTGCTGGTGATCTTGTTTCTGTTTCTGCAAAACTGGCGCGCCACGGTGGTTCCCAGTCTGGCGATTCCGATTTCGTTGATCGGAACATTTGCGTTCATCAAGGTCTTCGGCTTCTCGATCAACCAACTCACCCTGCTGGGGCTGGTGCTAGCCACGGGCCTGGTGGTGGATGACGCCATTGTGGTGATTGAGGCCGTCTCCAAGAACCTCGAAGACGGTATGAGCCCGCGCAAAGCTGCCTTGGAGTGCATGGGCACGCTGATCGGCGCCATCATCGCCACCTCACTGGTGTTGATGGCGGTGTTTGTGCCGGTGGCGTTCTACCCAGGGGGCATCGGCATCATCTACAAGCAGTTCGCTCTCACCATCGCGTTTTCAATCGCGATTTCGACCTTCAACGCCCTTACGTTTTCGCCGATGATGTCGGCCCTGATTCTGAAGTCCGAGTTGCCTCCCAAGCCCAAGGGTTGGGCCTGGACCGTCGGCGGTGTGATCGTGGGTCTGGCGTTCGGCAGGTTCAGCGCAGCCTCATTCGGCATTGGCGCCTACGTGTTCGGTATTGTTCTGTTCGGCCTTGCCGGCAGCCGGTTGGCGCTCATCTTTGATCGTTTCAACAGTTTCTTTGCCTGGCTGCAGGCCAATTATGTGAGCCTGCTCAAGGTGCTCATCGTCAAACGCCGATACATCCTGGCTGGTCTTGCCGGGGGCATTGTGCTCACCGTTCTGGCCTTTTCGGCCTTGCCCTCGGCCTTCATTCCTGAAGAGGATCAGGGTTACGGCATAGGCATCTTCCAGCTTCAGAACGGTGCCTCTCTCAGCCAGACCCAGAAAACGGGTCAAGAAATCGCCAAAGTTCTCAAGGGCGAACCCAATATCATCGCGGCCCCGGTGATCAGCGGCTACGGCTTCAATGGCTCCAGCCCCGATCAGGGAGTCTTCTTCTTTGGACTCAAGCCCCTTGGGGAGCGCAGCGGCACTGAGAACAAGACACCGGCCATTGTGGGCCGGCTCAATGCCAAGCTCTCGAAACTGAGCAGTGGTTTGGCCGTGGCGGCTCAGCCCCCGGCCATCCCGGGTTTTTCGGCACAGGGTGGCTTTTATTTCCAGTTCAACGATCTCAGCAATGGCGCCTACACCTTTAATCAGCTCGACGGACTGGCCCAGCAGCTCGTTGCATCCGGCACGTCGTCGGGTGAGTTCTCCTCGTTGTACACCCAGTTCATCCCCAGTGCGCCGGCCTTCGGTCTCAAGATCGACCGCTCGATCATGGGAGCCCTCAATATCGACTTTCAGCAGGCGATGCAGACCATCGCAGTTTTGGCAGGTGGGAACTACTCCGGTCTGACCTATGAGAATGGTCAGGTACGTAACATCTACGTGCAGTCAGAGGCCTCTGGACGCAGCAGCCTCGAGGATGTGCTCAGTTACTACGTACGCAACAAGGACAACAAACTGGTTCAAGTCAGTGAGTTTGCCTCCAGCGATCTGACCAGTGCACCGCCTGTCATCAGTCATTACAACCTGTACCGAACCATTCTCGTGCAGGGTGCCGAGGCGATCGGCAAGAGTTCGGGTCAGGCCCTTTCGGCGATTCAGCAGATCTTCAATCAGCAGGATTTCAACAACATCGGCTACGCCTTTACCGGTCTGGCGGCGCTACAACTGTCGGCAGGCAGCGCCAGTGTGCTGGTCTTCGGTTTTGGTGTGCTGATCGTCTATCTGGTGCTTTCAGCTCAGTATGAGAGCTACGTGACCCCGGTGATCATTCTGATGACCGTGCCCCTGGCCATGCTGGGAGCCCTGGTGTTTCTGGCGCTGCGTTCGATCGATCTCAACATCTATGCCCAGGTGGGTCTTGTCACGTTGATCGGTCTGGCTGCCAAGAACGGCATCCTGATCGTCGAGGTGGCCGAACAGCATCTCGAGGCCGGCATGTCGATCACCGAGGCCGCCATTGCTGCAGCCGAATCGCGCATGCGGCCCATCTTGATGACGGCCATCGCTTCGCTGGCCGGGTTCCTGCCCCTTGTGGTGGCCACCACGGCTGGCGCCAATAGCCAACAGTCTCTCGGCACGGTGATCTTCGGTGGTCTGCTCGTCGCCACCGTGCTCTCACTCGGCGTGGTTCCGCCCTTCTATGTGGCGATCAAGACGCTTGAGGCCCGCTGGTTCCCCGAAGAGCCCAAGGAGCAGCCCCAACTGCCAAGTGCCTGAGGGCTGCGCCGATCAGCTGCCATCGACGATGACGTCTGTGATGTGTCCGAGTCTGAAATGAGACTTCCCAAGCCCTATGGCTTCAACCTCCTGGCACGAATTGTCTTTGTTCATGCGGCGATGTCGTTGGCCGTTCTGGCATCAACGCTTGTGCATGCCTTGGATCGAGGCACCGTCGTCGCCGCTGCTTTCGCCGCTATAGGGCTCGTGATTGCACTCGCCGGCTTGCGCGGCCATCGTGGGCGTTGCAAGGCAACGTGAGCTGCGTTCTCTGCTGCTGTTGCGCTGGCTCCTTTGGGTTGCGGTTGCCAAGGTGTTGCTTGGCTCGTTGCTGTCTCGATGGAGCGGCGAAGTTGTGACGGCTGGGGCGTTGCTCCCCGTCCTGCTCAACGGGGCAGTTCTGGTTGGGCTGGCGATCTACTGGTCCCGCCCCGTTCACACCCGCTACCTCGCATCACTGGTCAAGGCTTGAATCCCCCTGGCGTTTGTGTGTTGCTCTGGAATCGTCGTTGGATTACGGAACGCTGCCGCTCAGGTGATCACCGTTGGGCGATCCATGCCCGTACGGCTCTTGATCTCGGCCAAGGTATCGATCGCTTCGATCAGATCGCCCAGTGCTGCCTGGGGATCCTGGTTCAGGTCGCCGCCGGGCGGCACATAGCTTTCCAGGTAGACCCGCAGGGTTGCTCCCTGGGTGCCGGTGCCCGAAAGCCTCAACACCACCCGGCTGCCATCGTCGAGCAACAGCCGCAGGCCTTGGCCTGTGGTAGTGGAGCCATCGATCGGGTCGGTGTAGGCGAAGTCATCGGCCATGGCAATGGTGCGACCGGCAAAGGACTGCCCGTTCAATGCGCTGAGCATCCCCTTCATGCGCTCGTAGAGGCCATGGGCGGCCTCGCTCGCGATCGCTTCGTAGTCGTGGCGTGAGTAGTAGTGGCGGCCGAAACGGCTCCAGTGCTCGGCCATGATCTCGGCAACGCTGCATTGGCGTTTGGCCAGGATCTGCAGCCAGAACAGCACCGCCCAGAGGCCGTCCTTTTCGCGGATGTGGTCACTGCCGGTGCCGAAGCTCTCTTCACCGCAGAGGGTGATGCGGCCGGCATCGAGCAG